>Ga0209641_10002939_pt1 | contig 14400 bp, 15 predicted proteins | sample RifCSP16_1_FD_184022 | JGI IMG/M metagenome (GOLD analysis project Ga0209641, IMG submission 184022) | Soil microbial communities from Rifle, Colorado - Rifle CSP2_sed 16_1 (SPAdes) (version 2) | ecosystem: Environmental > Terrestrial > Deep subsurface > Rock core/Sediment | place: Rifle...
CGCCCAATATTTGAGATTGGCGAGGTGGTAGATGAGCGGCAGCTCGGGGTCGACCAGGGGCACGCCATTGACAGCCAGCAGGGCGTAATTGATGAAGAACGCATTTTCGCTCGCGTCGAGCATGCCTGCCAGGATCCCCGCGCCCAAGCCGAGCCAGGCAAGGGGGCGGGCGCGTTCGGCGGTAACGGTAAATAATCCCAGAAAGACCACCAGGTAGCTCATCACGAATAGCGAATCGGCGGTGAAGAAGCCCAGGACGGCCTGCGGATAATCGTTGATCACGCGGATGAACTCGCTTTCCGCTCCGCGGGGAGTGCTGGGCTGCAGGCTCAGAGCCGGGTCGGGCGAGCGCACGACGAAGCCCATCACGATCGTGCAGATGAATGCGACCAGAGCGGCTGCCGCAGAGGCCTGGTAGAGGAGTTTGTTGTTCATGTTGAGGTGCCCGCGTATTTGATCCGTCTCTAGGGTGGATATAGTATAGCAAATATGCGACAAGTGTGCCATGTCTAGTTCGTAACTTGGGTTGAAGGGCTTTTTTCCGAATTTTTCCCCGAGTGAACGGTACCCTACGTGCTTTTCTCCTGTCGGATCTGCTTCACCTTTCGATTGAATCAAGTTAAAATAACCAGACAATAAAGAGCATTATTTTATTTAAGACCCCCTATAAGCAGTTAAGGAGCTGAAAATGAATATTATTATTAAGCGCAAATTGAAGGATTATGACTCCTGGAAGAGGATCGTTTCAGACTTAGAGGGCGTACGCAAGGAGTATGGGTCTAAAGGCATGACCGTCTATCGAAATGCCAAGGATCCCAACGAAGTCTATCTGGTTTTTGATTGGGACGATAAGAAGCCATATTCAAACTACTTTAACCTTCCAGAAGTGAAGAAAGCGTTAGCCGACACAGGAACGACCGAGGTTATTGAAGTGAGCGAGTCGTTCTATTTGGAAGAGTAAGTTTGTGGGGTGCGTCATGACGCACCCTACCCGCTCCGCAGGTCGCCCTCTCACGGCACATCCACGACGCTGATCAGTCCTTTGATCTGCTCGAACCTGGTAGGCCCGATGCCGGAGACGTTTTGAACGTCCTCGATCGCCGCGAAGGGGCCATTGGATTGGCGATAGTCGATGATCCGCTGAGCGAGGGTGGGGCCGATGCCGGGCAGGCTCTCCAGCTCGCTCAAGGAAGCGGTGTTGATGTTGATCAACCCGCCGGCTGGGCTCGTCTCCTGGGGCAGCGTGGAACTCGCGGCGGGGGAATCGGGCAGGGCTGGCGATCTGGAGGGGACGTGCACCCTGCCCCCATCCTGGAGGGGCGCAGCCAGGTTGAGCAGGCTGGCGTCCGCCTCCTCGCTCAAGCCTCCAGCAGCCTGGATGCCATCCTGGACGCGGCTGCCCGGCGGCAGGCTGTAGACGCCCGGCTGAAGCACCGCGCCGCTGAGATGGACTGTCAGCGGGCGGGGCGTTGGCGGGGGAGCTAGGAGGATGGCCTTCCCCCGCGGCGGGCTGGCGAGCAGCGCGATGACGCCGGCGGCGAGAATGCCGATGAGAATCCCGAAGCTGATTTGCCAGGCGGCTCTCCATCCGGCTTTCACAATCGCCCTCCTGCCTGAGTTTTGATCCTCAGTGAGCTCACCTGAGGCGGATACAAGCTCGCCGGGATACGCTGGAGTGCCCCGTCCCCGCTCAATCCGCTGCGGATACCAGGCTCAGGCCGAGGCGCTGGTTGGGCGCGTCGATGTGGATGATGCGCACTTTAATCGCCTGCCCTTCGCACAGCAGGTCTTTCGGCGAGACGCTTTCATCGTGCCCGCAAAGCTCGGAGATGTGAATCAGGCCATCCAGACCCTCCTCCAGGCGGGCGAAGGCCCCAAAGGGGACGATGCTGGTGATGGTCGCCTCCGCAATCTGGCCGGGCTTATAGCGCGTCTCAACCGTCGCCCAGGGGTTTGGCTGCAGGCGCTTGAGGCTGAGGGCGATGCGGGAGCGGTCGCTATCCACGCTGAGGATGTACACTTTGACCACCTCGCCGAAGCGAGCGACGTCGGCGGGATGCCGCACCCTGCCCCAGGATAATTCGGAGACGTGGATCAGCCCCTCGATGCCGCCCAAATCCACGAACACGCCGAAGTCGGTGATATTGGTGATCGTGCCTTCGACGCACTGCGCCGGTTGCAGGTCCCTCAGCAGCAGGTTGCGGCTGCCGGAGGCGGCCTGCGCGGCGCGCTCGGAGAAAACCACCCGGCCGCGCTCCTGGTCGCACTCGATGATCTTCAACCGCAGCCGCACCCCGTGGTATGCAGCCAGGAATCGCTCCTGCTCGGCGGCTGGTTGGTCTGGCTGCAGGTCTACCAGGTGAGAAACCGGCACGAAGCCGTGCAGGCGATCGCCCCTGACCAGCAGCCCGCCCCGGTTGTGATCGCTGACTTCGAGGCTGACCACCTGGTCTTGGGCAAACAGCTCGCCGGCATAGCCCCAATCGACTTCCATCCATTCGCCAGCGGCGTTTTGGGCGAGCGCTTTGGGCCCGGCAGGCGCCGCATAAGAGGAGGAAGCCGGTTTATACGCTGCGTCTTCCGCCAGCACAGCTTCCCACCAGGATTCGTCCAGAGGGGGCGGCCCCCCGCCTCTCTCACGAGAGGTTTTGTAAGTCCATTTGTTTACCATTAACCCCACCTTGTTTGAGAATTAGAAACGTTATCTGAGCCAAGCTCAACCGGCATGTACTGGTCTTCTAAGGCCTGCTGCTCCATCTCAATAATGGTATTGGCAATCGCCTCAATCGCCACTCGCTGTTTGCGGTACAGATCGGCTTCAGACATCGCCAGCCGCAGCGCAACTTCGCGAACTTTGCGGCCTTCCATGAACTTGAGTTCGAGAATATTATATAGGATCCACTCGGCGGTGAAGCGCCTTTCCCCCTCCGGCTTCAGCCGCTCGATTGCCTGGCGCAGAATGGCGCGCAAGGCGTTGGTTGGATTGCCATCGTGCTCCTTCAAAGCCTGCTGAACGATTTGCAGTTTGAGCAGTGGGCTCTCGGTCAGCTTCGGTCCCCCCCAATAATGGGTCAGGGCTTCCTTCACGCTCGCAGAGAGGTCGTCCTGTTTGAACGGCGCCGGCGAGCCGGTGAGCGCCTGGCTGAGCGCGGCCCCACTTTCGAAGCGCGCCGCAGCCCGCAGGTTCTGGATGAGCTCGACCTCGGGGGTCAACGCCTCCAGGGAGCTGAAAACCTGCTGCTGGAGGCGGCGATCTTCCAGCGCCTGAGCGGCGCGGCTGGACAGCAGGGATAGGGCTTCAAGCTGGTCGTCTTCCAGGGTTTGTTCCGAGGAGCGGACAATGCCCAACAGGCCGACCAACCCGCCTTCTGCCTCCCTCTGCTGGAACAAGGGGACCAACCAGTAATCCCCCCAGGCGAATAGATCGCGATTTACACCGTTTTGGGAAATTTCGACTAATTCTGCGGATAGATTCTCCTTTTCGAACAGGCGTTTGTCGCCAATCGGGACGAACAGATCGAGCCCCTGAGCGCCTAAACCCGCCACGAACGCGCCCGGGGCTTGCAGCCGGTCGCAAATAGCCGCCAGCACCGATTCCAGGAACTGGCGCAGGTCGCCCGAGGTGAGCAGACGCTCCTCCAGTTTTTGCAGCAGGGCGATGTCATCCCGGTCTCTGCCGTGGAACAGCCAGCGTTCCCAGATCGGCGCGGCCAGGGTGATCAGGTGTTCCATGATCAGGATCAAGGCGACCATCATGATCGGCACCGCAGCGGAGTAGGCTAATCCCAGGGACTGGCCCGCCCGCCGCACCAGCGTGGTGATCGCTAAAACCGACGAAGCGGTTACCGGGCCGCGCATGAGCCATTTGAACAGCCTGCGCTTGACCACCCGGTCGGGCCAGGGGACGCCGAAGAATGCCACCGAATATGCCATCAGGATCAACAAGGCGGAGACCAGCAAGTTGCTGAGCGTGGCGGCGAACCAGAACAGCATGGGCAAACGGGCTGCCAGGCTTGCCCCGAACAGCAGGAAAGGATAGGACCCCACTGCCGGCGCCAGGGCGCCAGCCATCAGATAGCCCATCCGCCTGCGGCTGGAGCGCGCCACGGTGCGGCGGTAGGCGCGCAGGAAATTGATGCCCGCGAAGAGCATCCCGACCAGGTAATAGCCGTTGAACACCCAGGTCAGCCAGGTGCGCTCCAGGTGCGGCGCTGGCTCAGCGCTTTCTCCCAGGGGACCCACCAGCAGCGAAAACGGCAGCGTGACCAGGAAAGCCAGCGAAACCAGGTACATCAGCCGGACAACCAGCCGGCGGCGACCGCGCGAGGGGCGCCCGGTGGTCGCCAGGAGCGCATCGGAAAAATGCACGTAGGTAGTGGGTAAAAAGGCGATGCCGACCCATTCGAGCTTGAGCCAGAACTCCAGCTCAGCCGGCGTGGTGGTGACGCTCGCGATCGCATCCGCCACAAAGGTGACCACCACGCACGCCAGGATCAGCGCGAACGACCGGGCGACGCGATCGCGCAAGTTAAAAGAGAGCGCATACAGCAGCAGGGAAAAGGCGGTGATGGCAATCCCTGCGGTCAGCAGTTGATTCAGGGTGAGTAAACTTGAAAAGATGAAATCACTCATAGAAACTGATGACGTCTGTCTCGTCAAAAAAACCCAAAATGGTCGCTGATCGGGCAGAGGTCCGCCGGTTAGCGCAGCGATTTTGCAAAAAAGAGGCCAATATCATGGTTGGCGTAATAACGATCGTTGTAACCGCATAAATCGAAACCCAGCTTCTGCGCCAGGCGAATGGCAGCGTGGTTTTTGGGCTGCACTTCGAGCACGATCCAGCGGCAGTCGTGGTTCTGCCCCCATTCCTGGGCGGCGAGCACCAGGGTGCTGGCGATGCCCTGCCGCCGGTAGCGGCGCACGACCGCCAGGTCGGTCACCCAGGCGGTGAGCGGGGCGATGTTCAGCATCAGGCTGGCATAGCCCACGATCTCCTCGTTCAGCCGGGCGACGAGCATGCCGGCGCGTTGGGTCCAGTTGTCGGGCAGGCTGTGGACGGGCCGCGGGTATTCGACCCGCACTGAGCGCGGCAGGCGAATCTCGCGAAAATTGATCTTGATGTTGCCCTCTTCCGGCTGGAGGTCCATCTGCCAGACGAAATCGGAGGAGTAATTGTGATCCATGGCGACCAGGGCGGGGATATCGGTAGCGATGGCGGGGCGTATCTCGATCTCGGGCATGGGCGGTTTCTTTCCTGGTTTAAGGTGCGGTCACTCTGAGCTGGACGATGCAGGGCGGCAGGGATCGTCCCTGGTTGTCGGTCGCCACCAGGCCGAGCTGGTAGTCGCCGGCGGTCAGCAGGCTGGTGTTCCAGGAGCCGAGGGCCGCCTCTTGCCTGACCTCGTTGCCGGCGAGGATGGTCAGCCAGTTGGCTTCCTGCGGGTTTTTCATTTCGAGCTTGTAGAAGCCGAAATTGGGGATGTTCACCGTGCCGGTGATGGTCACAATCCCGCCGATCTCGCTGCCGTTTTCAGGAGAGGAGATGAAAAGCTCTCCCGGCAGGCAGCCGTCCCCGGCGGTCGGCGCGCTGGTTGCGGGCGCGGCCGGGGTTTGCGCTGAGAGCAGCTCGCCTTCTGGGAGGGTGGCTGCCGGCAGGGTGGTGGTAGGGGTGGCCAGCAAATTCAAGGTGGGGGTGAGCAAAGGCACAGCCCCCGGCACGGCAGGGGCGATGAAAGAGACCAGAACGAACTCGGTGATTGCCATGGCTAACAACAGGATGATCACGCTGGCAGCCTGATTCAGGCGTGATTGGGCGTTCTCACGTTCAAGGCCGAATCCCGCGCCGCGCAGTTCTTGCCAGGCAAGCAGGAACTTGCGGATATAAATCAGCCCACCCAGGCTCAAAAACAGGTAAATCCATAGCTCGTAGGTCCTGAAAAAACGCAGCGCCTCTTCCATGGGGCATCCGCTGTCATTCTGCAGGCAGCCGTCTCAGCACTCCTTTGAGGAGTGTGGCTAGTTTGGGTACGATGATCTCCCCGGCCTGCAGCACCTCTTCGTGAGTTGTGATCGTATTCCCGTCCAGGTTGGCCTTGTTGCTGATGCCAGAAACGCCCAGGGTGCGCTGCCCGCCGTGGCGCGCCACGGTTACTTCTGGCACGGTGGACATCCCCACCGCATCTACGCCGGCGCTGCGCAAAAAGCGCAGGTCAGCCGGGGTTTCGAAAGAAGGCCCCGCCAGGCAAACGTAAACGCCTTCCTGGAGGCGGATATCGTTCTCCTGAGCCACCTGGCGGGCGAGGTCGCCGAGCTGGCGGTCGTAAGCCTGACTCATGTCTGGGAAGCGAGGTCCCAGCGTGTCCAGGTTGGGGCCGCGCAGCGGGTTCAGCCCGGCCATGCCGATCAGGTTCAGGTGGTCGGTAATCAACATCAGGTCGCCCGGCGTGTAATCCGGGTTCACCGCGCCAGCCGCGTTGGTTACGATCAGGGTGCGCGCTCCCAGCCTCTGAGAGACCCGCACCGGCAGCCCAATTTGAGCGATGCTGTACCCCTCGTAATAGTGGGCGCGCCCCTGCATGATCATGACTTGCCTGCCCTCCAGTTGTCCGATCACCAGGCGTCCCTGGTGACCCTGAACGGTAGAGGCGGGCCAGGAGGGCAGCTCCTGGTAGGGGATCAAGGCGGCGTCTGCGACCGCCTCGGCGAGCGAACCCAGGCCCGATCCCAGGATAAGGGCGATCTTGGGCGGGGAAGATATCCGTTTGCGGATCAGATCCGCGATCTGGTCGATTTGTGCCAGGGTGAAGAATTCAGTCATCAAATAACCGTTATTGGATACACCTGTAACCTCGACAGCCGCCCCTTCACTGCTCATACACTGCCTCTTCACTGCTCCTTCATTACGCCAGGCAGCGGTTGTGCGAAATTTCCTAAATAACCAAAAATTATTATATCACGCCGCTCAGCACTTCCTCGAATGCCCGCCCGGCTGTGAGGATATCCTCATCCCGGATCCAGTAGTGCGTCACCAGGCGGAAGCGCCGCGCCCCTGCGACACCCACGCGCACGCGGCGCGCTGCCAAGTGTTGCGCCACCTGGGCGGCGCTCTGGGGGATGCCATCCTGAAGGGTGCAGAAGACCATATTCGTCTGCGGCGCGCCGGGATCGAGGGCCAGCCTGGGGATCTGGGCAAGCATCTCCGCCAGGCGTTTTGCCCGGGCGTGGTCTTCAGCCAGGCGCTCGATCATGGTCTCCAACGCCACCAGGCCAGCCGCCGCCAGCACGCCAGCCTGGCGCATCCCGCCCCCCAACTGCTTGCGCATGCGGTGAGCCCGGGCGATGAACTCGGAAGAGCCGCACAGGAGCGATCCCACCGGCGCGCACAGCCCCTTGCTCAGGCAGAAGGTGACCGAATCAGCCGCCTGGGCCAGCTCCTTGGGCTCTACCTGCAGGGCGACCGCGGCGTTGAACAGGCGAGCGCCATCCAGGTGCAGCCTCAGCCCGTGTTGATGAGCCAGCTCGCCAACCTGGCGGGTGTACGCCGGAGTGAGCGCCACGCCGCCGCAGCGATTGTGGGTGTTCTCCAGGGCGACCAGGGTTGTGACCGGTTCGTGTGGGTCAGCGGAACGGATAGCAGCCCGGATATCCTCCAGCGCCAGGCTGCCATCGGGCTGGTTGGGCACCTGGCGAGAGTGCACCCCGCCCAGCGCAGAGACCCCGCCGGCTTCGAACAGGAACGTGTGAGCCAGGTTGCCCACGATCATTTCATCGCCCCTCTGGCAGTGAGCCAGGATGGCTGCCAGGTTGCCCATCGTCCCGGAGGGCACGAACAGGGCGGCTTCTTTTCCGCTCAGGTCGGCTGCCATTTCCTGCAGGCGGTTGACGGTGGGGTCTTCGCCGTAGACGTCATCGCCCACCTCGGCGCGGGACATGGCCGCGCGCATGGCAGGGGTGGGCTGGGTGACGGTGTCTGAACGCAGATCGATCCATTCCATGGCTGCTCCTCGATTAAGCCGCCAGGCGCAAACTGCGCAGCGCTTCAGCCAGCTCATCCGGCAGGGGCGCCTCGAACGTTTGCAGGCGATCACCTCCCGGCAGGCGGATGGTCAGGCGGGCGGCGTGCAGAAAATGGTGCTGGATCTCCAGGCTGGGTTTGCGCCGTCCATAGGTGGTGTCTCCGGCGACCGGGCAGCCCAGAAAGCTCAGGTGCAGGCGGATCTGGTGCGTGCGCCCGGTAAGCGGGCGCACCTCCAGCAGGGTGTGGTTGGGGAAGGTTTCCAGGGTGCGGTACTCGCTGACCGCCTCGCGGCCCTTGCCGGGGACGACCGCCATCTGTTTGCGCTGCGAGGCGTGGCGCCCGATCGGAGCCTCGATCCGCCCGCTGGGCGTGGGCGGCCTGCTATCCACTAAAGCCAGGTAGATTTTCTCAACTTCTCGGCGGCGAAACTGTTCCTGCAGCCAGCGGTGCGCAGCGTCATTCTTGGCGAGCAGGATCAGGCCGGAGGTGTTCTTGTCCAGGCGGTGCACCACCCCGGGGCGGCCCTCGCCGCCGATGCCTTGCATCTCCGGGGCGTGCGCCAGAATGGCATGCACCAGGGTGCCGCGCTCGTGCCCCACTGCCGGGTGGACGACCATCCCGGCGGGCTTGTTGACCACGATCAAGTCGTCGTTTTCGAAACGGATATCCAGGGGGATCGGCTCTGGAGCCAGGTCCGTGGGGGGCGGAGGCGGGATGCGCACCTGCACCTGGCTGCCTCTTTCCAGCGTCAGGCCGGTTTTGCGCGCTGCCGCCCCATTCACCAGGACAAAGCCATCCTTAATCAATCCCTGCAATTGCGAGCGTGAGAACTCCGGCAATTGCCCCACCAGATATTTATCCAGCCTCTTGGGCTCGTCCTGGTCGAAGGTGAATTCAGCGAGGCGATCACTCACCCTTCGCTTCCTCTGAGACTGGGGAACCTGCCATGCCCTGGGAGAGGTGATCTGCAGGTTTTTTTCGCGCCCTTTCCAGGAACCACATCCCGAAGATCAAGATTGCCACCCCGATCGAAATGCTGGCGTCCGCCACGTTGAACACCGGGAAAGTTCCGATGGAGATAAAATCGGTGACATAACCCTGTGACATGCGGTCGATCAGGTTGCCGACCGCGCCGCCCAATTGCAAGCCCATCGCAATGCGCAAGGGCCAATCTCTCCGCGGCACCTGGGGGTAATAAATAAGGATCGCCACAGAGACCAGGATTGCCAGCACGGTAAAAACGTCGCCAAAGCTCTGGAATATGCCGAACGCAGCCCCCGTGTTTTTCCAGTGTACGATGCGCGCGTACGGGGTCAGCCAATGCCAGGGCGACCAGACGCCCTCGATCGGCAGGTTCGTGCGCACGATGCTCTTGGTCAACTGGTCCAGGCTGACGATCAGGCCAGAGAGGATGAATAATGAGAGGTAATCCTGCAGGTATCTTTTCAACGAGCCTCCATGCGGGCGAAGTGCGGATTTTCAGGCTGCCCTGTCGGTCGAGTGGTCAGCCCCGGCGCAGCCTGAAAAGCCTGCCTTATAAGCTCTCATTTTACCTCATTCGACCGTTCCGCGGACGCAGCGGTGGGCCGGTACCTGCCGGTGAAGTCTATCTGGTGGGCGATGTAGACCAGCTCGCCGCTTTCGATTTGAGCCTGGCGTCTGTGCACCCAGGAAGACAGCGCCAGCGGGTCCAGGTCGGGATGACCGGCAAGCTCCGTGTGCACGGTGTGGATGATGAAATGCAAGAAATAGGCTTCATCCCCGGGGTAGCCGGCCTCGTGGGGGAAAACCACCCAGTCCGAGGCGCCGGCGGCGAGTATCTGGGCCCCGCACTGCTTCAGTAGGGTGAACAGGCGGCGCCCGGTGTGACTGTCCCCCGAGGGGCGACCGTCTCTCAGGCGCTCGTCCATGCTGCGGTGGTAGAGATTCAGGATGAGCTCATCCAGAGGCGGGTTGATCTGCGGCTCGAACAGAGTCAGCCCATCGAAGTTGAGCGTGAAGTAGAACAGCCCGCCGGGCTTCAGCAGGGACAAAATCCCGGGCAGGGTGGACGGCAGGTCGATCAGGTCGAGAAAGGCGTGGGCAATGAGCAGGTCGTACAGGCGCTCTCCCTGCCGTAGGGGGATCATTGCCAGGATATCCCTATCTTGCAGCCTGAGGACGATCTGCGGCTCGCCCTCCGCGGGCATCCCGCTCCGCTCCCCCTGACGGGGATGCAAAACGTGAACCGCGGGGTACGCCTGGAGCCTGCGGCGGGCTGCGGCGATATTCCCGGCTTGATGGTCGATGGCGGTGTAGCGGGCGTGGCGGAGCAGCTTCCACTCCAGCATGCGCTCGACCATGGTGCCGATCCCCGCGCCGATCTCCAGTACATGCAGCGGGTTTTGGGGCGAGGTTTCGGGCAGCTCGCCGCGAAGCGCCTCCCAGACCTGGCGGTTCAGCGCCCTGTCGTCCACGCTTTTTTTCGCCGCCAGGTAGCGGGTGAACGGGAATTGGTCAGGTACAGGCATCATTGGCCTCGCATTTGGAAAAGAAAAGCGCGCATCTGTGCTCCGCTCTGCTCCCAGGTGGGATGAGCGGAGTAGCGCCGCCGGGCAGCCAGGCTCATTTGCGTTAGCTTTCGACGATCTTGCCAGAGCTCGTTCAGGTGTCCCGCCAGCGCCTGCGCATCCTCTGGCTCGATCAGGTAACCGTCCACACCGTGGGTGATCATCTCGCCCGCCGAGCCGGCGGTGGTGCCAATGGCGGGCAGGCCGAAGCCCATCCCCTCCAGGTAGGCGATGCCGAAGCCCTCGTAGGAGGAGGGCACGGCGAGCAGGTGAGCTTTTTCCAGGCGCCTCGCCAGCTCGGTGTCTGCCAGCGCGCCCAGGAATTTCACCCTGTCAGAAAGCCCCAATTGAGCCGCCAATCGCTGCATGCTGGCAGCGTAAGCCCGGGCGGCGCCCAGGCTGCCGATGACTTCCAGCGACCAGGCACCCTGGGGGACGCGGCTGAGGGCTTGCAGCAGGGTGTGCAGCCCTTTGCGGGGGATCACGTTGCCCAAAAAGAGCATACGCAGCGTTCCGGGCTGGGAAGCGCGCAGGGCGATTTCATTATCCGTGAGAGGCGGCTGGAAGTGGTCCCCTGCAGGGTAAGCGACCAGGCCCGGATATCCCGCGCCAATTAATTGTTCGACGACGCTCCGGGTGGTCTGGCTGTTGTAGATGAACCCGTCCACGCTGGCGAGATAGCGCCGCTCGATCCCGCGGTAGAGGCGATTCTGCCAGCGAGAGCGCCGCTCGCTGAGGCGCAGGTGGTGGACGATAGAAATAAACGGGTAAGCGACCCGCCTGCGCAAACGCCCGTTCAGCCAGAATAACGAGGGGTGATTGAGCTCGTCCTGGAGGAGCAAATCGATCTCCAGGCGCGAAAGACGGCGCAGCAGGCTGGCTGACAGGTTATCCCTCAGGTGAGGGAGGTAGCCGCGCCAGGGGAGCGAGATGATCTCCACCTGGTCGCCCTGGCTGCGCAGGTGCTCGACCAGTTTGCGGTCGTACAGGTAGCCTCCCGAAAGGCTGCTCAGGCTGCCGTAAATGATCAGCCCCAGGCGCACGCTTTATCTCTCCCCGGCGGCCGCGCTAGCCGTCAGGCGGGTTTTCCAGGCGGCAGGCTGCCCAGGCGGTATCGTTCTCCCACAGCCGGGTAGTAACCGCGCGCAGTCCCGGCGCCTGGATCGCGGCTGCCAATTGCTGGCACAGGATGTGCGCAAAGTGCTCCAGGCTGGGGTTGATAGCGGCGAACTCCGCCAGGCTGTTGAGGGTCTGGTCGCGGTAACGGCTGGTCAGGCGCTCCAGGTTGGCCTTGATATCCACGATGTCCACCAGGTAGCCGTGCTGATCCAGGCTTTCGCCTTCGAGCTGCAGCTCGAGCCGGTAATGGTGGGAGTGAAGCTGGTTTTCGGCGCCCCAGTCGCCCCCCACCAGGAAATGCTGGGCGATAAAATCGCCTCGGACTGCAACGACGTACATGTAAATCACCTCGCTGGCTCTGGATTATTTCTCCCCCGCCAATTTTATCCCAATTCGGCCTCGCCTGTGGCCTCGCCAGTATAGGTGAACAGCACCTGGAGCGCCTCGCCGGGCTGCGTGTCCAGCAGGCGGTAGGCTCGTTCGGCCTCCTCCAGCGGGAAGCGGTGGGTGATCCAGCGCGCCGGCTTCAACTGCTGCAGCATCTTCCAGGCTACGGAGAAGCGCCGCTCTTTGCTCCAGCGCCCGCTGAATTCAGGCGCCAGGCTGCTGACCTGGCTGCTGATCAGGCGGATGCGGCTGCGGTGGTATCGACCGCCCAGGTCCAGGCTGGCCCGCTTGCTCCCGTACCAGGAGCCCACCACCACCCGCCCGGCGTATCCGGTGACCTGGATGGCCTGGTCGAGCGCGGCGGGAGAACCGGAAAGCTCGTAGGTGAGATCGGCGCCCTGGGGTTGAATGGCTTCCATTCGATGCGGAAGTTCGCCTGTTTGCGGGTCAAAACTGGCGGTGGCCCCGCTGTCCAGGGAGGCCTGGCGGCGGCGGGGGTATTTATCCAGGGTGACCAGGCTCCCCAGCGGATGCCGAGCCAACAGCGCCGTAGTCAGCAGCCCGACGATGCCCTGCCCGAAGACGGTCACGTGCTCGCCGATCAGCGGCCTCCCATCCATGATGAAGCTCACCGCCGTCTCCATGTTGGGCAGGAAGACCGCCTGCTCCGCGCTCAGCTCTGCTGGCACGGGAATGAGCCCGCGGGGCTCGTTGATAAAATGGCTGGCGTGCGGCTGGAAGGCGAAGACCAGGCGCCCTCCCCAGGCCGAGTCGGCTCCCGCGCCGGCGGCGATCACCCTGCCAACCGTGGCATAGCCGTATTGGAGCGGGTAGCTGAATCCGCCCTGCAATGAGGGGATGTTTTCGTCGAGCGGCAGCCCAGCGGGGAACTCGCCGCGATAGATCAAGAGCTCTGTCCCCGGGCTGATCGCCGAGAGCAGGGATTGCACCAGCAGTTGCCCGCTCCCCAGCGCGGGTAGCTTTTCCTCCCGGACGGAAACCTGCCCCGGGGCAGTGAAATACAAAGCGAGGCGTTTCATAGCAGGCCTTGCGGCAGGCTGCCCCACACGATAAGGTCATCACCCAGGCGTTCGTATCCCGGCTGGTGCAGGCGCAGGAGGCCGGTTGTTCCAGCCGCGCTGCCCTCCTGTTGAGCCGAGGTCAAACCATCGATGGCGCGCAGGCCGCCGGCGAAGGCCGGGGTCACAGTGAGAACGACGCGGTCCACCAGCCGGGCTTCCAGGAAGGCGGTGATCACCCGCGCCCCGCCCTCGACCATCAGGGTCTTGACGCCCAGCTCAGCCAGGCAAGCCAGCACCTCGGGCAGCGGGAGGCGACTGCTGTCGTCCAGGGGAAAAGGCAGCAGGCGCCCCCCAGCGGAGATCAGCCTGGCCTGCTTTTGCGGGTCGGTGTTTTCGCCGCAGGCGATCCAGGGTTTGCGCCCTTCCACCAGCAGGTTTGCCTCCGCGGGCGTGCGCAGGCGGCTGTCCAATACCACCGGCTGCGGGTCTTCACCGGCGACCAGGCGCACCGCCAGGCGCGGGTTGTCCGCCAGCAGCGTGCCGACCCCGATCAGGATGGCGTCATGGGCGGCGCGCAGGTGGTGAGTCAACTGCAGCGCCTCGCCTCCGCTGAGCGCCAGCGGCGCCCCGCGCTGGAGGGCCAGGCAGCCATCCAGGCTTTGTGCGTAGCTCAGGGTGACCAGGGGTCTTCCGAATGTCTGGCAGTGAATGTCCGCCCCGGCTAAAAGCTGCTTAATGGGTACCATTCTTGCGAGTATCGACCGCTGCGGGAATGGTTTCCAGGTTGAGCAGGTGGTTCATGCGGATTGCCTTGGTGAACAGGTAGTGGGCGTTATCCGCGTTGACCGTGGTTTCCAGGGGCACGCGCCCGGTGATCGCCACCCCCAGCTCTTCCAGGCGGCTGATTTTATCCGGATTGTTGGTCAGCAGTCGGATGGAGGCGACGCCGAGGTCTTTCAAGATGCCCGCCGCCACGCTGTAATCGCGCTCGTCGGGCTGGTGTCCCAGGACCAGGTTGGCCTCCACCGTGTCGAATCCCTGGTCCTGCAAATTGTAGGCGCGCAGTTTATCCAGCAGGCCGATGCCGCGCCCTTCCTGGCGCAGGTAGATCAGCACCCCGGCTTCGGCCTGGGCGATGCTCAGTATGGCGCGTTGGAGCTGCTCGCCGCAATCGCAGCGACGCGAGGCGAGCACGTCGCCGGTGAAACATTCGGAGTGGACGCGCGCCAGGATTTGCTCTCCGCCGCGCACCTCTCCCCGGATCAAGGCCAGGTGTTCCTTTTGATCATGGTCGCTGCGGTACAGG
>Ga0209641_10002943_pt1 | contig 14392 bp, 10 predicted proteins | sample RifCSP16_1_FD_184022 | JGI IMG/M metagenome (GOLD analysis project Ga0209641, IMG submission 184022) | Soil microbial communities from Rifle, Colorado - Rifle CSP2_sed 16_1 (SPAdes) (version 2) | ecosystem: Environmental > Terrestrial > Deep subsurface > Rock core/Sediment | place: Rifle...
CCCCCGAGCTTGCGCCGGCAAAGCCGGCGCTCGAACAAAAAGAACGCTAACAGTGCCCGACCGAGAACGTGGTTGGGCGAGGCGCAGCCGAAGGCGAGGCGAGCAACTCGATAAGATCGGCGAGCGAGAGCGAGTCGATGCGACGCTTATCGCCACGGCGCTGGTCGTTCTCCTCATGTATTCCGTTCCGGTTCGCGGAGCGCAGCACGCGCTCTCGTGGCCCCCGTTTCTTCGGACACGAGAAAGTGTTTCACCCGACGTCGCTGCTGTCGTTGATCGCGTGTGGATCGATCCGACCCTCAGCCGCGTGGTCAAGGGACGGGCTGCTCGGGTTCCGCTCGAGATCTACCTGGCGTTCGTCGATGCGCCCGAGGTGACCGCGGCCGCCGCGCGCTTCCGGAAGCTGGCTCGCTACGAAGTTCACGTGCTAGAGGACGATTGGTACCTTGCTAACGACCACGATGGCGCGCGCGGAATCTACCGGGTGCTCGTCCGGGAAGGGAGACGTCGCGTCATCCTTTCACAGGGCGAGCATTCGGGGAGCATCCTCGGCACCATCACCGGGAGCGCGCTCACGGTCATAGATGTCGAGGTGGGCCCCAAGGCTGTGGACCAGCGCCTCACGGCCTATGTCGTCATCGACAACGCGGTTGCCGCCGCGCTGGCGCGGCTGCTTGTTTGGGCGTTTGGCTTCATCGCGGACCGGAAGCTCGCGGAGGGCTTCGCCGTCACGGCCCAGGTCGCTGAATGGGCGGTTGAGCAGCCTGCGGAGTTCTGCCAGTGGCTTGCGCTGGAGCCGATCAGCGCGGGACAACGCGAGCGGCTCAGGTCCGCGTTGCCCAACTGCCTCTAGCAGGCTGCCGAAAAAGGCCCATCTGCGGCGTTGGCTTCGTCGCTCGGCGTTGCAACGTACATCTAAGTACGCCTCACTCCTCGCTTCCTCGCCGCCTTGCATCTGCACCTTTTTGAGCAGCCTGCAGCGAGCGAGTGTTTTTCAGCATGCTGCTAAGGATCGAGTGTCCGGCGGGGGCAATGAGCCTGACACCCTCCGCACGGGGCCATAGCCTGTGAGAATCTCTCGGCACGCGCGAATAACATGCGGCTCTACGGGATTTCCCGTGAGGAGATCCAAAAAGACGATTGAAGCTCCTCATCTCGCGGGCCGGGAAGGGCGGTATAATATCGCAATGAAAACTCAAGCGTTTCGGCTCTCTCCCTTTGAAGGTGGTATATGTCATGGAGGAGGAAGCTGTGGTAGTGCCGGCGTATCCATTAAGACGCGGCCGGAGGAAGCGAAATGAAAGTCCACTGTGACAAGAAAACAGACGTGACCTATATTCGGTTTTCGTCGACGCGGCCCGTGGGAGACGTGGAAATTCGAGCGAAGGTCATTCTGCACGTGACAGGGAAGGACGAAATTGTCGCGTTGGAAATCCTGGACGCCAGTGAGCGGCTCCCGCTGCGAAACCTCTTCAAGCTTCAAGTGCTGAAAGCCGCCAGCTAATTTAGTCGATACGTTTGCAGCCATAGCGGGATGATTCTGACCAGTGTGCCGGCGACGATGGCTTCGCGCGACCTCTACAAGTCTTTAGGAAAGGCGAGGGAATCACCGCAGTTGTCGCGCGGTTTCGGGGGCCGCCTATGCTGACCAGCTTGACAGTGACGCCGGAGTAAACGGGATTCAGTCATGGAGCCCATGACTCCCGCCGAATGGCGCGCGTTCCTGGTCTTCGGAACTCGCACTGCGAAGCTCGCAACCCTTCGTTCCGACGGCCGCCCGCATGTCGCGCCGGTGTGGTTCGACTTGGACGGGGACGAGCTGGTGTTCATGACCGGGAAGGATACCGTCAAGGGAAAGAATATCCTCCGGGATCCCCGCGTGATGCTCAGCGTTGACGACGAGCGCCCTCCCTTCGCGTTCGTCCTCATTGAGGGGTCCGCGGTGGCTCGCGAGCTCTCGCCCGCGGAGCTTCTGCCGTGGTCCACCCGGATCGCGAGGCGATACATGGGGGCCGAGCAAGCCGACGCCTACGGCAGGCGCAACGCGGCGCCGGGAGAGCTTCTGGTCCGCGTGTCTCTCACCAAGGTGATCGCGCGCAAGGGGGTAGCCGACTGGCAGGGCGAGCGCGTGATCCAGGGAGCAACTGAAGGAGTGTGAACGTCATGTTCAACGATGCGCACATGGCTGCCCTGAAAGGGATTGTCGGCGCGGATCGTGTTTCCGCCGGCGAGTCCGTTCGCAACTTGCACAGCCGCGACCAATCCCCTCACGCTGCTCATCCCCCCGATGTGGTCGTGTGGCCCGAGAGGACCGAGGAGGTGAGCCGCATCACGGCCTACGCCAACGAACATCGCATTCCGATCACGGGATGGGGCGCGGGCAGCAGCCTGGAGGGCAACTCCATTCCTGTGAAGGGCGGCATCGTGATCGACTTTGATCGGATGAACCACATCCTCTCCATCTACGCCGAAGACTTCCAGGTGACGGTGCAGCCCGGCATCTTCTACAAAGACATGAACAAAACGCTGGGCCAGCACGGCCTGTTCTTCGCGCCCGATCCGGGGGCCAATGCCAGCATCGGCGGCATGATCGCCAACAACGCGGCGGGGACACGCACGCCGAAATACGGGGCCACGCGTGACAATGTCCTGGCCCTTGAAGTGGTGCTGGCAAACGGCGACATCATCCGCACCGGCTCCCGTTCTGTCAAACAGTCGGCGGGGTATGATCTCACCCGTCTGTTCGTCGGCTCTGAGGGGACGCTGGGCTTGATCACTGAGGCCACGCTCAAGTTAGCGCCCTTGCCGGAGCATTTCAGCGCCGCCGTCACATCGTTCCCCACAACCGACGCGGCCGCGCAGGCCGTGTTCAACATCATGGGTGCTGGCCTGAACCCCGCCGCGCTCGAGCTGCTGGATGCAGCGACGACCGCCGCGCTCAACGACGCCGGTCAGCTCGACCTACCCGTTGCCCCCACCTTACTCCTTGAATTTCACGGGGCGAGCGGGGCCTCGCTGGAGGTTGAAATGGAGCTGGTGAGGGAGATATGTGAAGAGTCGAAGTGCCAGACCTTCACTCCCGGCCTGGGCCGCGAGGCGCGCGACCGGTTATGGGAGGCGCGTCACTGCTTGGGCGAGTTGTTGTTTCGCGCCTATCCGGGGTATGGCTATTTGATCACCGATGTGGCTGTGCCGATCTCGCAGTACCCGGCCATAGTGGCGGAGGCGAGTGAGGCGCTCCGTCTTTTGGACGGGGTGCACGGGTTCGTATTTGGCCACGCGGGCGACGGAAACATGCACACGCTCGTGGTGTTCCCCAACATCGCGTCGGAATCCGAGCGCGTGCAACGCGAATTCAATGATCGCGTGGTAAGAAAGGCCATCGCGCTGGGCGGCACCTGCACCGGCGAGCACGGCGTGGGTATCGGGAAGCAGAAGTACATGCGGCTCGAACACGGCGAGGCCGCGATGAGCGTGATGCGCCGCTTGAAAGAGTTTTTCGATCCGCACGGTATCCTGAATCCGGGCAAGGTGGTGTCGTAGCGGATGAGCCATAGAGAATCACGGCAATTGGTGGAGTGCTCAGAAGTAGGATCTCCTGACCAGCGGAGGTGAGGGATGCGGACATACCGGAGCGATGTGGTGGGCAGTCTGCTGCGCCCCGCCTACCTCAAGGAAGCCCGCCAGCGCTACGAGGCGGGGGGCCTCAACGCCGCGGAGTTCAAGGCGATCGAGGACCGCGCCGTCGATGAAGCCATCGCCGTGCAAACCCGAGCCGGGCTGGATGTGGTCAGCGACGGCGAAATGCGACGCTATGCGTTCTTCGGGCACCTGATCGACGCGGTGGAAGGGTTCGAGCGGCAGGGAAGAGGAGCGGTGAAGTTTCGCGACGAGCAGGGCGGCGAGGTGGTATTCCGGGGGCCGGTGGTCGTGTCCCGTTTGCAGCAGCGACGCCATCTGTGCGCCGAAGAATTCACGTATCTGCGCGCCCGCACTGACCGGCCTACCAAGACCACGCTGATCAGTCCCTCGCTGGCGGCAACCTACTACGACACCGGCAGATCCGGAGGCGCTTATGCCACATTGGACGCGTATCTGGCCGACGTGGTGGCGATCGTGCGTGAAGAGGTCGCAGAGCTGATTCGGCTCGGATGCGCCTATATCCAGGTTGACGCTCCGCAGTATGGCGGCATGGTGGACATGACGATGCGCGAGCGCTACCGGCAGCGCGGTATCGACCCGGACCGTCTCATTGATCTGAGCGTGGAGATGGAAAACGCCGTGATCAGCGGCCATCCAGGCGTCCTGTTTGCGCTCCACGTGTGTCGGGGCAACAACGAGAGTAAGTTTTACGCCAGTGGAGACTACAGCCTGATTGCCGCCAAGGTGTTCCGCCGCTCCCGCTTCCAGCGCTTCTTGCTGGAGTACGACGATGCGCGCTCGGGAGGCTTTGAGCCGCTCCGGGAACTCCCCGAGGACAGAACCGTGGTGCTCGGGCTGGTGACCACCAAGAAGGGCGTCCTGGAAAGCAGAGACGAGCTGAAACAGCGCATCCAGGCGGCCCAGGCATTTGTGCCGCGGGAGCGGCTGGCGTTGAGCCCGCAGTGCGGGTTCGCCTCGATGATGGAGGGCAATCTCCTCACTCCCGCCGAACAGGAGGCCAAGCTCCGGCTCGTGGCCGACACCGCCCGCGAGGTCTGGGGCGCGTCCTGACAGTTCGGGCCACGGACGCAGAGATCGCCTCGCTCACGGCGCCAGTCTTCTTTCGAATTCCCCGAGTTTAGCATTCGGTCGCCCGAATCCTTGGCGCTCCGGAACTTCGCTGTATTACACTGGTAGCTGTGCAGCGAGTAAGAGGAGGCGTGAACATGCGGGCGGCCAACGCTCAGGCGAGCTTTTTTGAGACGGTCAACATTTACTTCGACAACGCCGCGGCGCTCACGGACTACCCGCCGGGCCTCCTTGAGCAGATCAAGGTCTGCAGCAGCGTGTACCACATTCAGTTTCCAGTTCGCACCGAACGCGGATACGAGGTCATCTCGGCCTGGCGGGTTCAGCACAGCCATCACCGGCTGCCCGTGAAGGGCGGGATCCGCTACGCGCCGGAGGTGAACGAGGACGAGATCAAGGCGCTGGCCGCGCTCATGACCTATAAGTGCGCCATCGTGGACGTCCCGTTCGGAGGCGCCAAGGGCGGTGTGAGAATCGACCGTAAAAAATACTCGGCGGAGGAGCTTGAACGGATCACCCGGCGCTACACCGCTGAACTCATCAAGAAAAACTTCATCGGGCCTGGCCTCGATGTGCCGGCGCCCGACTACGGCACCGGGCCGCAGGAGATGGCATGGATCGCTGACACATACTCCGCGTTCAATCCCGACCAGATCGACTCGGATGCCTGCGTCACAGGCAAGCCCGTGACACAAGGGGGGATCCGCGGCCGAGTCGAGGCGACCGGACGCGGCGTTTACTTCGGGCTGCGAGAGGCGTGCAATGAGTTGGAAGATATGAAACGGCTCGGCCTCTCACGCGGACTCGAAGGCAAACGCGTGATCGTGCAAGGGTTGGGGAACGTCGGGTACCATGCGGCGAAATTCTGCCAGGAAGGCGGGTGCGTGATCGTTGCGCTGTCTGAGCGAGACGGCGCCATCTACCGGCCAGAAGGGCTCGACGTGGACGCGGTGGTGAGCCACCAGAAGGACACAGGATCGATCCTCAACTTTCCGGGAGCGAAAAACATCACGCCGGCCAATCTGGCGCTTGAGCTCGAGTGCGACATCCTGATCCCGGCTGCGCTGGAAAACCAGATAACGACGGAGAACGCCCCGCGGGTCCGGGCGAAGATCATTGCAGAGGGCGCGAATGGCCCGACGACCGCGGACGCTGAAGCGATTCTCCTCGACAAAGGCGTGATGATCATCCCTGATATCTACTTGAACGCGGGCGGTGTGACGGTCTCCTACTTCGAGTGGGTCAAGAACCTCTCGCACGTCCGGTTCGGCCGCGTGGGCAAGCGCTTCGACGAGACTGCGTTCAACCGCATGTTGACGGCGGTCGAAAAGGCGACGGGGCGGATCTTCAAACAGGAGGAGCGACGCGAAATCGCCCGCGGCGCTGATGAGATCGACCTCGTCAACTCGGGCCTCGAAGAGACCATGATCGAGGCGTATCAGCAGATCCGCGGGCTGCAGAAGCGCGATCGCCGGATTCGCGGGCTCAGGACCGCGGCCTTCCTCAGCGCCCTCAACAAGGTGGCGGCGTCCTATCTCGAGCTCGGCATCTTCCCTTAGCGCCGTGCCGATAAGCGTCGCATCTCTTCGTTCTCGGTCGTCGGAACCCCTCAACGTATACCGCCCTTGACAACCCGTTGTCAAGGGCTCGGGGGTTCCTCCTCTCTCGGGCCTCGATCTGCTCGCTTCTCGCCACGGCGCGAGTGGGCGCCAAGAAAATAAAGTCTGACAGAAACGTGCAGACTTTTGGCGAACAAGTGGCCTAGCGCCGGTCCCACTAAACTCGCCCTGACTCGCTCACGCTCGCCAGTTTCATTCTTCGCTCGCCTCGCCTTCGGCTGCAGCTCGCACTGCCACGTTCTCGGTGGACGGGACTCCTCAACGTTCTCTTTCTGTTCGAGTGCCGGCTCTGCCTGCGCAAGCTTGGGGGAGGTTCGGAAGGGGGGCGTGCCCCCCTCCGAGGGAAACCGAGTACGCCTCAGTCGTCCCAACCTTCGCCGCCTTGCATCTGGACCTTTTTGAACAACCTGCAGCGAGCACGGCATCGAGCGTCTTCACACCACCACTTAGCCCCCGAATCTTTGGGATCTCATCCGCCTGAGGGGACGATTGTTGGTTAAGAACTCCCTTCACAGTCCCCGTGACCGCGCCTAGATTGTCGTCAGGTCCAACACGTTAATCTCCGGCCCGAGGAGGGCAGAGATGTCCCTAGATCGGGTCTGTGGACAACACGTCGAAAGCCTCGTTGACCATGAAAACGGCCGGCGGGGGCCTGCGTGTTGTCGTCGAATCGGGAAGGCGATCATAAGGCTTATCACCGTCGGGCTCGTCGTCACCCTCTCCCTCGCGATGCTGTCGGCAGGGAACTCATCGGGGGCGCAGCAAGCGAAAATGCCGCGGATTGGGTTTGTATGCTGGCTGACCTGTGGCGGCCCCTATTACGAAGCATTCTGGCAGGCCATGCGGCAGCTCGGTCGTGCTCAATACACGGCCGTCAACTTCGAAACCCGCAGCGGGGGAGGGGACCGCGAAACGCTTGATTTCGTCGCCGCGGAGCTCGTCCGTCTCAAGGTCGACATCATCGTCGCGGATACGACGCAATCGGCCTTGGCCGCGAAGAGAGCCACCAGCACGATCCCCATCGTGGCGATCAGCGAAGATCCCGTTGGCTCCGGGCTCGTTCCGAACCTGGCGCGCCCAGGCGGTAACGTGACGGGGCTGTCCTCCGTGGCCCCCGAGTTGGGGGCGAAGCGGCTCGAGCTCCTCAAGAAGGCCTTTCCCAAGGCCTCACGCGTGGCCGTTCTGTGGGATCCAGCCAACCCTGTCAAGGCGCGCGCAGGGCAGGCGATGGAGAGTGCGGCGCAGACGTTGGGCGTCACGTTGCTGTCGCTCGATGCGCGCACGTCCGCCGAGTACGAGAGCGCGTTCGAGGCGATGTTCGGGCTGCAGGCTGATGCCCTTGTTCACGCCCATCGGGCATCGGATCTTACCGGCATGCAACCCGCGGTGCGGATCTCTCAGTTGGCAATGAGATATCGACTCCCCGCGATCTACCAGCAGCGAGAGTTTGTGGAGGCGGGCGGTCTCATGTCCTATGGCCCGGACTCCGCCGATCTGTTCCGACGTGCCGCCGTCTACGTTGACAAGATCCTGAAAGGCGCCAAGCCCGCCGATCTTCCCATCGAGCAGCCAACGCGATTTGAACTCGTGATCAACCTCAAGACCGCAAAGGAGCTGCGCGTGACGGTACCTCGCAAGATTCTCGCCAGGGCAGACGAGGTGATCGAATGAGAGGCGGTCTCTTCGGGAAGTACGCGGTGCTCTTCGTCGCCCTCGTGAGCGGGACCCTGCTCCTGGCCAGCCTCACCGAACTCTTTTTCTCCTATCGAGACAGCAAGGCCGCTCTGGCCAGGATCCAGCGCAAGGAGGCCCTGTCGGCAGCCCTTAAGATCGACCAGTTCGTCACCGAGATCGAACGCCAGATTGCGTTGACGACCCAGGATCCCTGGGACGACCGCGCCGTGGCCTTGGACAGGCGGGAGCTGGACTATCTCAGGCTCCTCCGCAAGGTCGCGGCGATCACCGACATCAGCTACCTGGATCCGGCAGGCAAGGAGCAGCTCCGCGTCTCCCGCCTCGCGCGGGATGTGGTGGGAAGCCGGGCCGACTTCGCTCGTGAACCGAAGTTTCTCGAGGCCAAGTCGGGGAAGAGCTACTTCAGCCCCGTGTATTTCCGCGACGAGTCCGAGCCGTACGTGACCATCGCCACGGCCGAGCGCGGGAAGACTGCCGGGGTGACAGTGGCCGACGTAAATCTAAAGTTCGTCTGGGAGGTGATCTCCCGGATCAAGATCGGCAACGCGGGACAGGCTTACGTGGTCGATTCGCGCGGCGTGCTCATCGCCCACCCGGATATCAGTCTGGTCCTCCAGAAGCGGGATCCGTCGGCCCTCCCCCAGGTCCGGGCCGCGCTGGCTGCGCGCCCTGGCTCAGCAGCGGATGAGGACACTGCCACGATCTCACCCGGTCTCCAGGGCGGGCAGGTTCTCACCGCGTACGCCGCTATCGCACCGCTCGGGTGGGTCGTCTTCGTCGAGCAGCCGCTCGGTGAGGCGTTTAAGCCTCTCCAGGCTTCGATCATCAGAAGCGCCGTCATCTTAGTGCTTGGCCTTCTGCTCTCCGTGGGAGCGAGCATCGTCCTGGCCAGACGAATGGTGACCCCGATCCGCGTCCTCCAGGCGGGCGCGGCCCGGATCGGCGCCGGCGACCTCGGTCACCGCATCGCGGTCCGGACTGGCGACGAGCTGGAGGCGCTCGGCGAGGAGTTCAACCGGACGGCAGCGCAGCTCGAAGAATCCTACGGGAACCTCGAGCAGAAGGTGGAGGCGCGCACGCGCGAGCTGACCGAGGCCCTGGAGCAGCAGACGGCGACCAGCGAGATCCTGCGTGTGATCTCGGGCTCACCGACCGATGTCCAGCCCGTCTTCGACGCCATCGTCCGGAGCGCCGTGCGGTTGTGCAACGCGGATTTCGGAGGCCTTCACCGCCTCGATGGACAGATGGTCGGCCTCAACGCCTTCTGTAACATACCCCCAGAAGAGGTCGAGGTCCTCAGGCAGCGCGTCTTCCCGTTCCCGGTGCGTCGCGACAGCGTCATAGGGCGGGCCATTCTCGACCGGAGCGTTGTCCACGTGCACGACTACCACAATGAGCCGGGGTTCGGCTTGCCGGCCGTGAAAGAGCTAGCCCGATACCGGACAGCCCTCGGTGTCCCCATGCTCCGAGATGGCGTTCCCATTGGAGTGATCACGGTCTTCCGAACCAACGTCCAGCCGTTCACCGACAAGCAGATCGAGCTGGTCACGACCTTTGCTGACCAGGCGGTCATTGCCGTCGAGAATGTTCGCCTGTTCAAGGAACTGGAGGCGCGGAACCGCGACCTCACCGAGGCGCTGGAGCAGCAGACCGCGACCAGCGAGATCTTGCGCGTCATCAGCAGCTCGCCCACGGACGTTCAGCCAGTGTTCGACATGATCGCCCGTAGCGCCGTGCATCTGTGCGAAGGTCAGTTCTGCGCCGTGTTTCGGTTCGACGGAACGCTTATTCACCTCGCCGGCCACCACGGTCTGACCTCCGAGGGGGCCGAGGCGTATCAGCGGGGATTCCCCCAACGGCCTAGCCGGGGTAGCGCCATCGGCCGCGCGACTCTAACCCGGGCCACCTCCCATATCCCGGATGTCCATAGCGATCCCGACTATACCCAACACGCCATTGCCGATGCGGTAACCTTCCGAGCCATCGTCGCTGTACCGATGCTACACGACGGCGGTCCCATCGGCGGGATTGCGGTATCCCGGTCCGAGCCGGGGCCGTTCTCCGAAAAGCAGGTCGCTCTGCTCAGGACCTTCGCCGACCAGGCCGTGATCGCGATCGAGAACGTGCGCCTCTTCACGGAACTCCAGGCCCGCAACAGCGACCTCACGGAGGCGCTGGAGCAGCAGACGGCGACCAGTGAGATCCTGCGCGTGATCAGCAGCTCGCCGACGGACGTCCAGCCGGTCTTCGACGCGATCGCTGAGAGCGCGGTGCGCTTGTGCGAGGGCGTTTTCAGCTCGGTTTATCGCTTCGACGGCGAGCTGATCCACTTCGTCGCGCACCATGGCATGGGGCCTGACGGGCTAGCTGCGATGCGAAGCACCTTCCCCACGAGGCTCGACCGCGGGGCGATTGGCTCACGCGCGATCCTGGATCGACTGCCGGTCCACGTCCCGGACGTGACGCAGGACCCGGAGATCCGGCAGCGTGGCCTTGTAAGCGCCATCGGTGTGAAGAGCGCCGTGGGGGTGCCGATGCTGCGCGAAGGGGTGCCCATCGGGTCCATCGCTGTGGGGAGAGCTCATTCGGGAGCGTTCTCAGATAGGCAGATCGCGCTGCTGACGACCTTCGCCGACCAGGCGGTGATCGCGATCGAGAACGTGCGTCTCTTCCAGGAGCTCCAGGCCCGCACGCGCGAGCTGACCGAGGCGAATGAGGGGCTAACGGAGGCCCTGGAGCAGCAAACGGCGACCGCGGAGATCCTGCGCGTGATCAGCAGTTCGCCCACCGATGTCCAGCCGGTGCTGGAGGTCGTGGTCGAAAACGCCGCGCGGCTCTGCGATGTGCCCGACGCGGCGATCTTCCGGGTCGACGGTGACCTGCTTCGGCTCGTAGCGAAAGGCGGGCCATCCCCGCTCTGGTCGATAGGAGAGGAAATTCCCATCAGCCGGAACTGGGTGACTGGGCGGGCCGTGGTCGATCGGACCACCGTCCACGTGCACGATCTCTCCGCGTCCGAAGCCGAGTTCCCGGAAGGCGCGGCGTACGCGAAGCGGTACGGCCATCGAACAACGCTAGCCACACCCCTGCTGCGCGACGGGGTCCCGATCGGGGCGATCCTGATTCGCGGAATGGAGGTCCGTCCGCTCACGGACACACAGATCAGTCTCCTGAAGACGTTCGCCGACCAGGCCGTGATCGCGATCGAGAACGTCCGCCTGTTCCAGGAACTGCAGGCGCGGACCGGCGAGCTGGCTCGATCGGTAGAGGAGCTGAAGGCCCTCGGCGAAGTCAGCCAGGCAGTTAGCTCCACGCTCGACCTCCAGACGGTGCTCAGCACGATCGTCTCCCGCGCCACCCAGCTGTCGGGTGTGGACGCTGGCGCGATCTACGAGTATGACGAGGCGCGGGAGCTCTTCGAGCTGCGCGCCACCGACAACCTGGAGGATGAGATTGTCGGCATGCTCCTGGCGACGCCCATCCGAAGGGGAGAGGGCGCCACCGGTCGCATGGCCGTCGCGCGCGAGCCGATCCAGATCCCGGACATCGCGAAGGAGAGCTACCAGAGCCCCGTTCGTGATGCCCTGCTCCGCACCGGGTACCGGGCGCTCCTTGCAGTGCCGCTCCTTCGCGAGGACCACCTCATTGGCGGTCTCACCGTGAACCGCAAAGCGCCCGGAGAGTTTCCTCCGGAGATCATCGAGTTGCTGAAGACCTTCGCCACCCAGTCGGCCCTCACCATCCAGAACGCCCGCCTCTTCCGCGAGATCGAGCAGAAGAGCCGGGAGCTGGAGGTCGCCAGCCGGCACAAGTCGGAGTTCCTCGCCAACATGAGCCACGAGCTGCGCACTCCGCTCAACGCGATCATCGGCTACAGCGAGATGCTCCAGGAGGAGGCGGAGGACCTCGGCGCCGAAGGGTTCGTCCCGGATCTCAGGAAAATCCACGCCGCGGGCAAGCACCTCCTCGAGCTGATCAACGCCGTGCTCGACCTCTCGAAGATCGAAGCCGGCAAGATGGAGCTCTACCTCGAGACCTTCGCTGTCCCGACGCTGATCCACGACATCGCGGCGGTCATCCAGCCGCTTGCCCAGAAGAACTCGAACCAGCTCGAGATCCTGTGCGATGAGACCACCGGCGCCATGCGCGCCGATCTGACCAAGGTGCGCCAGGCCCTCTTCAATCTCCTGTCCAACGCATGCAAGTTCACCGACCACGGCACGGTATCGCTGACGGTGGCGCGGGAGCCAGCCGACGGTGGTGACTGGATCACCTTCAGCGTGAGCGACACCGGCATCGGGATGACGCCCGAGCAGATGGATCGGCTCTTCCAGGAGTTCACCCAGGCCGACGCCTCCACAAGCAGAAAGTACGGCGGTACCGGTCTTGGTCTCGCCCTCAGCCGGCGGCTCGTGCGGATGATGGGGGGCGACATCACCGTGGCCAGCGAGCCGGGCCGCGGCAGCAGTTTCACGATGCGGATGCCGGTGGAGGTGGCCGCGACCAGCGAGTTGGCGGGCGCACCCCCAGCGTCCATGCCGACCGGGGCGGGCACTGTGCTCGTCATCGACGACGAGGCGACCGTGCGCGACCTCATGCAGCGCTTCCTCGTCCGGGAAGGCTTCCGGGTGGCCACCGCCAGCGGGGGCGAAGAGGGGCTCCGGCTCGCCCGCGAGCTGCGCCCGGACGTGATCACGCTCGACGTCCTGATGCCAGGGGTGGACGGCTGGGCGGTGCTGACGGCACTGAAGGCGGACCACGAGCTGGCCGGCATCCCCGTCATCATGCTGACGATCCTGGACGACAAGAACCTGGGCTATGCGCTCGGCGCCTCGGACTATCTGACGAAGCCGATCGACCGCGAGCGCCTCATTGCCACTCTCGCCAAGTACCGGCGTGGCATCTCCGTGCTCGTGGTTGACGACGACCCGGCCTTTCGCGAGCTGACCAGACGAATTTTAGAACAGGAAGGCTACACGGTGACGGAGGCTGAGAACGGGCGCGTCGCGCTGGAGCGGCTGGCTGAGACCGCGCCCGGCCTGATTCTGCTCGACCTCATGATGCCGGAGATGGACGGGTTCGACGTGGTGGCGGCCGTTCGCGACCATCCGGATTGGCAGGCGACCCCGATCATCGTGGTCACAGCCAAGGAGCTGTCGCCCGACGACCGACGTCGGCTCAACGGGAACGTGGAGCGGGTTCTCGAGAAGGGGGCATACCATCGGGACTCGCTACTGGCCGAGGTCCGCGACATGGTGGCGGCCAGCGTCGCCCGCCAGAGAGGGACGAGCTAGCCCATATGCGTTATCTTGAGTCCCCCCTTTGAAAAAGGGGGTGAGGGGGGATTTCAATAGGGGCTGACCCATGTTGAGGTACAATGCGACTCTCAAAGACAAGGCCCGTCGATTGCGGAGGAATTTGACAGACAGCGAAGCAGCTCTTTGGTCACGCTTGCGGAATAAACAGCTTCTTAGCATCCAGTTCTATCGACAGAAACCCATCGGTGAGCACATTGTGGATTTCTTCGCGCCAAGGGCAAAACTGGTCATCGAAGTGGATGGCTCACAGCACCTGGTCGGCGAGCACGCCCTGAAGGACCGAAGTCGTGATCGGTACTTGGCCTCTATTGGCTTGAAGGTGCTGCGCTTTAACAGTAGAGAAGTTCTGGAAGAAAGTAATGCTGTGGTGGAGGCTATCTACCGGACCGTTGCCGAACAGTTGAGGGCCAAAATCCCCCCTGGCCCCCCTTTTGTAAAGGGGGGAGAAGAGCAAAAGGTGGGCTAGATGCCGAAGATCCTGCTCGTCGAGGACAACGAGATGAACCGTGACATGCTCTCGCGGCGGCTCGAGAAGCGGGGCTACCAGGTGGTGCTCGCCGTCGACGGCCAGCAGGGGATCGACCTCGCCCGCGCGGAGGCGCCGGCCCTTATCCTCATGGACATGAGCCTGCCGGGGGTGGACGGGTGGGAGGCTACGCGCCAGCTCAAGGCCGCGCCCGCGACTCGCGCCATCGCTATCATCGCCCTCACCGCCCACGCCATGTCGGGCGACCGGGAGCGGGCGCTGGAGGCGGGCGCCGACGACTTCGACACCAAGCCCGTGGATCTCACGAGGCTGCTCGAGAAGATCGAGGCGCTGCTGGCCCGGAGCCCGGCCCCGTGACCAAGGGTCTCGACGCCCTCGCCCAGCTCCGTCACGAGCGGCGCACGCCGCTGAACCACATCATCGGCTACAGCGAGATGCTGCTCGAGGAGGCGGCGGAGGGCAAGGGACAGGAGTTGGAGCCCGGCCTCCGCGAGATCCACGAGGCGGCGCGCCAGGTTCTCGGCCTCGTCAACCGCCTCCTC
>Ga0209641_10002944_pt1 | contig 14390 bp, 16 predicted proteins | sample RifCSP16_1_FD_184022 | JGI IMG/M metagenome (GOLD analysis project Ga0209641, IMG submission 184022) | Soil microbial communities from Rifle, Colorado - Rifle CSP2_sed 16_1 (SPAdes) (version 2) | ecosystem: Environmental > Terrestrial > Deep subsurface > Rock core/Sediment | place: Rifle...
GCAGGTGGCTATTTAGGACTATCGGGATCTTGTTGAAAGTAGAATAGCAAATTTTAATCTTAAAGTCAAGTTAATTTGCTTAATGGGTCTGTAACATAGTCTATTTGGGCGAGATGGGTGAAGCTCAGGGGCGCAAGCCGCTTTTGAGCTCGTTTTGCAGGCGTTTGAGCTCGTCCCAATCACCAGTGGCGGCCAGGCGGGCTTGCTCGGGCCACGTGGCGGGTTTGGCGAAGCGAAGATTGGCGCCCTTCAAGATCGTCTCCAGGTTTTCTATGCTGGTTTGACCAAGCTGGGCGTAAGTGCGCACGCCGTTGCGCTCGAGGAGCAGGGCGATCTTGGGGCCAATGCCTTCGATCACCTTCAGGTCGTCGCCCTTGCGAGCAGCGCGCTTGCGGGTCGTGGCAGACTTGCTGGGTTCTTCAACTGCCGCTCCAGACGCCTTTTCTCCCTCTTCACTGACCGATGGTTCAGCGCCTGGCCTGGAGCGCGGGATGCCCTGCTCGACCAGGATAGCGCGTGGCGGCGGAGCCTCCATTGCCTGACGTCGCGACAGCCACCAGATGAGAAATGCCAGCACGCCCCCGATGGGCAGCATCGCCAACAAGGCAATACCCCAGATGCGTCTGCTCACAAGCTTTCCTCCTGAATATCCAGTTTCACCCCCAGCTCCGCCAGCAGGGCGGTCGTCGCCGCGGACACCTGCGCAACAGCCTGCTCGAAGGCAGCCTGGTTGATGCGTGAAGGCTTGCGGTAGCCGCTGACCTTGCGGACGAACTGCAATGCAGCGGCTTCGATCTCCTCTTGCGTGGTTGGGATATCCGGTCGGCGTAAGGTTTGGATGCTGCGGCACATGGCGGTTTCCTCTAATATTTTATAAGAAGTGGCTGGTGAATGTTTCCTGTCTGGATACAGGCGAATTCTCCAACCTTCCTGGCTGAATCATACCCTAAAAATCAGTGTTCCACTATGTCAAGCGCACTGAGCTCATATAGTTGGACGGGACAATCCCCAACAGGTGAGATGAGCGAAAATTAATGTTTCTGATTGGATATTGACAATCAATCAATTTTTATATATTATATTATCATATTCGATCATTTCTTCGCCCATGACCATTGCTCCATCTCTAGGAGGTGGCGTGATCCCCCTGGAGCGCCAGCGCAGAATTGCAGAGAAGGTCTTAGATGAGGGGCAGATTTCTATTGCCCAGATTATCGACCTTTTCGGCGTTTCCGAAATCACGGCACGGCGCGACCTGAACGAGTTGGACAGGCAAGGATTACTGCGCCGGGTGCACGGAGGCGCAATTGCCAGCCTGGGTAGAAGTTACGAGCCCCATTTTCAAACCCGGACAGCAAAGAATAAAACAGAAAAGATCATCATCGGCATAAAGGCAGCCGAACAGGTTTTTGATGGCGATAGTATCGCTTTAGACGTTGGCACTACTACACTCGAGATTGTACGGGGGTTAATCGATAAACGAAATCTGACAATTGTCACATCGAGCATACAAATCGCCAATGAGGTGATCGCCACCCTTTCATTAGATACAAATGTCCGCCTGATACTGGCAGGAGGGGTCGTGCGCGCCAGGGAGTTATCTATGGTCGGAATGATCGCCGAGCGTACGGTTCGCGAGTTACATGTAGATAAGGCTTTCATCGGCATCGGTGGGATCAGCCTCAGGGATGGGCTGACGGAATATAACATGGAAGACGCCCGCATGAAACAGGTTTTGATCGAGAGCGCCCAGGAAAAATTTGTTGTTGCGGATAGCGGAAAATTCGGCAGAACCACATTCACTACAGTCGGGCCGATTACTTCGGTCGATGCGATCATCACGGACGGAAACGCGCCGATGGATCAGGTCGAAAAGATCACCTCCATGGGGGTGCGAGTGATCGTCGCTGGTTGATCGCTTCTTTTTGGGATTATCGAAATTTCCAGTGAGTTGCTGGCGCTGGAGAGAGGAGGTCTGATTACAGAGAGAAAATCGCAGTTTTTTAGCTGAGCTATTTATTTTTGTTGTTCAACTACGCTGTTGGAGGAGGAGCAATTTGATCAGAAAAAAAAGAATACTCATTGTTTGTGGGACGGCAATCGCTACCTCGACTGTTGTTGCTTATAAAGTTGAGGAGTTTTTAAAGAAGCATGGAATACAAGCCGAGATCCGACGCGCCATGACCTCTGAGGCGATTGCTGCGTCTAAGGATGTCGATCTGATTATAGCGACGACCCAGGTCCCAGATGTAAAGGTGCCGGTTATCAGCGGCATCCCGTACATCACGGGCATTGGTATAGCAAATACTGAGCAAGAAATCCTGAAAGTACTGCAGAGCGCAAAGGATTAATCTACCAAGGAGACATAGCAAATGGACGCAATAAAAGCAGTATATGACTTTATCACCGGATTTGGCCCCAGCGTAATGATGCCGATCATCGTGACGATCCTGGCTCTGGTCCTGGGCGCCAGGTTTGGCAAGGCTTTGCGTGCTGGAATCACTGTTGGTATTGGTTTCATCGGTATCAACCTGGTCATCGGCCTGCTGTTCCAGTATATGGGACCCGCCGCTGAGGGGATGGTGAAGAATTGGGGGGTGGAGCTCACCGCGATCGATGTGGGCTGGCCCGTGGCTGCGGCGATTGCCTTTGGCACCCGCATCGGGAGCGTGATATTCATCGTCGGATTGCTGGTCAATATTGTCATGCTGGTTTTGCGCTTGACGAAGACAGTAGATATTGACCTGTGGAACTATTGGCATTGGGCATTCTCGGGCTCACTGGTGTTCGTTGTGTCGGGAAGCTTCTTGCTGGGTATTGTCGCAGCAGTGATCCACGCGGTTGCTTCACTGGTGATAGCTGACCGGACGGCTCCGCGCATCCGCGAGTATTTCAACTGGCCGGATATTTCCATCCCGCAAGGTTTTGCCGCAGTTTCAATGATCCTGGTATGGCCGATTATTTGGGTATTCGATAAGATCGGCTTCCAGAAACCGAAAGCGGAGACGGAAGAAGGTGGGACTGATGTATCGGCCATCCGAGAGCGCTTTGCCATCTTCGGCGAGCCGGTTTTAGTGGGCTTGGTGCTGGGATTGGTGATTGGCGTGTTGGCGTATGTGCCGGCAGGGCTGTCACTCAAGGATCTGCTCACCAATATTCTCCAGCTTGCCATGGGCGCCGCGGCGGTCATGCTGCTGCTGCCCCGTGTGGTTGGCATCCTGATGGAGGGACTGATCCCGCTTTCTGAACAGGCGCGCGAGTTTTTGCAGAAGCGCTTTGCTGGAAGAGAGTTTTATATCGGAATGGATTCCGCCTTGCTCATCGGCGAGCCTACCACCTTGACAGTCGGCTTCATCCTGGTTCCCATCACACTGATCCTGGCGGTCATCCTGCCTGGCAACAAGATGTTGCCGTTTGGAGACCTGGCAGCCACACCGTTTTTCATCGCCATGCTGACGCCTTATGCGCGCGGTAATTTCTGGCGCACCCTGGTAGGCGGAACGATCATCATGATCCTGCTGATGTACATGGGCTCGATCTGGACGCCGGTCATCACAGCCACCGCTCAGAGCATCGGTTACGCCTTCCCTGAAGGCGCAGCCCAGATTACCGGCTTCGCCAACCCCCTGGCGTGGATCCTGGTGATGCTCACCAAGCTTTTCACGGGTAATTAATTTCAACCTCAGCGCAATCGATCAAGGTAGGAGATCAGCCCTCCTACCTTGATCTAACTTCTCTACTTCAGAATCCAATTTATACTTGAGCGATCAGTATGATCGAAAAATTAATCTACCAATTGATCGGCCCATCGGGTATGAAGATCCTCGATTGGTACGTGGCGAATAGCATGTACGTGAACGGCATTATTGTCGCCATTGGCGTTATATACCTGCTCTTTCCGAAACAATCCAGGCGGATCACTGACAAGATCAGGGAGCTTTGGCTGCTTACGCCCTTCGCTCTGGATGAAAAAGACCGCCAGGCAGTCGAGAGGGCAAGAGCGCGCCTGAGAGGCAAGAAACCGGAGCAAAAAGATGGAAACCATTGACAACCTGGAGCAATTACGGACGATGTGTCACATCTCCGCCCTAGCAGGGCATGAGGAGGAGATGATCACTTTTATGAAGGTCGAATTTTCGAAGCACCTAGCCGATGTGCGCGTCGATAGACTCGGCAACGTGATCGGGTGCATGCCCGGCAGCAATCCGGAAGGCCCCAAGGTGATGATCTTTGCTCACATGGATGAAGTGGGCTTCATGGTGCGGAAAATTGATCCCGATGGTTTTATCCGCCTGACGCGCGTAGGCGGCATCCCCGAGAAGAGCTTGCCTGCCCAGCGCCTGATCCTGAATGGATCGAAAGGACCAGTTACAGGCATCATCGGACCAAAATCGCATCACCTGACGCCTGCTGAGGAAAAATTCAAGGTAGTACAAATCAACGAGCTATTTGTAGATATCGGGGCGAGGACAAAGCTCGAAGCGGAGGAAATGGGGGTCTACCCTGGAACACCCGTGACTTACCAGGGATTCTTCGAGGAGTTGCCAGGCGAGCGGATTGCTGGCAAAGCACTGGACGATCGCGCTGGCTGTTTCGTCATTTTGCAAGTGCTGAGGTTGCTTTCCAGCCGCCAGATACCTGCTACCGTCTACTTCGTCGGCTCGGTGCAAGAGGAATTCAATATCCGAGGCGTGGTAAGCGCTGGATTTGCAATCAACCCGGATATGGCTATCGGAGTGGATATCTGCATCTCTGCTGATACACCTGATCTGAAGGAGCATTCCGACATTCACTTTGGCGGCGGGCCAGTGATCAGCCATTATAGTTTTCACGGCCGCGGCACTTTAAATGGTTTAATTCCAAACCCAAAACTGCGCCAATATCTGACCGAGATTGCCGGCCGGAACCAGATTCCCGTCCAGCATAATGTGTTCCTGGGCGGCCTGGGCGATACTTCCTACCTGGCTGTCATCCGGGAGGGAATTCCTGCGGTGGATGTGGCTTTTCCAGCGCGTTATACACATTCGCCTATCGAGGTGGGCTCTCGAACCGATATGGAACAGTTGATCAACCTGTTAACGATGGCTTTTGAATCGATTGACTCCAGGCTCGATCTATCGAGAGGGTAGCAATTATGCAGCCATGGATAAGGGAAACTTTTGGGACAGTGAAACCTATCATCGGGATGTGCCATCTGCGCGCCTTCCCTGGCGACCCGGACTACGACCCGGAAAGGGGTTTGGATTGGGTCATCCAGCAAGGCAAAGCCGATCTGCTGGCTTTGCAAGATGGGGGCATAGATGCGGTAATGTTCTCAAACGAGTTCAGCCTGCCTTATCTGACCAAGGTAGAACCTATGACCACAATCTGCATGGCAAGGGTGGTCACAGAATTGCTGGATTACCTGCGCCTCCCTTTTGGCGTTAATGTGCTCTGGGATCCCATTGCCACAGTAGACCTGGCCGTCGCGACGGGCGCACAATTTGCTCGCGAGATATTCACCGGTGTATACGCCAGTGATTTTGGCTTGTGGAATACTAACTATGGCGAAGTAGCTCGCCACCGCAAGGCAATTCACGGCGAGAAGGTACGCTTGTTATTTAACATTCTTCCGGAATCGGCCAAATACCTTGCCGAGCGGGATATCACCCAGATTGCCCGCTCAACAGTATTCAATGCCCGGCCAGATGGCATCTGTGTATCTGGACTGACGGCGGGAATCGAGACGCCCGCGCAAATCATCAACGTGGTCAAGCAGGCAATCCCGGATACACCCGTATTTGCTAATACCGGGGTGAATATAGCCAATGTCGCTGATCAGCTTGCCGTCGCGGATGGCGCTATCGTGGGCACCAGTTTTAAGGAAGATTGTGTTGTCTGGAATCCGGTGGATGTGAAGAGTGTCCGGGCATTTATGGATAAAGTCCATGAGGTCCGCAAGGATTTGAATTGATATGCCTGGCATTCGAGAGAAACGCATCTACCCGGGCAAGTCCGCAAAAGAATGTTACCTGGCCTCCCTGCAGGCGCTCTCGCAAACGGGTTATAAGATCGTAAGGAAACGTGATTACGGCTGGTTTGTAATTGCGGCGCGCACGATCTCTGGCCAGGAAGTGACTTGCAATATCCTGGCAAGCCTGGGTGAGTCACCCTCGCTGGATATCAATATTTCCTCCAGGGGCTTGCCGGTGGAGACATTGAGGCTCTGCGCTCAGGAGATATTCGATCATGTTCAGGCGAACCTTGATTAAGGTGAGTTCTTGAGATGAGTGTTCGAATTTCAGCTTCACTGGCAGCCGCGCCTTTGGATAACTTGAGAAGGGTGATAGAGCAGCTTGAGATCGCCCGGGTCGATGCCATTCATTTTGATGTCGAAGATGGCAGCTTTGTGCCAGTGATGACTTTAGGCACGAAGATCATTCACGACTTGCGCCCATTAACAAGCCTACATTTTGATGTGCACCTGATGATGTACAACCCTGAGTGGTTGATACCCTCACTTGCAAGGGGCGGCGCGGGGAGGATTGCGGTCAACTTTGAAGCTTGCCCATACCCGCGCCGTACCCTGCGGCAGATTGCCGAGTTGGGAATAACAGCCGGATTGGCTTTCAACCCGGCTACACCCATACCGCAGCTTAAGTTCTTGTCTCCATATCTGGCTTATGTTATTCTCTTATCCACGGAACCGGAAGAGCCTGATTGTCCATTTTTGCCGGCCATAATGGATAAATTGCGCCAGGCGAAACAGGAATCAATGATGGAACGTATCGAATGGGTGGTGGACGGGGGGGTCGATCTCGAAAACCTGGGAGAAGTAATCCAGGCTGGAGCGGATACCGTTGTCGTCGGTCGGGCTGTGTTTAACGACGGGACGATCGTTAATAATATCGATAGTCTCCGCCGCGTCGTTTCTTAACCCGCGCAGTGGCCCTGTCTTGTGGGCCGGCATTCACCTGGGTAATAAAAACCCCGCCGCAGGCCGGTCTGCGGTGGGGTTTTATCCAATTTTCTCGCCAGGCGTTTATGACATTTTGCGGCGAGTCTACCTCCTACTGAGGCGGTGCAACTAGGTCAGTAGCAGCGCAAAGGAGGCATAATCCCACCCGTCCAGGCTGTCCAGCGTGCCTATGCCGTTCGTTGTCTTTACATTGGCATACAGGTTGAGCGTGAACGAGCACCTGGTCTCGAGTCCGAGCATGTCGCTAAAGGTGTCGGTTGGGCTGACAGTCAGTGCAGGACCGGCGTTATCCGGGCTGGTGTTCACCAGGTACCCCGTCGGTCCACCTAATCCACGCCGCCACCACAGCGAGTGGTTGAGCAGGAACATCGGCTCGGGGTGATAAGCCTTGTAGCCCACACTGAAAGTCGTAGAGCCTGGGCCTTCCATGAACTGGCACTGTGCAGCAGAGGGGGCTCCATTCATACGCAGGTCCAGGATTTGAGTGATGGCCTGGCGATTGTCCCACCAAAACATGTGCGTCAGAGCTGCGTAGGGCACTTCCGCGGTCGGACCAACGGGCTGATACCAGCGGCGGAAAGTGAAGGCCGCATCAACGCCTGCACCACCAGCGCCGGTCGGGCGGATGCGTTGACCGCTGGCGTTGAACACTTCGAGGGTTATTAAATAACGCCCATTTGTGTACTTGGTCCCGTCAGCGGTGTTTACATTACCGTGATACTGCCCACTCTGCCAGTCTGCGTCAGCGTCGTAAGCAATCTCGTACAGGTTATCTTCGCCACCGACGCTGAAGGGGCCCATCACCTGTGTCTCCACCAGGATATCCGTCCCCGAAGGTACGTATTTCTTCCAGGATAGTCCATCTGAATAATAATAACGCGTGCCGGTTGGATTGCCGCTGGCATTTGCCGCAGAGACGCTGATGCGGTAATACCTGGCGCCGAGGGATTTCATGGCCTCACTGAAGTGGTAGCGCAAATACAGCGTGCCGCCCCAGTTGCGGTTCTTGTACAAGCCTCTGGCATCCATGGCAGTCGGCACCGGGTCGACCAGACCGTCGTTGTAACCTGGGGCTGCGACGCGATCCCAGCCGGTTGCGTCTGGGGTCTGCAAGCGGTGGCTTTCGGTGAGACCAATATCTTGCAGCAAGACGAAGGCACCTTCGCCGGGAAATTCGTTATGTCGGCAGCCCTGCGCCAATAGGTGGTGAGAGACTAGGCTGGCATCATCGTCATAATCGAACCACTTGTTTGCAGCAACGCCATCATAGATCGTCACCGTTGCGCCGCCGATGTTTTGCTTGACCTTGTAGGCGTATTCATCGTAGCAGTTGAAGAGCATTAACCGCAGCGGTTCCCGCCAACAAATACTGAAGCGACCATCCGAGCGAATGTTGCCCTGGGCAACTTTGACTGGCAGGCTGCACGAGCACACCCAGTGAATCAGGTAGGGGCGAGCTTGCACATAGGCGATCCTCTCTGTGGGCGGCATGCTGCGCAGGGCTGCCAGGTCGCGCGGGGCGTTCAGGGCCATTTCATCCATCGCCCCGCTCTTGAAAAAGTAGTTTTCCAGCCAGGGCGGCGGATCTGGCTCGGGGATCGGAGGCCATTTGATCGGGATTCTCTCAACCAGATGTTCCAGGATATCAATGATCTCGGGGAGGCGCGGCTCCAGATCGATATCGAGGTCGCAACAGCACGTGCGCCGGTAAACTTCCACCACGCCATCGCAAACCGTTTCGCAGCGTTGGAGCCGTGATAGTATGGAGGCGCTCTTCGCCATAGCGATATCACTGAGAGCCGATTTCACGGTGGGCTCCAGCTGAATAAATTGGACTGAACTCGCTTTGTACAGAACGACCTGGGAGACCATGTCATTGAGCAGCCAGGGCCACGGGTAACAGTGTGAGACCGATCCACTCACGCATAGCGTGACGAACAACCAGCGGGACCAGTCTGGGCGCGGGATCTCCAGGACGGGTGAAATTTCCATCTGTTGCACGAACCGCCGGGTGCGGTACATCATCAAAGTGTTTTTGTCGAGCTCATCGAATTTATCCGTATCTGGGCCGATAGCAACGTAAGCAGCCTTCTTCAATACCTCATCGGGGAGGTCGAATTTCCCCTCTATATCAACGTTTGCCCGGTAGATCATCACCCGCCCGCGATCCAGCGCGTAAACTGCCATTTCCGGGGCTTGCTGGCCCTCCACTCCGATGAGCTGGAGAGTGCCAGTCAACCCGCGTTTGCGGGGTTCTTTGCCTCTAGATGCTTTTTGTTCCATAGATTCATTTCCTCCAGGATGGGCTAGGGCGGCAATCATTTGCCGCCGGTGTGAATTAACAATCAGACAGGCTACCGGCAGCATGTCCAGGAAAATTGTATACTAAAAATGTCTTAATTGCTATCGCGTTTTGATTAAGCGCCAACTTACCGCGATTTGAAACCAGAATGATCAGGTGCGATTCTGATCCTTTTCAGCGATATTTCGCTATAATTAATCGCAAATTCGGTTTAATGCCTTTCGCTGTTCAATATTGCTTTGCCTGATCAAAAGATCCGTTCAATCCGTGAGATAATCCGTTGTCAGCGTTTTTTCGATACTGAGGCTCTAGTTTCCAAACGCTTTCGTCTTACTAGATGAGGTAAAGATGCAAACAATGGTAACGGTGCGCGGACAGACCGTGATCCCGAGTCGCATTCGGGATGAATTGGGGAATACATGCCCGATGTGCTGGTAATTTACAACCCGACCGCCGGGCGCGGCCGGGTGCGAGCTCGTTGGCCAGAGGTGGAAAGAGCGCTGCATGAAGCGGGGATTGATTTCGTCGCCGTGCCCACTCGCGCTCCGCTGGATGCGACTAAAATGGCGCGTCGTGCGCCGGGGATGTATTCCGCGGTGATCGGGGTTGGAGGCGACGGCACCATGCACGAGATTATCAATGGGCTGGCGGAAGTCTCCGGCAACGGTGAGACGCTCCCTATCGGCGTCATCCCGCTGGGCAACGGCGACGACTTTGCCAAGGTGATCCCGCCCGAGGCGCCGATTGGCGGCAAGCCCTTCGACTGGCGCGCGGCGGTGGAAAAGGTCGCCCGCATGCAGAGCCATCATTTCGATCTGGGCCGAGACATTGCAAGAGGCGAGTTCTTAACACCTGAAGGTGACGCACGATACTTCATGAACGGCATGGATATCGGCTTCGGCGCGCATAGCGTGCTCAATTTCATCACTATCCCCAAATTTTTGCGCGGATTCCCTGCTTACCTGGCAACCGTTCTTAAAACGATGATCCGCTATCCGCTTTTGCCGGTGCGTGTTCAACTGGATGAGCAATCGCCTTTCGAGCAGGTGACTGCCATGACTGCCGTGATGAACGGGCGCTCCCTGGGCAATGGATTCTGGGTCGCGCCGGATGCCAGCCCGGTCGACGGGTTGTTCGATGTAATGGTTGCTCAGGGTGTCAGCCGCCTGACCATCCTGCGCCTGGTGCCCAAATTCATGCGCGGCACACATACTGGCGAGCAGGTCTTGCGCTTTTACCGGGCGCGCAAGGTGGTGCTCGAGTCGCGAGTCCCGCTGGTGGTAGAAGCGGACGGCGAGATTCTATTCCGCGAGGCACACCGCCTGGAGATTGAGATCCTGCCTGGTAAGCTGCGGGTTATGGTGTAAAAAGTATATGTCAGGCAAATATATAAAATTATTGTCCCTGGCCCTCCTGTTGTACACTCTGGCAGGTTGCCAGGCGCTGCGCCCCTCCGTGGCGGGCGAAGCAGGCATCGGCGACAGCTATTATCACGATTTGGGCAATGGCGGCTATGATGTGGAGCATTACAATATCACGCTGGCGGTCGAACCTGAGAAGAATGAGATTGCTGGCACAACCACGCTCGAAGCCCGGGCTCTCCAACGCCTGAGGTCTATTAACTTTGAATTACAGGGTCTGACCATCGAGTCTATCCGGGTCAACGAGGAGACGGCAACTTACTCCCGCCAGGGAAATGAGGTGACCATCATACCCGCCAGCCCGCTGCCAGCCGGGCGTCCGTTTACAATTGAGATTTCCTATTATGGCAGTCCCGAGCCAGGGTTATCCAGGTCGGGCATCGGCAGGATGGGCTGGCTGCATCACGAAAACGGGACGATCAACGTACTCAGCGAGCCCGACGGCGCCTCGAGCTGGTTCCCGGTCAACGATCACCCCAGGGATAAGGCCAGCTATCGCTTCGAGATCAGCGTGCCGGAACCCTGGAATGTGGCCGCAACCGGCGTCTTGCGGGAGGTCATCGAGACCGGCTCCAGCATCCGCTACATCTGGGAGATGGAGGCTCCCATGGCGAGCTACCTGGCTTCGATTAACATCGATCGTTATACCCTGGAGGAAGGTCAGGGACCCCACGGTATAAAGATGCGCAATTATTTCCCACCCGGCTATCCAGAAGATCTTAAAAGTAATTTCGATGCCATGCCCGAGATGCTGGAATACTTCAGCGGGCTATTTGGGCCTTACCCCTTCGATGTCTATGGAGTTGTCATCACAGCACAGCAACCATTTTGTCCTGGCGCCCTGGAAGGCCAGACGCTATCCATCCACTGCCCGGACAGTGTTATGGCGGATGAGTACGTGATCGCCCACGAGATCGCCCACCAGTGGTTTGGGGACAGCGTAAGCCTGGAGAACTGGCAGGACCTGTGGCTGAAGGAAGGCCTGGCATCCTACGCTGGATGGCTGTGGGAGCATCGGCATGAGGACCTGGATACCTTTACTGCTTTTGTGGGCGAGCGCAAACAAAGCTTCACCCTGACAACGCCCATCGCTCAACCAGCCGCGGATTCCCTGTATGGCGCGGAGGCTTATATCGGCGGGGCGATCTTCTTCCACGCCCTGCGGCTGCAAGTGGGCGATCCAGCATTCTTTGAAGCGCTGCGCAAGTACGCAGAGGGCTATCGTCATGGCAATGCCAGCGTAGACGAATTTATAGAGGTTGTAGCGGCAGCCAGCGGGCAAGAGATGGATGCATTTTTCACTGACTGGCTGACGGTGACGACGCTCCCGCCATTGCCGGGATATTAAATAAGCCGCTTAATCAAGATAGAAAAAGAGACCCGATATGAACAAAGCCAGCTTCATCTTGAAAACAAAGGCGCCTAATATGTGGAGTTGCTTGCTAATTGTATTATTCATTCCAGTCCTGTACTATGGCTTGTATTTCACCCTGCGCGGGCAACGAACTGCCAATCCCCAGGTCATCGCCCATCGCGGCGGCCGGGCGAACAAACCGGAAAACACCCTGGCGGCTTTCCGAAATTCAACAGAACTGGGTGTAGACTGGCTGGAATTTGACGTGCAGCGCACGAAAGACGGCGTGCTGGTCGTGATTCATGACGTGACCGTCGAGCGCACTACGAGCGGCGCAGGGAGGGTGGCTGACCTGACTTTTGACGAGCTGCGCCGGCTGGACGCCGGCGAAGGGGAACAGGTGCCAACCTTCAGGGAAGTCATCGACCTGGCGAAACAGGCAGAGGTGGGCATCCTGCCAGAAGTTAAATCACCGCACCTGTACCCCGGCATCGAGGCGGAGCTGCTGGCTGAGATCGAGCAGGCTGATTACCTGGCGCGTACCGGCATCCAATCATTCGATCATGCCATTCTCGAGTCCGTTCTGGCTATCAAACCACAGGCGCAGGTCTGCCCGTTATATGGCTTGTGGAAGCTCAGCCTGAGAAACCCGCATGTGGCCTCCGCCAAAACGCTGTGCCCCATGGGAGAGATGGTGATGTTGAATCCCTGGATGATCCGCCAGGCGCACAGCCAGGGCCGCCAGGTATACGTATGGTTTGGGGTTATCGAGCATCCCTTGGTGATGCGCATCCTGCTGGCGATGGGGGTTGATGGGTTGATGGTGGATAACCCCGCAGCCCTGGTAAAAATTCTCGGCCGGCCCTGATGTAGAAATTAACCCAACAGCGCCAGAGCCTGGCGAATATCCTCGGCGATCATTTTGCGCTTGCTCTTCTCGATGCCGAAGCTGGGTCCAACCTGCAGGTAGGAGGGGAATACCCGCGCGCCGCGGAAATAATACGCCTCATCGCGTAGCTTATAGGTTGAACCAGCCGGTACAACGCGCGGTTCGCCTGCCCGCCGGGCAATGGTATTGACAGCCTGGATGGCAACATCTCCCATCAACAGGTATGCCTGCACATTTGGGAATAACCTCAGCTCTTCTTCCAGGAGTAGAGAACATTCTTTTATTGTCGCGGTTTGAATGCCGTAGCCAGTCTTGGCGCACTTCACCGCGGTGGTGAGATAAACGCCCAGGTCAAGGATATCCTGGAAGGAGGCAACCCCAGCGCCGGCTTCCTGGAAAGCCTGCAGAGTGGTAGCTTGAAATGAGGGCTCACCTTGCGTATAGTAATAATCCTCCGGTTTCTCCGGAGCGGCCTCGGAGATCAGGACGAGCCTGACACGCTCGGGCAGAAGGTCGATGTCCGGCACCAGATAGCCAGCATGGCGAACGTCTTGACAGGGAAAGGTACGGCAGATCACGAAATCGGACGGATTTATGGCATTCATGGAATATCCTTCAGCAGGTGGTTTGGGCGCAGCACACCCGGTAACCGTAAAAAATATTGTAGATCAGAATCGAGACGAATGCAAGCGATGCGATGCCGGATTAGAAAGATCATCTGGTTAGCGAGTCATTCTGGGTGTTAAAAAGAGTTGCTGAACGCAAATGAACAAAAAAAGGGCGCAAATTCTCTGAATGAATTCATCCTCTTCTTACCTTATAATTGGTTTGTAACGTAAGAGTTGATTCGTGATGCAACTGGATAAACCTCTCGCTTACGGGCGCACGGGCCTGCTCTACCACCGGGTGGAGGGCATTACGATGTGGTCTTCGCTCCAGGCCAGTCCCTGGAGGACCCTTGAATACGCCCGTACCCTGGCGGAGCTGCACGCCCAGATGCATGGGGTGACCGTTCCTGCGGATAGCCAGCCGCAACCTCCAGGGCAGCGCGACAGGTTGGTGGAGAAGCTCCATGACGCCGAGGGGTTGAGCGAGGGGTTGCTTCAGGCAGCCTTGAACAGGTTAGAGAACCTGCCGGCAGGGGACCGGTTGTGTCACGGAGATTTTCATCCTGGCAATGTGCTGCTCACCTCCGCAGAGCCAATAATTATTGAGCCGTTATTTTCAGCTCAGGCCGGGCGGCGAAGCAGAGTACCGCCGCTGGATGCCGGTAGTGGCCGCGGCGCGAATGTCGGAGAGAATTATAGAGCTGCGTGAATGGCTTCACGATGAGGCGCGGCGAGGGCTGCAAACGAAAGACTGATCCGAGCTGGGACCAGTAGTATGAACTTACCAGTTGAGCCTGGAATTCACACCCTGGTTTACCAGGAGCGAAAGCAGCGTTACACGCTGAGCGTTCCTCCAGA
>Ga0209641_10002947_pt1 | contig 14388 bp, 13 predicted proteins | sample RifCSP16_1_FD_184022 | JGI IMG/M metagenome (GOLD analysis project Ga0209641, IMG submission 184022) | Soil microbial communities from Rifle, Colorado - Rifle CSP2_sed 16_1 (SPAdes) (version 2) | ecosystem: Environmental > Terrestrial > Deep subsurface > Rock core/Sediment | place: Rifle...
AGCTATTTACGGTATCAGACTCTCAAAGTATTTATCATTTATTGATTATTCTCTATCAGCTTCCTACACAAAAGTTGAATACAATTATTTATCATCTGTTTCTAAACTAAATCAAAATAATCTTTCGGTTGACCTCTCCGGAAGAATCATAGATCAGCTTTATCTTTCATGCAGCTATGAGGGTATATTCGAAGAACAACTGAATTACAGCAGAGTGTTGGTTGATCTTAGTCTGAGATTTTAAATGGATTAATCCTTCTAGTGATCCAACTTTCTTTTTTGTACCTCATTTGTTAGTGATTAATTTATTTTATTTATAGTTGGTATGAACTTACCTTTTCAAAATAATCACGAATTTCTGTTTGAAGAACTTCTTGTCCGAATACGATACAAACTATGAGAATGTACAAGGCGAAACAATCGAGCAAAGGGATGATAAAAGGGTTAATCGTTTTGGTTGAGAAAAACTTGTTTTTCGCGGATAATTTCATTCGCACCAACAATTTTCTATTCAGTTAGAATATTGTTCTGTTTTATCTTATAAAACTTTTAAGTAATGAGCCTGTCATTTGAAGGACAAATCCAATTCCCGCTAAAAGAAAATCTAAAGAGTCCATTCCAAATTTCTCATTAGATCCTATTACAAAGGAAAGCAGATTGAATAAAAAAATGATCAACAAAATTGTAGTAAATGCTAAAAAACCGGCTTTTAACGGCTTAAATAAATGATTATTTAATTTTTCACAACCTGGAACTGCAGTTGTAATGTGAACTGAACTAGATTTTATTTTTGTTTTCATGTTTATCAGCTTTTTTAATTCATTTAAATATTTTAAATACGATAATATGATTTAATAATATCTTCTGTTTCGTTATTATTATGTGATCTTGCACTATTAAAAACTGTAATATTCAGGTGAATAGATTGTATTTAGAATTCTTTTATAACCATTAATGAGCACTTCGGAATCCAAATGATAAATAAAGTTGATAGAAAAATCGGTGTTATTATCGGTAAAAGCATTTAACAATCTTCCTTAATTATAAAGTCTTTTTTAAAGTTTCGTTCCTTGAGGTGCATTTAGTAATCCGACCATTAGCTTAACAATTCCGCTTACCTGGATAAAGTTTGTAAGCTTATCGAAGATAATTGGTGGATCATTATCAAACCTAACAATAAACCCTTCCTGAACTTCCAGATCTGACTCTTGTATTTTCTTTACACTTAAAATCAGATCACGGTCTCTATTCTGAGTTTTATTACTTTCAATCAGACTTTCCTCGTTCGGAGATTCGATGCCGATGAAAACGGCTTTAAATCCCGCTTTAACCATAAGCTGTATCAATGTATCATCATCGGCAAGATTGGTTGATACTTCCGTATTAAAGTAAAAAGGATTGTTTCTTTTCTCATTCCACTCAACAATTGTAGGCAGAATTTCTTTTTTCAATTTTACTTCATTAATAATAAATTTATTATTTTTTAAATAAGGCCCGAAATTACTCGGGGCTTTTTTATTTATAATAATTTGTTTATTAGAACTGTGCGTTTAACAATATTAAAATCTGTGTTGTTGCGTTAACCTGTACCTGTGATGCTGCAGTAAGTATACTTTCAACAGTTGTTTTAACGCTTGCATAAAACATAGTATAAGCGTTAACTACAACATCAGAAGAAACTGAGAAAGATACCGAAGATTCGAGCGTAGCTTTCATTCCCGCAATATCTGATTCTATAGTTGTTATTGAAGTACCATTAGTTCCAAGTGTAATCTTTAGTTCATTTATTACTACAGTATGATAGTTATCAAATGCAGTAATAATCTCACTGAAAGTAGTAGCAGTCTTTATTGAATCATTCAATGTTACAGCAGCAGTTACAAGAACAGTCATCTGCACCTGTGCAGCGCCCATAGCTGTAAACTTAGCCTGAATTATAAAATTTATGATTTTTGCCTTCACTAATGCAATCCTCTTTTGAATTGCAAATTTTACTGAAGCGTTAATAGAAGCAGCAGAATTTATTAACACTCTACTTGCAGCTTCATTAACCTTACCACAAGCCGAAACATCTAAACCGGCATTTTGATAAGCAACAATTGTAGCATTAGCATAGAATTCAAAAGCAGCATCTATATCTGACTGGTTACTTGCTACAAAAAGATCTCTTTCTAGCTGTGCCTGTACCTTTGCTCTGACATTAACAATAGCCTGCCATTCAGATTGTGTTCCCCCTACTTCAGCACTTGTAAAGGTTTTTACTTTTGCATCTGCTTCTGCATTTATAGAAGTTGCCAATAGCACAATTGCTGTTGCATTACCTTTAACTTGTGCTGCAATATCACTATTTATAATTGAAGCTATATCTGCAAAAGTTACATTAGCATTGCCACTTGCTTTTATATTTGCATAAACTTCGGCTTCAACTGTAGTCTCATCATTTAACGGTGGGGCATAAACCGTTATACCATTTTTAACAGTCGCAGAAACTACTGCTTTCCATTCACTGCTGCTTTTAGTGGCTATAACTACTAAATTAGACTCACCATCAACATTTGTTTCAGCTATAAAATGTCCATTAGCATCTGTCTGAACATTAGCATTGGAAACAGTTTCGAGTGAACCATCTACACTAACTCGTGCAAGTATTACGGTAGCTCCCTGCACACTTGACTCTGTCCCGTTAACTTTCTGAAAACCACTGTTATCAGTCACTCTACCCTGTACTTTCGAAGTTGAACCATGGTTATTGTCTACAGGGGTGTTGTTATCACTACAACCTGCAACAAAAATAATACTGAAGATACTTACCAGTATTGCAGGCAAATATTTACTAAAAATATTTCCGACTTTAACGTTATTTCGATTCTGAAAACATCTCATAGTTTGTCTCCTTCTGGCTATGTGTAATATGTATTTTTTCATACTCCCTAATAAAAGGACAAGAAGTTTGCCAATAAGGAAAGATTACTAATGAAGCTCTAAAACATCATTTTTATGGAAGGCTATAGTCTGAGATCGAGTTTTAATGTGAATTATATTCGTAGCTGATGAAAAATATTCAGTGCGTATAAAACATTTTTTTGGTAATGTGTAAAATTTTTTAGAAAGAAAAATTATAGCATAGTTGAATTCCTCTGAATGCATCATATTTTAGTTGTGGTAACTTTTGTGAGCTCAGGTCTATTTCATTTTCAAAATCTGTGAAGAACAAAATATCTACCTGGCTATAGAGCCAAATCACTGCAAAAGTAATTATTGATGCATTTCTAAATTTGTAGGAATTATTATAATCATTGTAACGTTCTACCATGAGATTGGGATCTGTTTCGGACTGGTAATCATTTTGTCTTTTATTAGTATTGAAAATAAGATATATCATTGAACAGAATGAAACTGCGCTGAGAGAAGTCAAAATTAATCCTTTTGTTTTTTCTCCAATAAATATATGTCCCATTCCGGGTAAGACTATAGAACGTAGCATAGCTTTTTTTAAATTTTCTTTGACAGCAATATTCTTAGCAACTCTTGATGTGTAGAGAGTGCCTTGTTTTGTCTGAAGTTCTTTTTGTCTGTTTAGATCATCTATATACTTAGATTTTACATTATTAAAAAAATAAATAATTTTAGGAGAAGTACTGCTTGAATCAAGCTCAAATTCACTATCTAAATTCAGTATTGCGATAAAGCTTTTTTTTGCATTTTCTTCTTCAAGAAGTGAAAATTCAGATATCCCTTTAACCCTATAGATTTCAATAAGCTGCTTTTCTGTAAATGTCAAATTATTTTTTAATAAACTATCGCAAGCAGCAATTACCTTCGGGTATTGGAAGGACTCGAAAAGTCTTACTAATGTATCAATGGGATTCACATTTTGCTGTGCGGTAATAAAAGTAGTAAATATGAAAAGCATTAAAAAGACAGGGTAACATTTTTTCATACTATCTCAAGAATATCATTTTTTTTGTTTGTATAAAATTTTCGGTCTGCAATCTGTAAAAGTACACTCCACTCTGTAGTGAGTTACCGTTAATATTTGAATCAAATCTAACCTTATAAACTCCGGGAGATTTTTCTCCACTAACCAGCGTTGTAATTTCCTCTCCCAGTAAATTATAAATTCTCAATGTAACAAAACTTTCTTTTGGTACAGAATATTTAATAATAGTTGAAGGATTGAATGGATTAGGATAGTTATTAAAGAGTTGGAAATCTTCAACTATAGTATCAATTCTTTCTTTAATTCCGGTAGTGATATCTAATTTTTCAATTTCTTTTACGGGCTGACCATTACTGTCTATCCCGCCAAAGACAAAAATTGAATTATTATATCTCACCGCCATTAATTCTCTACGGGAATTGTTAAGTGAAGGACCACTGGAAATTTCCATTTTTCCGGAATCAAATATTTCTACACTGTTGAGTACTTGGGTTTCATTAATGCCACCAATTATATAATATTGATTATTTTCTAAATAAATCACACTGCCAAATGAACGGGGGTTATTTAGCCGTAAATTTATGAGTGTAAGTGAATCAGAAATAATACTAAACTTAAAAATATTTTTCGATAATAAATCTCCCTGAATACCGCCAAATAAATAAATGTTTGTACCATCGGTTGCAGCATTTTGATTTGTCGGGGGAAAAACAATAAAATTAAAATTACTTTTTTGATCAGTGTTCCCTGTTTTAATATTAATTTTTGACATATAGTTAAAATTTATTAAAGTATTATTCCCACCAAACAGATAGAAATAGTCGCCTAAAATTATACCTGCACCAAAATTTCGGTCAAAATCAGGATTAGTCTTATACACATAAGGTGCAGAATTTTTATTCCATATTTCAATAGTGTTAGAATAGATGTTGTCAGATTTGACACCTCCGAGATAAATGAGACTGTCTTTATACTTATCGGCAATTAAACCATATCGCGGCTCAATCATTTTAATTGAATTTTCCCAGCTTCCGTACTGAGGATAATACACACGTATTGAGTCGCTAAATTTACTTGAAGAATTATTCGGTAATTGTTCATCAAATCCACCGACTATATAAATGGCGGAATCAATTACGATGGCTTGACCGCCATAAACAGCTCTGGGCATTTCTCCAACCGTCACCCAGGAATTTTGTGCTATTGCTAATGCAGTTTTTAAACAGAATAGAATAAATAAAGTTTTCGTAATCATTTTTAAATTATTCTGTTTTTAATTCCGATTTTAAGGCATCCCCTAATTTTTCAAAATTAAAATTAAAATTTAAAGTATCATTTAAATTAATTTTAATTTTCTCCGCATACAGTTCATATTTGGGATTTTTGATTACTAAATTATAATTTCCCGGTAGTAAAGCTATGGGTAACATCGGTGTAATGCCTTTTAATTCCCCATTAATATAAACATTGCCCCAAGGATAAATATTGCATTTTAAGTAACCCATTATTTCATTAAAATTAATTGCAATTGACTCTATCTTATCAGGTCTAATAAAAATCAGCTTTTCATATGGAGGGAAAATTGGATGTATTAATTTTAAAGTATGACGACCAGATTTTAACTCAATATAATCTTTCAGTGGTGTTGTATCTATCTTTTTACTATCAACATAAACATCCGCGTAAGGGAAACATTCTACAAATAATTTTCCCTTCCCAGTGTTATTAACAGGTAATGTTTTATTATTATTCTCAACAGGTGTAGGTTTAGTGTTATCAACAGTCTTTCCCGTGTTTTCAGTTTGATTGAAAATATACCCAGAACTGTCGCTTACTAATAATTGTATATTAGTCGGGGATTGATTCAAATTTATGCTATCTCTAAAAGGTTTATAGAACAAAAGATAACTACCCGCTAAGACAATAATTATGGCGAAAAATGATAAAAAATATATTTTATGTATAAATTTCTTTGTTTTCACAACATCAACTTGTTGATAAATATCTCCTTCTATTCCCAATAATTTTAATACCTCAAGCACTGATTTTGCCCTGTCTTTCTGACTTTTTCTCAGCATACTATGCACTGCTTGTCTTACTGTATCTGGCAATTTATTTAATTCAATTGTACTGGATTTTTCATTATAATTAAGTATTTGGTTCACAGTATCAGAAACTGTATTTCCATTAAACGGGTTAGTGCCGGTGTAAAGTTCGTAGGCAACTATTCCAGTCGAGAAAATATCTGTTTGAAGTGTTTTTTCACCACGCAATTGTTCTGGCGACATGTAACTTGGTGTTCCTAATATAGAAAAATCGTGAGTAAGGTTTTTGTCTGTTTGTATTAGGGCTAATCCAAAATCTGCTATCTTTAAATGATAATCACTACCAATTAAAATATTTTCAGGTTTTATATCCCGGTGAAATATTTTATTCTGATGTGCTATATTCAGTGCTTTTAAGAGTTGAACCAGAATGTTTAGCTTATCATTATCTGATAGATTATTTTGTTTCATTACTTCTCTTAAACTCCTGCTCTCAAAATATTCGAATGAGATATAGAAAAATTTTGCAAACATGCCGAAATCGAGTACTTTTATCAGGTTAGGATGATCAAGTTGTGCTAAAATTTGAGCTTCCCTCTTAAACCTTCCGAGCACAGTCTGATCCGAAATATCATTTGTATTAAGAGTCTTAAGAATTATTTTTTTGCCAAGATAGATATGTTTAGCAAAATACACACTTGTGTATGGCTCTTTCTTAAGACATTCTATTATTTCAAATTTTTCAAATAAAATTTCAGCAGTGTTCTGGTTCATATTAATAATTCTTCATCTATTTCTTTAAGTTTCAGTTGAACCCATCTTACCGAAACTCCCAGTGACTTTGCAGTTAAAGTTCTGTTCCCATCAAATTCTTTCAATCTTTTTATAAGTAGTAATTTTTCAAATTCTTTTAACGTACCATTAAAGTTTACATCTTCAGAATCTTCTTCAATTACAATATGCTCAGACAGTAGTTTATTTGAATCACAAAGTATCAGCGCACGATGTATAACATTTTCAAGCTGACGCACATTTCCGGGCCAGTGATATTCTTCTAATATTTTCAAAGCCCCCGAAGAAACCTGTATTTCTTTTTTTGAGAATTTGTTCATAAAATGTTTAGTTAACAGCGGAATATCACTACGTCTTTCTCTAAGAGGTGGAAGTTTTATCGGGAAAACATTAAGTCTATAAAAAAGATCTTCCCTAAATTTTCCTTCTTTCGATAATCCTTTAAGATCCTGGTTTGTTGCAGCAATTACCCTTACATCAACTGTAGTTACCTGTGTATCGCCAAGCCTTATAATTTCTTTGTTCTGAAGTACTCTCAAAAGTTTTGCCTGTAGTGCGATTGAAATATCTGCTATCTCATCCAGAAAAAATGTGCCACTGTTTGCTACTTCAAATAATCCTTTTTTATCTGAATTAGCACCCGTAAAAGCGCCTTTTTTATATCCGAATAATTCACTTTCAAGCAAAGTATCCGGAATTGAACCGCAAAATTGTGCAAGGTACGGCTTGTTCGCACGAGTGCTTAAATTATGAACTGCTTTTGCAACAAGTTCCTTTCCTGTTCCACTTTCTCCTAACAAAAGAACAGTTGCATCAGTTTTTGCGACTTTATAAATCAAAGTTGCAAGATTCTTCATAGCAGAACTTTCACCAATCAATTCGGGAATAGTTTTTACAGATTCAATTTGATTCTTGAGTATTAAATTCTCATTCTGCAGTTCAGATAATTGAATAATTTTATCAAGAGCAAGTGAAACGATGTTGGAAAAGAAATCAAGGAATAAAAGATTTTCATCAGAAAATTCTTTTCTGTTTACCCTGCTGTCTGCTAATATTACCCCCCAAATCTCATCGTTCCTTTTTATCGGCACACCAATTATAGATTTGATATGATGTAACTGTATACTTTCGAATTGTGAAACATTAGGATCATTTTGAACATCGTGGTACAGACAGGGCTCTTTTTCTTCTATAACTTTTTGTAGTACGCCAGAAGAAAATTCAGATAAATCATTAATAGTTTCCTGCTGAATGTTCCGAGCTGCTATTATATCAAATTTATTATTGACCTCATCGTATTTTACAACAAGTCCACGTTCTGCTTTTATTACCTTAATAACAAGGTCAAGACTGTCTTTAATAAGCACGTTTTCGTAAACAGCAGAATTTAATTTCTGGCTTATCTTGTAAAGAGTTTCATACTGCTCTTTTGTTATTAACCTTATTTGTTCGATATCTTCTTTGTTATTAATATCAATCATAATATTTTGTTTTAACGTTAATAATTTACTTCACTGTAAAAGTTGCAGGTTTAGACCTTGCTCTGTTTTGGAACTGATCAATAACCCATAGTACCCAGTAATAATCGCCGGGTTGTAACGCATTTTTAACAAAATACGAAATTGAATCGGGAGAAACACCTTTCTGACCTAAAACTAATTGCGAATTAGCAAAATCATTTGTGTAAACTTCCACTATATACGTAAAAGGATAACCGGGTTTGAATTTTTGCCACGTCAAAGTTGGATTTGAATTTACAATATCAGAATTAGCTGGTGATTGAACTAAAACCTGTGTTTTGATTACCCTGGTTACTTTGCCGCTGCCTACATTGTATATGTTTTTGAACCTGTCATAAACAATAATATTAAAATCTAGTCCAATAACCTCTTCAAGATCGCTTATGTTCAGATCATTTGTGTATAATGTCATCTGAAAGAAATTTTGAGAAATATTATAATCAAGTTTTTTATTCAGTCTAAGGTGGTCATTTGATACTATCACCGAATCGATATCATTATCCCTATCGCTTACCTTTGCCAGTATATTTAATTGAAATGTCTGATCAGGATTAAACTGGTTAATAACCGTTGTGAATATTGCCACACTGTCCAAATTGGGGATACTATTAAGATTAACCTGAGGAGAAATAATTTTTACTCCCGACCAATTAATAATTATGGTATCAGCTCTGTACCCGTTTTTCTGAATTATAAGACTTCCATTCTCTATCAGTATATTATTAATTATAAACTTTCCATTTGCATTAGTCTTTACCAACTTATTTGCAGGAGGCCAATAAACTGTAGCATCTTCTATACCTGTAAAAGGCAGGCTGAACGTTTGTACAACTCCCTGAATGCTGCCAAAATTATTATTCGGATTATCCGGGTCAAGTGGATTGTTTCTGGGTGCATTACAGGAAATAAAATAAATTATGAAAGAAAAAAACAATCCCTTCAGAATTATTTTATTTATATGGTGAAAATTATTCATAGTAAAAAATATCATATTTAGGACTTAGATTAACTTTGAGTTAATAAAACAATCTCATTTATTCCCACATTAATAACATATTCTTATTTGATTCTGATATATAAAAATATGATGTTACAAAATAAGGCAAAAAGATGAAAAATGGGAAGCGTTACACTTTTCGGTTGATAATTTAATATAGATTTATTGAATTTTTTAACCAATCTTTTTCTCTCTTTTTCATATGATGCAAGAAAGAATTTTAACGGGTATTTAACTTATTCTCAGGTACCAGCTTTGGATATCTCGACTACTGTCTCTTATTCAAATTTAATCAGCAGCTATGTTGATGGAGCTATTTACGGTATTAGACTCTCAAAGTATTTATTATTTATTGATTACTCTCTATCAGTCTCATACACAAAAGTTGAGTACAATTATTTATCATCTATTTCTAAGCTGAATCAAAATAATCTTTCGGTTGACCTTTCCGGAAGAATCATGGAACAACTTTATTTTTCATGCAGCTATGAAGGCGTATTCGAAGCACAAATGAATTACAGCAGAGTATTGATTGATCTAAGTCTGAGATTTTAATTGGTGCAGCCCATATGATTATTCAACTTTTCTTTATAGATTAATTTTGTGGAAAGCAGAGGTGTGAATGATAAGTGACAAAATTTTATAAGGTCCGGGCGAAGAATTTTTGAGTGGTTTTATAGAAAAGAAACAATTTTAGATGAAAACAAAAAAGGGGAGCCGTAGCTCCCTTATTTTAGTTCATCAAAATATTGAGTTGTTTTTTAAAGTAAGCTTATGTTACATTTTCTAAAACTTAAATAAATGTGAAGCAAAACTACTTATTTATAATTGACAAGAACTCTTATTTAAGTTCGCCGCTTTCAGCAGCTTCTTTAAGATCTTCATTTGCAAAAATTGCAATCTCAACTCTTCTATTAAGATGCTTTCCATCAACTGTTTCATTTGATGCTACTGGTTCGGTTTCACCTAATCCAATAATTGAAAATCTTGAGGAATTAATCCCTTGGCCTATTGTATAATCTGAAACTGACTTAGCCCTTTTTTCGGATAATGTTTGATTGTATTCCTCTGTACCATCAGAATCGGTATGCCCTGTCACCAGAATATTTGTGTCAGGATATTTGCCAAGAATTGTAGCAAGTTTAGAAATATTTGTCTTGGCTTGAGTTTGCAGCGTGGAAGAATTGGTTGCAAATAGGATCCCTGAATCGAAAGTAATTTTTATACCTTCGCCCACTCTTTCTATTTTTGCACCTGCAATATCATTCTTCATTTCTTCGGCTTGCCTATCCATATAGCTTCCAATCAGAACACCGGCGGTTCCGCCAACAGCCGCACCAATAATCGCACCCAGTGCTGTATTACCTAATTGATCACCAATTACTCCTCCTACCACTCCACCACTAACTCCGCCTATAACTCCGCCTTTTACGGCATTACTTGCACCGCAACTATAAATAAAAACAGATACGGCTAAGGTTGAAATTAAAATTATGCCTTTTATTTTTTTCATTTTGTTTCTCCAATAATTATTTTTTTAGAATGTTTCTTAAAAAATTACAAACAATTTTTCTCTTATTCAAAGAAATATCTTATTCCCAGCCCGGCATCAATGCCTAACCCGGTAAGCGGGGTAACTTGAAACACCGGCACCAACTCAATGAATACATCAATCGGAGTTGAATGTGGAAACCATGCAATACCAAACACACCTCTTACACCGATTGAACCTTCATAACCTGCACCACTATTGAACCTGCCTCCAATACCGTAATAGAGAGGAAATCTTTCGGTTGAACTTATCGCATTAAATGAGTGCCAGAGATAATCCATATGAAAATGAATGCGACCAGTTCTATTGTAGTCACCTTTGTATTTGATACGGTCACCGCCCAGGGACACACCAAGACCAAAATCAAAAGCATTATCTTTTGACGTCCAAAGTTTTGCGCTCAACCCGGTTGGTTCTCCTAAAATAAGTCCCATCCCAAATCCATGGTCTTGCGCTGCAATTGGTTTTACTGAGATCATTATAAAAATCGAAACCATACCAAACAATAAATACTTTTTCATAACTATAACTCCTTTTACTAATTTCTAAATTTATTTCAGACTTGAAGTAATTGTCCCTCAATCATTATGCTGCTTTGCACAACAACTACTCAAGCAATACAACCACTTTTTTGTACACATTATAATTTATGAGAAGACGCAAGACAAATCAATCGGACAAAGGAATGAAAAAAGAGTTAATCCTTTTGGTTGAGAATAATTTGTCTTCCTTGTATAATTTCTGCGCAATATATAGTTCATTTTTTTCTACGAAAGTATTTCACAATACTTGGATGTGGAACAATTCCGTTAAGCTTTAAAATAATAAAGGGTGTCCGAAGACACCCTATAATCAAATTAAGGTCAAATTACTTAGTTCGTTTGAACTCAATTCGGCGATTCATCCTTCTGTTACTTTCTGTGTCATTTGCAACTCTTGGACTCTCTTCACCATAACCAACAGCAGATATTCTATCAGGAGCGATTCCTTTTGAAACAAGCCATGCTTTAACGGCATCAGCTCTACGCTGTGAAAGTTTCTGATTTGAACTATTGCTGCCAACATTATCGGTATGACCGCTTATTTCAACTAAGATATCAGAGTGCATCTGCAAAGTCTTAAGAGCACCCATCAGAATCTTTTCCGATTCAGGAAGGACATCAAATTTATTAGTAGCAAAAGTAATACCTTCAAGAACGATAGGAACACCTATCTTTACTACATCATCGGTAGGATCAAGCGGATTTGTTCCACGTCTTACTTCAACACCGTCATCAATTGTACCGCCATCGGTATCCTTCTTCAGCGGGTCTGTCTTGAAGCTGTTAACTTCTTCACCGTCTTTCAAGCCATCACCATCTGTATCGGCTTTTAACGGATCGGTTTTGTACTTAGTAACTTCTTCACCGTCTTTTAAGCCGTCACCGTCAGTATCAGCTTTTAACGGATCAGTTTTATATTTATTGATTTCATCAGCATCATTTAGACCATCGCCATCAGTATCTGCTTTCAATGGATCGGTTTTGTATTGCATTAATTCATCTTTATCATTCAAACCATCACCATCAGTATCAGATTTTAGAGGATCGGTCTTATATTTCAAAACTTCATCTCCATCACCCAATCCATCACCATCAGTATCAACTTTTAAAGGATCAGACTTATACTTATTGACTTCTTCACCATCTTTTAAGCCATCACCATCTGTATCAGGATTCTTAGGATCAGTACCAAGAAGTTTTTCTTCTCTATTGGTTAATCCATCCATATCATCATCTAATTTTCCTCGATCACTTTGGAAAGTAAGACCTATACCAAGACCAGCATAAGCATCATCTGGAGTTCCACCAATTTTGTATTGATTCAAATCTTCCGTAAATGCGTATGTAAAGTTAGCTTGAAGTTCAAGGAGAACTGTCTCAGCTAACTTAACTCTAACTCCCAAACCAGCAGGAATAATTGCAGCCCAACCTTCTTCTTTTACAGTTTCTTGTGGACTTTGAAAGTCATAGGCATTTGGGCTATCGTAATATTTTACGTTGTAGTGCAATGCACCACCACCAACGAAAATATATGGACTCCATTTTTCAGATTCCGCAAAACTCAACAAAAATCTAATATCTATCGGAATAATTTCGGTAAGGTATTTGGCTGGTGGGACGTTATAAATATCCGCAAAATCTTTACCTTGGTATTGTCCGTAGCCTCCACCCAATTCAGCTTGAATAGTCTTAGTTAGATCAAATCTAAGGAAACCTCTACCAAGGAAAGAGAATAGATACGAATCCGAAAATCCCTTTTGGTTATAGAAATCATCAAATGGCAATAAGCCATTGAACTGTATTCCGACCTTCAATCCTTCTGCATTCAATTGACCGTAGGACGGTAAATAAAAAGCTGAAATCGTGAAAATGATTGCAGCAATTGTGAAGAATTTTTTCATTTTTGCACCTCTTTTGTTAGTGATAAATTTAATTTATTTATAGTTACTATGAACTTGCTTTTTCAAAGACATCACGAATCTCTTTGAAGAACTTCTTTCTCGAACACAATACAAGCTATGAGAACGTGCAAAGTAAATCAATCGGGCAAAGGAATGAAAAAAGAGCTAATCCTTTTGGTTGATAAATACTTGTTTTTCCCACTTATCTTATAAAACTTTTGACTAAAGTGCGTGTCATTTGAAGGAGAAATCCAGTTACCGCTAAAAGAAAATCTATAAGATCCATTCCAAATTTTTCATTAGAGCCAATAAAAAAGGAAATAAGATTAATAAAAAATATGATCAACAAAATTGCAGAAAATGCTAAAAATCCAGCCTTTAACGACTTAACTATTTCAGTATTCGGTATTCTAAAACACGGGGCTGAAGTTTTATTGTGACCTGGACTCGATTTTATTTTTGTTCTCAATTTTATTTGGCCGTCTTTGAGTGGTTTTTATTATTACGAAATTATTGTAAATAGCTTCTAAGCCATTTTTTCGTGATGTTCCATTATCCCGGTCGTAAAGAGGGCGGTGCCAAGGTCTTCATAGTCATCAGCAATAATATTAATGTCTTTACCTATTGAACGGATAACAGCTTCGTGGTCTTCGAGCAATTTTTGTATTATAAAATGTTCATCGCTTGAGCTTTCATTTTCCTCATTCAACCTTGCCACCTTTAAAAATTCCTTCAGCGAACCTTGTTCGTAATGCCCAAGTGCATGCACTCTTTCGGCCGTATCATTAATGATTTTTCGCAAAGCTTCATATTGATTCTCAAAAAACTTATGCAGTTCATTAAAATTTTTTCCTCTAATGCTCCCATGCGCCTTATGTGTTTTTGAGTATAGTACATACTCATCAGCCAACAAAGTGTTGAGTCGTGCTGCAACTTCTTTCAAATTATTATCAGAGGTATCAATGTAAGGGTTCATCGTGTTCTCCATTTTTAGTTATTAAATATTTAATACGTAAAATTTTTAATTGAAACTGCTTGATATTTTTTTAAAATGAAATCCGTAAATCGTAAACAATATTGCCAGCGAAAAAAGCTGCGG
>Ga0209641_10002953_pt1 | contig 14362 bp, 10 predicted proteins | sample RifCSP16_1_FD_184022 | JGI IMG/M metagenome (GOLD analysis project Ga0209641, IMG submission 184022) | Soil microbial communities from Rifle, Colorado - Rifle CSP2_sed 16_1 (SPAdes) (version 2) | ecosystem: Environmental > Terrestrial > Deep subsurface > Rock core/Sediment | place: Rifle...
TTACGGGTGGTGATAGGCCGGGCCGTATTTGCTCTGCCGAGGCAGACATTCTAAGAGCGGCAGCGGCGGTGATTGAGGCGGCAAAACACCTGCAAACTGACGACGCGCATGATTGGGCAACATTTGACGCGCGGATCGCTGCTTACGACTCCGCCGTAGCCGAGTGGGATAGTCACCGTGAATAATGATGATAGTTCTCTGGTGCGACTGCGCTTGCTTGAGCAGATTCAAATTACTGCCCAGGAGTGGCAGCGCCCGTCAACGGTGTATCGCGCAAAGATTTTCAAGGATGGCTCCGCATGGTGCTGTCTGCTTGGTCCTAACATTATGGAGGGGGTATGCGCGTTCGGCGCGACGCCTCAACAGGCCGTGGATAATTTCGACTTCTACGCATGGCTGGGCAAAGAGCCGCCACAGAGGGAGAGCACCGATGATTACAACAGGAGAGAGCAGATGAGTAAGAAAACGCAACAAGGCAAGCCGGTCATCGTTCGTACGTATTCGGCTGGCGTACATTTTGGTTATTTGAAAGCGAAGCGGGGCCGCGAGGTTGATCTCACCGACAGCCGCCGCATTTGGTATTGGAAGGGCGCAAATACGCTGAACGAGATCGCCCTGCACGGGCTCGACGAAAAGAATAGCAAGGTCTCGCAGCCCGTCAGTCTCACTATCCTAGAGGCTATCGAGATCATCGACGTGACGCCCGCGAGCATGAAATCATTGGAGTCTGTTGTATGGCAAAACGCAAAATAACCGGCTCTGGCTCCGGCTCTGGCTCCGGCTCCGGCGACAAGCTCAAAACAGATGCAGGCCCGTACCCGTCACTCAGTAATCTACCGCCAGAACAAATGAGAGCGCAGGCCGCGAGGATAAGTGAGTTAGCCGATGTAATTGCTAAAGATAGCAACAAAGTATTGACAGAACTTCACGCGGAACTGTTGGAAACTCAACGCATCCTAGATGCCACCCGCAAAGCCCTCTGTGCATGGCAACGCTACGCAGGGGAGCCGAGCGGGGAAAACTTCGACCACGCCGCTGCACTGACGAGGGAGGCGCTATGAATGACGAGTATCCACACCAGACTGCCGACTGGTTCGCTGATTTATTGATTCGTAACGGCTGGGTCCGCTGCGACATCCCCGCCTGCAACTGTGGATCGTGGCATCACCGCTACGGGCTGCCTGAGCGATGGGACGAAGTGAAGGAGCTTCTGCAAGATGCAGACGTACTGAACAACGACACCGGCAACTTGGTGCAGCGAGCCTTGGAACTTGTGATCTCACAAAGGGACGCAGCCCGCGCCGATCGGGACCGATGGAAAGAGGCGGCGGAGATGTTGGATGGCTTTTACGCTGCGTGGAAACTCGGCGCAGGTTACGAACTACTGAGGGCGCACAGCGACGGTATCGAAGCACGAACACTGGCCGAGACCGGAGGCAAGACATGAGAAAGCGTTACGAAATGTCACCGCTACAACTAGAGAAGCTACTTGACACCTGCCGCCGAGTCATAGAAGTACTGAAGCCATGACCACCCGCCCGCGAGGGGGGATGAGATGAAAAGCTACTTCAAGAATCTCTGGCTGTTCGCCCATATCTGGTGGCTCTGGACACGCAATCTGGACACCTACACTGAGGCCCCGACTGATTATGTGATCCTGTACAAGAAAGGCTGGACCCCGCTACGGTTCCTGCCGGTTTATCTACTGGATTACGGCCTCGCCTGTTTCATGGGTCGTGGCGTGCAGTCTCTCAGCCGGGCGTTCAAGCTGCTTGGCAAAGATCACTGGTACGCGACAGGTCCTTTGCTGTGGGGCTCAGTTGATCTATGGAACGAGTAATCCAGTAAAGAAAGTGATATGAAAATATCTATAAACGAAACTGAAAATGGTTGGTTAGTGGAGATATGTTCCAGTGCTTTTACCTTCAGTAACACGTATGTTTTTACATCCGCTAATAAACTCATTCAATTTATAATGGGACGAATCTATGAAAGCGAAACTAGACTTACGAATAAGGGCAGCAAGAAGATACAACAGCCAGTTGACGTGGAAAAAGTTCCTGTGGGGATTTTACCTGTATCTCCTAAACCTACTATTTTCAGTCAATCTAATGTTAAATACCCTCTTAACGGGAACCCCACAGGAGCAGTTGGGGAGTCGAGTAGGGAAGTGGATAATGTATCCGGATATACACCAACCACTATTAGCGAAAATGGGGAAGATTCTAGCAAAAAACAGGATACTAAAACACTATCTAACAAGTAAAATCTCCGTGAGAGAAGGTAAATTAACTGGTAGAGACCTTGGACTCTTTTAATGACCATTCGTATTTCAGATCGTACACTTCGATATAACGCCAAAGACTGTTATATAACCTACGAGTGTGCTGACAAGTTTATGTCTGAGTTAAACAAGCCAGCTAGTTTGAACCAACCTACTTTCAAACCCACGTACAATCACACCATCGAGCTATTAGCGCCTCTTATCTATATGATGGCTAGAGGTATTAAAGTTGACCATGACAGACTCAGAGATACTCGGATACGCATCGAAAGTCGGATACAGGAGTTACAAAGTGACATTAACAAACTCTGCGGACGAGATATCAACCCTCAGTCCTCAAAGCAGCTTAAAGAATACTTCTATGTGGAGAAAGGTATTCACCCGTATACTAAACTCAACGCCAAAAAAGAGTCCGTCATTACAGTTGACGATAAGGCTCTCCAACGACTCGCCCGAGGGACCTCAGCTAGAGCTGGTCTACGAGAGGCGAAACTCATCCAAGAGTATCGAAAGTTATGTAAGCTTAAGGGAACCTATCTCGAGATTAAATTCGATGACGATTCTCGAATGCGATGCTCTTATAATCCAAGAGGTACGAGATTTGCTAGAGTATCTAGCTCAAAGACAATCCTTGGTACTGGGATGAACATGCAAAATTTGCATCCGGGATTCTTAGAGTTTCTCGTTGCAGATGATAATTGTCTACTGGTACAATTCGACAAGAGGCAGGCTGAGTGGATCGTTGTTGCCTATGCGAGCGGAGAGGAAAACATGATCTCCGCTGTAGAACGTGGCGTAGATGTTCATATTCACACCGCGAACAAGATGTTCGGAGTTCCGCCTGAGATAATCGCTGAGGAAGCTAAGCTACTAAAACAGGAAAGTGATCCTATAATTATTGACCAAGCGAGAAAGAACCTCCAGTTCTTTAGAGAGTACACAACTAGTGGAATATGGTTGCCGAGAACAATGTCTCTCCGGCAATGCGGCAAAAAATCTAACCATGGACTTAACTACGATGAAACCTACAAGATGTTCTCCTTCGTCAACGAGATTACGGAAAAAGAGGCCAAAGTCATCTGCGACTTTTATCACAAAACCTACCCCGGACTCAGAAGATGGTACGACTACATTAAGCAGACGCTTAGCAACAATGGCCGTGTTCTTACAAACCTATTTGAGCGTCCTTACAGATTTCTTGGACATTGGGATTCGGACCTTTGGAAGTCGGCATATAGTTTCATTCCTCAGTCGAGTGTTGGTGAGCTTGTTAACCGCGCAATCGTTACACTCTATAACTCTCGAGACCCAATCCTCAAAGAAGTCGAAATTCTTCAACAGGTCCACGATAGTATTACGATTCAAATCCCCCTTAGCTCGCCATGTCTTGGAGCTGCGATCATTGAAATTGCGAGAATAATGAACATTGAGATGGAAGCTAGCGGTCGAAAATTTACTGTCCCAACGGATGTTAAAGTAGGCTTCGATCTTAAACATATGCTCGAGATTCCATTAACAACAACTGCACAGGCGCAAGAAGATTTGGTGAGTGGAGTTATAGATGGCAATACGCGAGGCGGGAGATTGGCTTTCAAGTTATCTTGAATACACCGATAATACCGAACCTCCCGCTAGTTATCATCTATGGACGGGGATCAGTGTTATCTCGGGAGTTTTACAACGTAAAGTTTGGATGGAGTGGGGACATGAGTTAATCTATCCTAATATGTACGTGGTTTTGATTGGACCATCTGGACGTTGTCGTAAAGGTACGGCAATGAACATCGGGAAGGGTCTACTCAAGACTATCAAAGAGGTAACTCTAACAAGTGAGAGCATCACGAGAGAAGCTCTAATCCGTGTTATGAAGAATGCCTCGAGTACGATGATCGACCCGTCGAATCCCAGCATTACTAAGCTTCACTGCTCAGTTACCGTATTATCCGAGGAGTTATCTGTTTTTCTAGGACAAAATGATCTGAAGTTCTTGAGTAACTTGACTGACTGGTACGATAGCCGAGAAAAGTGGGACTATGAAACTAAGGGAACTGGTAAGGATTCTATCAACGGAGTCTGCGTCAATCTTCTAGGAGCTACAGCTCCCGACTGGCTCCAATCTATACTTCCCGAGGAAGCCATCGGAGGGGGATTTACCTCTAGAATTATTTTCGTTGTGGAGGAACGTAAACGAAAAACGATTTCAAATCCGGTTCTATCTGCCCGCGATTTCGCATTACAGAAAAGATTAGCTAAGGATTTAGAACAACTGGTATTGTTAAAAGGTAGGATGGACTTTAGTGAAGACGCTCAAGAAATGTACGAAAGTTGGTACGAAGAGCAGGATATCAATGCTAGTAAAGGAAAGTATCCAGTCACGGACCCTCGTTTTGCAGGATACTGCGAACGGAGGCCAACGCATATTAAAAAGCTGTGCATGGTCTTATCTGCTAGTCGAGGAAATGAGATGGTCGTCTCTGGAGGAGACTTTACCAGAGCTCGGAAAATATTGGAAAGCGTGGAAACGAAAATGGTTCTAGCCTTTGGTGGTCTAGGATCTAGCAAGTACGGCCAGATAACGGAGAAACTATTGAGGTTTATTGCTAGTCGAGAAGAAGTTAAACGCAGTCAGTTGTTAACACTGTTCTATCGAGACGTTGACCCTGAAACGTTAATAATCGTCGAGGATACCTTGTCCAAGATGGGCGTGCTAAAGGTAACTTTGAACACACTAACTGGAGATGCAACGTACAAGTATCTTAAACCTAAGTAACTATGTTCAAATTATGAACAATCTATTCACCATCCAATACCAGGGGATCATCCTCACCGAACTTAGCTTTACGCTTTTCGAATTGAACCCAAAACCGATCAGACAGGATCGTTCCTTTACCAGCAACTGTATCCATCATTGCAGCAATCGCGAACATTTTATCTCGTTCTGCTCCAGCTTTTTTAGTTCGCCAAATACCATAAAAGATATTAGCTCTCTCCTCGGGTTGACGCATCGAGAGTTGTATCCAAGTTTCCTTAGATGGGAAATACATCTCACGTTTACCGACAACCTTATTCCAAGCTACGTCCGCCGCAATTTTTGCTCTATAGGTATCAGTCATCTTCTCCTGGATGTCTGGCCTATCGGCATAGTTTTGCGCAACTTTCTTAACTAACTGTTGGTAGGGTTTTAAACCTTGGGGATTGTCGAGCCCAAAGGTTGTAACAGATCGAACAACAGCATTATATTCATCATCAAGAAGTTTCATCTCAGTGTTCATCTGTTGAAGAGTTTGTTTTTCGATTTGAGACATAGCCTCAGCTGGTTCTAGTATTTTAACTAATCTCCTAAATCCTATAGCTCTCGTCAATAGTTCTTCGGTCGCCTGATACTTCTCATTATCCAACATCTGCTTTGCGATAGCAGGATCTTCTTCTTCTAGCATCAGATTCGCTATATAGTCTGCGTTATAAATATAGGTATTAGATGGTGCCAAGGTACGAGACATATACTGAAGACGTTCCGGCGAGATACTATTAGGGGCCAGCTGGCCAAGTAGCTTATAGAATTCTGGAGTATTATCTGTATACTCGTATCCAGGATATACTTCCTTACCTTTCCAAATCTGATCATTAGTATAGAAATTATAGTTAGTGGCATAACCTAAAAAAGCTTGAACAGTCGGAACAGTTGGAGTTACACCAATCGGATTGGCTGCTCGTAGAAGATCAAGTAACGCTTTACTAGGATTTTCCCCAGTGTTAGCTTTCTTAATCAGAAGATCAAGTGGTCCCGAGAGTGGTACAATCGAATTATCAATTGGAAATTGTAGAACTAAAGGCTTCACAACTCCATCATCATCTACTATATGCATTCCAAGTGGGTAGATAAAGTTACTGATAAGAGTTTCATCTGAGACCATGCGCATAGCCTCTTGTTCTTTTGTACTACCATTCCAAAATCTCGATTGCAACCACGCTTTAGCTCCAATGATCTGAAGATCTTTAAAAGCCGTAACTGCTGCCATCTTACCTCCCTGAGTATAAGGACGTAATCCAGTTCTAATAGCTTGCACGTTTGCATTAAGATATGGAATAGATGTATCAATAGCTTTAGTTAGTGTGCCACCTTGAGAAAAATCCAGATATCCACGAGCAACATGAGTAGCTGTTACAGGATCAGGGGGTAAGCCAGCTTTCTTCTGGTTCATTAACACTCGATCTCGAATGGCTAACCTTACCCAAAGTTCCGAGAACTCGCCAACAACAGCAAGAGCGCTTTTTACATTCGATAGACGTTCAGCAAACTTACTTTTGTTATACCCCAGTTGAGATATAGTTGAAGTTTGTTCGTCAAGTGATCGGGAGAGATTTCGCCCCTGATGGGTGAGTGTCTCAAAGCCTCCACCCTCCATCACGTAATCACGATAAGCTCCAGTTTTTAGAAATGCATCCTTAGCTGTTCTTGTTAAGTTAACTGAAAGTTGCCCAGCGTAAATCGGAGCAAATGATGAGAACTGTGTTCCAGTTGCGCGCCATGCATGCTGCACGTCTCGGATAATGTTACGAACTGCAAACTCTGGATTGTAGCCAGTTGCGAGAGCTTTAACCAAAGTTGAACCACTAGTTATACGCATGATTTCGGCGAGTGCAAAGTTAACACCTAGATCACCATACGTCCACTCAGCCGCCATCTTCTCAGTCATGAGCAGAGACTTAGACTTGCCGCTTTCAAGATACTTGATTTCTTTGTATCCAGCTGGAACTCTCTTACCATCGAACGGTCTAATCCAGTCGACCTGTCCACTTTCTGCGACTGCTGCTAATGCTCGAGTTGCATCATTTCTCGCGATACGTCGTTCGGCTCTAGCTATATGTTCAGCAGCTACCGCCTCTACATCAGTGAAAAAAGCCCTATCTTTTGTGCCGTGTTTAAGATAAGGTATTCCACTATCGCCTATAGTCATTAACCTACCATCATTTATCTTGATGTTATCTATCTCTGCGGAGAATCTACGAGTAAGATAATTGAGTCCTTTCATCTTATTATAAGCAGCATCGTCAATAAGACCAGCCCCCTTCATTCGATCCAATGCAACTTTCATACCTTCATAGAAATGTGCTCCACGTTCCTCAAATTGAGCGTATCTCTTATCACCAACTAACCGCTTAATTTCAACTAAAATCCCTGAAGCATTACTAGGAGTTATTGGACCGTCCAGTCTGTAACCAGTAAACTTCGAGGTTTCAATAACTTGTCCTTCAGGAGTCGTAACCTTCTTTGTTTTAACCCTTCCAGGTTTGGTTTTAGCTATCTCAAGTGCACGATCGGCGTGAAGAAAATAATCGAAAAGTTGACGCTCAGAATACTTTGTTTTCGAGTCCCATTTAGTAACATACTTTTGATCGTATCCTAAAGCTGGGTCGTTCTTTCCTTTCTTAAACCATACCTCTTTCTTTAAATTTCCATATAGTAATGCAGCTCTTGGAGTACCGCCGGCTGCAAGCTCGAGGGCTTGAACAGCAGCTTCACCTTGAGGCCCAGCTTCTTCTAGTAACTTCTTCTTTAAGTTACCACTAGCATCAAGACCATAACGAACTAACTTTTCTTTAAACGTTAGAGACTGAGCCTTCCCGGTAGAGTCTAGCTTTGCAGCGTTACTAATAATATCCGAGAATCCTAACTTCCCCAGAGTATCAAGCTCCGCTAACTCAGTTTCACTATATCTAGTCTTCTCTACCATTCGAACTTTAACATCTCTGACACGCACACCTTGTGTCTGTTCCATCATTTGTAGAGAACGTACCGTATCATCACCTGTTAATATCCTAACCGGTTTTCCACCCACAGTTTCGATAGAAATATCTGTTGAAAACTGTCCAGCGTTGACCTGTGTTCGGATATTTTCCATTTCAACTGGGGTAAGTGGCTTATCGTTAAAGTTCTCAAGCCCCCGGAGATTTATAAACGGCATAGTTGTTTTCTGCAAACCGTCAGAGATTCGATCTGCGTTGGCGAGACGCCCAGCCTCGCGGCTTCGCCGCCTGATGTGCCCCAACGCTGGTAGTCCTAGCAAGGCCGCATCTGGAAGTACACGTGCCAAGGTCTGCAGGGAAGCTTTTGCTCCCACGGTGGCACTCGACAACCGATATTCATCTTCTGCTGTCCATTCCTTACCTGGAAGTCTTGGTGAGTTACGAATAGCCCACGCAAGATTGTCTACTCCAGCTCCAATTGCATCTGCAAAATGTTCACCGAAAAACTGAGTTACGGCTCCAACCTTCTCTGGTATATACATAACCGCGCCACTAATTGCAGCTCCAGCATCAGTAGAGGGTTCGTAGTTTAGAAACTTCCAGATACCCTGTTTAGCCGCCATCTTGGATTGTTCAGCTAGATAATTATCTGCTAGATCAGCGTTCTGCTGTTCGGTATTGCCAGCCAACGTATTAAAGATCGCCTTTCCGGCGGCGTCGTAATGTCGGAAAGGGGCAATAAAAAGCTGGGAGATAATAGATCCTATCGTATCGGTAGCGCCAACGACTATATTTTTTACGCCTTGGACCGTATCCTCGTTTACCCAACCATAAGGATCTTCATCTGAATTGACTTCAAGAATCTGCGGCGGAACATCATTACCCGGAACAGTTTGGTTAAACGGTTGTGGCATTGGACTATCTGACGCATCTGGACTATCGTCAAATGGTTCAACATTTAGGAGGGTTGGCATTACTTAACTCGCTGTAACGGAATAAACTTACCATCCACAATGATAAACTGTAATCTCGCACCAGAGGTTAAAGGATATTCATGAATAGTTTCTGGCTTAGAAGGTATATACTCTGGAAAGTTTGCTCCCTCAACTTTCATTTTAAGCTCATATAGTTTGGAGCTATTCATATTAAAGTCTCGCAAAAATGCTTGATCTATTACAACCTTATCAGTAGCTAATCCTGTAACTTCCTCGGCCTGACCATCTAACATAGATCCAACAATCTCAAGGTCTCCAGCAATCTTACCAGCTTTAAGAGCCAGCGGCATAGATCCGCCACGACCGATTATCTTGCTTGTAACACCCTTTGCAGTCTCATACATACGACCTTTACCCGGAGACTGGAACATAACTCCGCCAGCCCCGAGAGTTCCATAGACTGTTTTAAAGTTACTATCTATATTAGACTCGGTATCTATAAGAGTCTTTGTTCCTTCTGGTGTAATAAGAGTATCATTGCTACTTTCAGTTATAAAACGTGCACGCCAAATCGCTTCCCAATCCTGGGTTTTATTTGCACCAGATTGTCTAGCTTTAATACGATCAGTTATTGCATCCTGTTCAATTTTATAAAGAGTTAATTCAGATTCAACCTGTGGCGGAGCAATCTTGCGACCTTTACCACCACGCTTGAGAGCATCTTGAACTCTAAGATCAGCAGTAACTTCATCAGGTGCGGTATCCATGTTACCATCAATCTCTACTCCCCACGCAGGAGATGGACCTTTAAGTCCAACGCCAGCCGCATCTAACTGCTTTTGTATATCATCAAACTCTTTAACAACAACACCCTTTTGCGCTCCGCTAGGATCGTAACCAGTAACAATACTTTGCTTTCGATACTTATCTTGAACACCTTGTCTTAGACGATCACCGTGCACCTCAAGAACTTTCGAATCGGCGGTGTTTAAAATTGTAACGGCACTATCATAATCTGGTGCTATTGCAATCTGTCTAGCAATATCCTCTGCTTTACGATCAAGCTCATCCTTCTTTTTTCGTTCATGAAAATAACGTGCCAAAGCTCCAAGCCCTTGACCGATATCACTGTATCTAGTATCTTCACCAACTTGAACTACTGTAGCCATATATCACCTATGTTCAGAATTTGAACAAACTATCGAATAATCCAACGCATCCAGATACGAATAGCAGCTTTGATAAATACTTCATCCTGAATATAGTTAGCTACTACAACTGCGTTATAATTATACCAATTCTTAAACCAGTGTGGAGCATTGGTCTCTTTCCACACAAAGAATTTCAGCCATTCTGGGTTTGTAATACCGAAAACACAAATAGCAATAGCGCACTTATTTCCTATATATGCTACCAATGCGTCTCCAAGCACTCCTTTCTGGCCAGGATTATTAAGTACGATATTCTCAAATGCGGGAGTTTGAAGAACTGATAACATTTGTTGGAAAGCATCCCCACGTAAGGCCTGTTCAGATAGGTACCTCTTGAACATTGCATCTAAAGTGTTTTGTTCCGATTCTCTAGCTTTAAGTGAACTATCAAGCATTGAACTACTGATACCAGCAAAACCACTCTCAACTTGTGGAGCTAGACCTATAGCAGCTAATAAAGTTTCTATATTTTTATCTCGTTCTGCATACTGTCCAGCGGCTCGTTCCCTTGTAAGGCCAGTTGTCAAATCTTTAGTAGCCCGCTGATCAGCTTTTTGCCTATCTGATCCAAAGAAACTAGCCCCTCCATAATTCCGACTGATAGAAGGTAACACATCTTCATTAAAAGCTTCAACTGCTGGGTCTTGAATATTACTCTTAAAGAATTCATTAAAGCTAGATTCACCAGTCTTCTCCCCCCGAAGAAAAGATCCAAGTTGCCCCTCAGCTAGTGCCTTATTACTATCTGGTGATGACATATTCATAGACATTTGTTCAAGAGCTGCAAGAGACATACCTTGAAGGTTATTAGCTGGTGCGCCTGCTATTCCAGTATAGGTATCGAAACCTGCAAGATCTCCTCCTTTAGTCTGAAACATTTTAGTTAGACTGTCTAAAAGTGCTTGCTGTTCTGGAGTAAGTATTGGCTGTGCAGTGGTTTTCGCGGAAGGTTTAGTCCCACCGAGTATTTCACCAGTACTTTTTATAGCTCTAGTTGTGGTCTTCCCCATATCCTGGAAAACATCCACAACATTATCAAAAATACCACCTAAAAAGCTCATAAGTTTTACTGTTCCGTTTCCGGAGCCAGCCTCATCCGTAGTTTTAAGATTGAAAAATTCGGATCTGTAGACCTAAATCTGAACATATATTGTTCCGATATAAATTGTCTACTTACTCTATGTCTAGCTATATCGACACTGGCAGTTATAGTTCCGTAATTTGCCCAGCTCTGACCTCTATTTATACTATATTCTACTACTATCGTTCCACCAGAACACCAGACGTCAATCCAATCAAATCGAAGTTTATAGTTTTCGATGAAGTTTTTAGTTTGAACGGTATAACTTATATCACTGTTAGCGTCGGTCTCAGAAGATTGCTGATAGACATAACTTCCACCTGCCGGATGGTCTCCGATACCCAACAAAATAGTATCAGCAAGTGCAGCGGTGATAGCAGCATTCCAGGCATAATTAGCAGACGACCATATACCCTGAACAGTCTGCCAAGTAACAGCAGAAGCTTGATTACCATATCCCATACTGTAAGCTGGAGCTGGAAATACTCTAGTAGTCCATGCTTTTTCATCGATGCTGTAACGATAAGATAAAAGTGGACTACTAGTTCCGGCAGCTTGAAAAACAGCATAGAGAGCCCTAAGCTCTGGAACATATAACAACGAGTTTTTACGTTTAGCTGTTATATCCATTATTCCAGTTAAACCAAATATATCCCTCTTTATCGGAGTGCCAATCGGATCAACAGAAAACCCACCGTCATATAAAAAGATATTCTCATCATCAAAGATCGCGTGCTGATTTTCAGCAATCTCCTGTAAACAATCAGAAGATAAAATTCCATGATTAGTTATCATTTCATCAAAGTCAAAACGTCGGTCTTCGCGCTGAGAACGAGATACTCGAAAGATACCTTTTGACCGATAGATATACATATACGGTCCAAGTATCTTCCCAGCATAACACTCCTTCGTGGTATCTAAAAGATCAACTGATCCAGCATTCCCAGCTACCCATTCAATAATGTCTGCGTTATCACAATATCGAATTCGTTGTCTATAGTTTACTCCACCTTCAATGGTGGAGATAAGAAATAAACTAGAATCATATACTGCCAGAGATTTAGCTTTAGTATTTCCTCCAGAAGGTAAACCAGTTAGATCCGAAACAAAACCGGTTGTATCATCATAAACTTGTATAGCATCTAACCCATTTGTAAATACCATCTGATCAGCCCATGGAATAGATACTGCGCTGATTTTATCAGATACTGTACCAGTCAGTGTAATACATTTTCTAACTGCTTGACCTGTTGCAGTACCGGTTATTGTTTCATTAGCGCAGCTAAGTACCCCAGGCGTTCCAGGTGTAATAGATGTTATTATTCCAACGTAGTATTTACTATTTGTTCTAGCAACTCGAATAACATCTCCAACTGCAAAACCTGTTGTATCAGTAACAGATATTTCTGTTGTATCAGTTAATATACCAGATACCGTAGTGTTAATTGTAGATCTACCAACTGGTTCCCAGTATCCAAGACTACTATCTTTATATAAAGTCTTAGTAGTTAGCATAAAATATAGTGTTGAACCATTAGTCAATTCTAATTTATGGAATTTCAGCGGGGAGCCAATAAGATAGCGCTCCGCCTCAACACGATTGCCACTTGTAGCCGCAGATGGCAAACCTTCAGATAAGGTATAAGTAGTAGGAGTAATAGCTGCAATAGTAGTTATAAAAACTGAACCATTATCTAAATTAACATATATCTTTCCCCCAATCTTAGCATCCTTATTCCCAGCTGGAGAAACAGTAAGAGCTGTATCTCCGGCAATATAGCTTGCACTTAAAGTAGTACTAACAGTTTTATATGGATAGTATCCAAGGTCTCCAACAAGAATATCTCGATCAACTCGCACATTAGTTGCAAGAGTTAATTGATTATTCTTTATACTATCTATAGACTTAGAACTATTTAAGCCTCCAGCAAAATTTTCAATATCTGAATCTTGCCAATCAGGTTTGATAGTTTTTACTATACCTTCGCGTTCAGTAGGCATGTTTGTTACAAGTTTTCTTCGCCAACATTCAAGTCTGCAAGTCCCATATCGTTCTCCTTAGCTGTAGTAGCTCGCCAGCCTCAGTTCCCGTAAAAATTAGAAAATCCTGCTTATCAAAACAACCTGATACGACTGTGCAGAGCCCCGCTTGTTCTCCAATTCGTACCGGGAATTTCCCGCACTCCAGTACACGTTCGTCTTGTTGGCAGTGGCGGCTGTAATGCTGAAATTAGCCGTCGGGTCAGACACCAGGAATGTCGCATGGTTGGCCCCTTGCAGCAGGAATTGCGCAGAAGCACCACCATCGCCCAACATAAAGACGAACGAAATTGAGTCTGCATCGTTAGTCGGGGTGAGTTGAGTCACCGCGTCATTGGCGAGGCTGCTGATAATCACAGACTGGCCATTCACGTTATCTAACTGCCGAGCCCCCTCGGTGGAGTTAAGGTATGTTTTATTAATCTGTAACGTTTGGGGGGTTGTTTGTGTGGAGGCAATGTAGGTATGAACGTCAGCGTTAGCGGCCCCATCGGTAAACGCTACTGCATTGACAGCCTCGTACAGTACGCGCCCATTACCTACGTTGCGCATAAGTACGCTAACCGTACTTCCGGGAACAGTACCAATAATGTTAGCAGCCCGAGCAACCCCGCTGAGTGCGCCAAGGTTAAAATCAATGTTTCCGCCGCCACTGACGCCCGTCACAGTGAGATCGTGGAAATTGATATTACGTTGCACGTCCGCAGTACCAGTCGTGACGAAATCCCCAAATCCCACATTGGTGATGTTCTTCCTACTCTGATGGCCCATGACACCAGAAATATCCAATCCGTCGAGAACGTGCCCGCGACCTACGTTATCCACAGCTCCAGCATTGTCTAACTTCACTACTCTGACATTGTCGTGCCATTCGGCGGCTCCGGCATTCGCCTGCACGTTAAACTTTAAGGCAACATTACGTATCGTTGCCGCTGTCTGATCGCTGTACTGTATGGCGACCAACGGTGCTGAGGCTGTTGCTGCGGTGCTATCGCGGTCGTAATAATCAACGTTCACACCGTCGCAACCGGAACCGCCATAGGCCGCGATGATCGAGGTCGCT
>Ga0209641_10002958_pt1 | contig 14343 bp, 15 predicted proteins | sample RifCSP16_1_FD_184022 | JGI IMG/M metagenome (GOLD analysis project Ga0209641, IMG submission 184022) | Soil microbial communities from Rifle, Colorado - Rifle CSP2_sed 16_1 (SPAdes) (version 2) | ecosystem: Environmental > Terrestrial > Deep subsurface > Rock core/Sediment | place: Rifle...
GGGTGGAACTGAAATAGCCTATCAATTTTCCAAACCGGTACATGCTGATGTAATTCGAAATGCTGTTGATAAAATTGGTATCAAAGGAACATTGCGCAGCGGTAACGCGATCGTATCTCCGCAACACGCCAACATGATTATAAATTTGGGCATTGCAACAAGCACTGATATCATTATTCTGGCACGCGAAATGCAAAAACTTGTTCAAGAAAAATTTGGCATCCTGCCAGAGCCAGAATGCCAATTGATTGGATTTAAAGAGTATCCGCTTTTGCAATAAGCCATCTTTATTTTTTCTTTTCTTCCTCACGGAAACGAACATATAAACCTTTTAATGTTTCTATAACTTGTTTTCTTTTAAATACTTCTCGATTTTCTTTACTAATTTTCTTATCAATCTCTACATATTTTTTCGGATCAGCAATAAGTTCTTCTTTTTTTATTTCTGATGGCAAAAGATAAGATATAGCCTCTATATGTGCTCTATGACATACACGTGCAACCCAATTAAGATCGCCAGGTTTCTTGCTACACTCTTCAAGAATACAGTCAACATCCTGCACATGATCTCCAAGAAACTGCAAGGCGGTAGTTATATAACCTTCGGTATGATCAAAAAGAAAAAATGAAAGAGGAATACAAGCAATTGCAAAATCATCACAGCCTTCATGCTTTGCACCTTTTTCTAACACCCAATCAGAAAAAGGTAATGCTCTTACCCCATTCAATCGAAATCTCATTTTAAAAACATATTTTTTAAATAAACTAAGATCGGCATAATAAATATCCTTTGCCATTCTTGCAATCTTACTTTCTTTTTGCGCAGCGGGAAAAGGAATGTTATCACTAGAATGTTGTATAACGCAATTTATTGCAGCACAAGTCGGTTTTTCGTGTGGTGGACGCACATTGCTAACTTTTTCAAGTTTACCATGCAGTCCTACATGAGTATCATCTTTTTGTGGCATTATAAGAACATCAAAATGTCCGTCTTTGGGATTAGGATATGATACGTGATAAACATTTCTCGTTATCGGATCGCAGGTAATAATCTGACCATCAATAATTTTTTTAGTTGCCCCACTTGTACCAACAATCACCGGAATATTCAACTTTTTTCCTAATGATATCGCCAAACTACTGCCATCTCCCTTATCTGTAATGATACCAGCAGCCATATTCAAGGTTGAGTACCAAAGGCTATTTATTGCAGGAGCAATAACAATGTCTCCCTTGCGTACTTTATTCAGCTGGCTGCGATTCATAACAACGCATGCTCTACCGGTAACAGCATTAGTACCGCAACTGACTTCACCCGTAACAACTATCTCTTTTTCTTCTTCTTCCGTGGCATCCCCTGATAACTGCACGCTTTCTTGCTCTTGGTGTATCACAACAGTGGACGCTATAGACATACCCCACAAACAAAACACGATAACAACGCACCACATACGTGATATCTTTTTCGCAACCATAATGAACTCTCTATTAATTTATTTCTTAAAAATTGCTAATTACTATATACTATTATTTATTTATACTATATCAGAAAAATGAAAAACTAGAAATTTACGCTTTATTACTATGAATGAATTAATTTTTATCCTTCACACCATAATTATTGCCAGTTTTGCTCTTGGATCACTCGCGCTGGGCCGCTGTGCTCTCGTTGCATTTATCTGCAGTCAGTGCATCTTGGCAAATCTTTTTGTCATAAAACAAATCACACTTTTTGGGTTTACCGCCACATGTGCTGATGCTTTTACTGTAGGGGCAACGATTGGCCTTAACTTATTGCAAGAATATTTTGGCAAGGAAATAGCAAAAAAGGCCATCTGGGTCAATTTCTTTTTGCTTATTTTTTATGCAATTGTATCACACATTCATCTTCTGTATATTCCACATAGTGCCGATATAGCACACCAACATTTTATGCCACTACTCACTCTTATGCCCCGTATTGTGATTGCCTCATTTTCTGTCTACTTTATTACTCAAATGACTGACTACTATCTTTATGGCATACTCAAAAAAACATTTCATGACAAGTATATTATTTTCCGTAATTATGCTTCTATCGCATTCTGCCAACTACTTGATACCGTTCTTTTCAGCTATTTGGGCCTTTATGGCATCATCGATAATATTGTGGAAGTTATTGTGATCAGCTACCTGATTAAACTAGCCAGCATCGTTATCGCCACCCCATTTGTCGGCTTTTCGCGTAGAATTTACACGATGACACAAAAATAAGTTTTTTTGTGTTATACTAATCAATAACATTGATTCCTTAAATTCTTGAATGGGGTCCCCAGCGTAGTTTACAAGCTGGGGTAAAAGATTATGTCATACTTTACATTTGAACTTATTCACCAATCAAAAAAATCCCGCGCTCGCGTTGGTCGTATTCACACGCCACACGGCATTATTGATACCCCAAGCTTTGTCGGCGTTGGTACCAATGGCGCACTAAAATCACTTGATTCCACGATTGTTTCTCAGATCGGTTTACAACTTATGTTCTGCAACACATATCATCTGATGCTGCAACCAGGTACTGCTATCGTAAAACAAGCTGGTGGCCTTCATTCTTTTATCAACAGAAACATGCCAATCATTACCGATTCTGGTGGATTTCAGGTATTTAGCCTTGCCTATGGCACCGTTAAAGATGAGCTTAAAAGCCGTGGACAAAAAACTGGCAACAACTTAGTTTTGAAAACCTCAGAAGAAGGCGTTCTGTTCCGATCATATCGTGATGGTACCAAAATGCTACTCACTCCAGAAACATCTATTGCTGCGCAAAAGGATCTTGGTGCTGATATTATTATCCCGTTTGATGAGTTACCACCGTATCATATTGACCCACAAAAACTCATTAATTCGTTACATCGCACACATCGTTGGGAAAATCGCTCGCTGCAAGCACACTTACAAAACCCACAACAACAGGCAATGTATTCCGTAATTCACGGCGGCATCAACAAAGATTTGCGTAAAGAAAGTTGTGAGTTTTTGACTAAATTACCTTTTGATGGACACGCTATTGGTGGAAGCATGGGAAAAAACAGAGCAGAAATGGTTGAGATGCTGCAATTTATGATGCCACACTTACCAGAAGACAAACCTAACCATCTTCTTGGCATTGGCGATTTAGCATCAATTGAACCAATTGTTCAACTTGGAGTTGATACATTTGACAGTTCACACCCAACACGCTGCGCACGCCATGGATTACTTTTTACTACTAAGGGATTTGTTAAAATTGGTCATGCAAGTAACAGCATTCTTTTTGAACCTATTGATACAACATGTACGTGTTATACTTGTCAAAACTTTACACGCGCATACTTGCATCATCTTTTTAAGGCAGCTGAATTAAGTGCATACACACTTGCTACTATTCATAATCTCCACTTTATGGTGCAATTAATGGCAGACTATAGAAACAAAATTTTAAACGATGAAATATAATGGTAAAACAAATAAACTCTCATGCTAATCCAATCATCAAACACGTAGTACAATTGCACAGCTCAAAGCACCGTGCACATTTTCAGGAATTTATTGCTGAAGGATTCCGCACAATTTCAACACTTATTCAAGCAAAAAAAGAATTGGTAACACTGTTTACGCTTGAAGAATTTTTGTATGATGCAAAGCAAATTGCACCAGAAAAATCTATCATTGTTGTAGACGAATCAGTATTACAAAAAATAAGTACCGCAAAAACACCAAGCGGTCTGCTTGCAACATTCCGCATACCACAACAACCATCATTTGATACGCTTAATGCAGGAATTGTGCTTGCGCAAATAGCCGATCCGGGTAATATGGGAACACTCATTCGCACTGCAGCTGCAATGAACAAAAAAACGGTTGTATGTATCGAGACAGTTGATCCGTGGAACCCAAAAGTTGTACAAGCTACTGCTGGTGCAATTGGCAACGTTTCTCTTTTTTGTATTAATTGGCAGGATCTATTGCTCAACAAAAAAAATCTGAGTTTGTGCGCACTCGTTGCAACAGAAGGGAAAAACCCTAGCGCTGTTGATTTGCACAAAGCATTGATTGTTGTTGGCAATGAGGGAAGCGGTATACCAGAGCAATGGATTGCTGAGTGTGATGAAAAAATAACATTACCAATGCCAGGAAATTTTGAAAGCTTAAATGCTGCTGTTGCTGGATCAATCGCTTTATATTTGGCGGCAACACAGTAGATAAATATGTCGCACCCTTCGATACATTCTTCTTCGCTAAAGCTACGAAGAACACTCAGGGCGAGCGGATATGAAAACTTCCTCCTTCACATAGAGCTTTTGAAAAACACCGCTAGGACCAACAAAAGAAATAAAATATAAATCCCTCCCCCGCTCGTCCTGAGTGCCCCGAAGGGGTGTATCGAAGGATAGCGAAAGTTAAGGAATAAAAAATGTCCAAAAACAACACCCTCTCACTATGGTCAGCAGTTATCATCAACACAAACATCATCATCGGATCAGGCGTCTTTATTAATACAACAGAGCTAGCAAAACGTGCGGGTTTACTCGGCGGACTTGGTTATGCACTCGTTGGATTGCTCTTGTTTCCTCTCATACTATCTTTCGTAAAACTTTTAGAATTTTACCCAAGCGGTGGTTTTTACTCATTCTGCAGCGCATCACTACATCCGATTGTTGGTTTTATTAACACGTGGTGTTATTTTTTTGCAAAACTGTCATCAGCAACACTATCCATTCACATTTTCACATTATTAGTACAAAAAACATTTCCAACATTTATGTTCATCGATCCTCTTACATTAGATCTCATGATTCTCGCATTACTACTTGGCCTCAATATGCTTAATGTAAGAACAGGAAGCAGAATTCAAGGCTGGGTAATGCTCTTCAAATTATTCCCTCTTTTCTTTGTCATAGCAGCAGGAATCTTCTTTTTACAAGGCAGCAATTTAACACCTATTCATCAAATATGGTCTGGAATTCCCTCATCAATTCCTTTGGTGCTGCACGCACTGCTTGGATTTGAAATAGCATGCGCAATCAGCAGAAACATAGAAAATCCTCGCGTTAATGCTCCACGTGCAATACTTATTTCGTACAGCATTGTGATTGTGTTATTTGTTGCATACCAAACATTTTTTTACGGCGTTCTTGGCGCCAATCTTGCAGCACAAACTGATTACCGTGGTGCATTCCCATTACTTATCAGCAAATTCAATATCAGCGATCAATTCCGTAATATTTTAGGACACTTCATTCACCTTGCAATTGCAACTTCGGCATTAAGTGCCGCGTTTGGGATAATTTACGCAAACATGTGGAACTTATATTCACTTGCAGAATTGCACCACACAATTGCGCCAACACGCATTATGCAACGCAACCGATTTGACATTCCTTTTATCTGCGTACTTGCGCAAGGTGTAATTATGCTTGTGTACCTACTCGTTATGTCTGGTGTACTAACAACATTCCAGCAATTGAGTGCTTTTGGTGCAACTATGACATATACGCTGAGTATCCTAGGATTACTCGCAACGCTGTATCAAAAAAGCGCATCTCTCTTGATACCTATCTTAGGACTTGTTAATTGCGCCATTTTGCTTACCACTTCACTCTATGCTATGTGGATTACCAACAACCCAGTTCCATTACAATTATTTGTAGGTATTATGTTGTGTGGTATAGTGATGTATGCATTGTCAGGAGAATCGAAAAAATAATAAGGAAGCGGCTCAAGAGTACGCATAGCATTAAATGGTATACGAGCAGTATTCCATCGTCCCCATCCAACAAGAGAAACGGATAAAGGCGCCTTGATGTCAGTGCGCAAGTTTTTAGAAAATGCAGGAGTAAAACATGATGAAATATAAAGGCTATTTTGGAGAAGTCATTGGGCTCAAAAATATCATTACGTTTCAAGGCAAAAGCGTTAATGAACTTAAACAAGCATTTCAAGACTCAATCAACGATTATTTAGCGTGGTGCGAGTGGTGAACAACCGGAAAAAACATATTCTGGCAAGCTCCACATACGCATGAATCCTAGTCTACACGCACATCTGGCAATCGAGGCAGCACAACTAGGTCTTAGTTTAAATGACCTGGTAAATCAGAAACTTCGCAAGTAGATTACCGCAATTTTAAGGTAATAAGCGTCAACAGACACAAAACAAGAGAAATTATGCCGAAACGTGCAGTAATTCTTGATTCTGGCCATCCCAACAACTCAAAATGATGATGAATAGGCGCCATCTTGAACATTCGCCTACCCAAATAGCGTACAGAAAGCACTTGCAGCATAACCGATACCGTTTCTAGCACAAAAAGACCCCCAGAAATGGCTAACAAGAGCTCTTGTTTAGCCATCAGTGCCATCAAAGCCAATCCTGCACCAAGGGCCAATGACCCCACATCTCCCATAAAAATCTGTGCCGGATAGGTATTATACCATAAAAACCCCAGCGACGCTCCTATTAAAATAGCCCCAATTATGGCAATTTCGGCCGTTCCTGCGAAGGGAATATGAAGATAATGTGCTACACCACAATGACCAGCTAAATAGCAAATAAGGGCAAATGTGGCAAAATTGGGCAATAATGAGCCAATTGCCAGCCCATCCAGGCCATCAGTCAAATTTACGGCATTACTACAGCCTACAATGATAAAAACAGCCCAAGGAACATAAAACCAGCCTAAATCAGGGGTACAATGCTTAAAAAAGGGAAAAATCAGCTCCGTAGAGAAGAAAGTAAGGAAAATAAGGCCCAAAACTACCAAAAGAGCGATTAAAACCTGCAATTTAAACTTTACACCGGAAGAAATGCCCTTGTGAACGCGTATTTTGCTCCAATCGTCCCAAAAACCAAGCATTCCAAAGCCTAAAATACAGAATAAGAAGATCCAAACCTGTGGATTGGTCAAATCACACCATAATAAGGTGTTAATCAGCACTATTGCTAAAATAAACACTCCCCCCATGGTTGGCATGCTATCTTTAGATTTATGACTTTCTGGCGTGAATTCACGCACTTTTGAGCGAAAAAAACGCCTTGAAAGCCCTATAAATTGCTCTCCAAACAGTAAAGAAAACAGTAAAGAGCACAGTAAAGAAGCGACTGCACGCACACTTACATAGTGTACAACGTTAAAAAATGGCCAATAAAACTTCAAATAATGCGATAAATGGTATATCATGCCTTATATCACCGGATTAATAACTAACCAATATATTATGCTCATAATAGTGAAAATAGCGATTAATTCAAGCCTTTTGGGGTGCCTTTGACTACGGGGTCATCCCGGGGTAAACTGGTAGTAAGATCAATAAAGTAGGCCACAATACATAACCTTCCTAAACTAGAAGGAATTCTTATGAAAAACACATCAAAAAAGAGTATTTTAAGTAGAGTAGCATTGCTTGCATCATTGATCATGGTAACGGGTGCGTATGCCCATAATACTGATAATGAAAAAGCCGTAATTAACCTTGATAAATTTATCAGGGCTATTGAAGGCAATATGTCAAAGTTCTTTAACTCATGTAATAAAACTGGTTACAACATATTTGTAATAGAGTTTGAAAAAATATTCCAGGGCTTTAAAAGAACAATTGAACCTGCAACTCGTGGCACTGGTGATGGTTTGACCAAAGAACTCTACGGTATTATTGATTATGCATTACAGCAATTTAATATTGCGTATAACATTATCAAGAAATATAACGGTAAATCATCAAGTGATGCACTTGCGTTCTCAACGGAAATAAAAAGGGACTTTAATACCGAAAAGATCTTTGGTGAGATAATCACTAAGCTAAAAGCACTGAGAACCAAAGCTATTGAAGCTAATGAAACTGTGTTAGCTGATAAGATTCAATTGATTGTTAATGAAATTGAACAGAAAAAGAAAGCGTGGAGTGTAAAACCTGACTACGTTCTCTTTGCGGGATTAAAGGTCCGTATGGATTGTAAGTAACAGTTCTTGCATAGAAAAACACAATAAAGTACACTAAAAAGAAAAAGGTGCGTTTAAAAAGCGCACCTTTTTCTATGAAATCATTCCAAAAAGTTACAAAAAATATATGAATGCACAAATATACGATTTTGACGTTGTTGTTGTAGGCGGCGGGCATGCTGGTATAGAAGCTGCTCATGCTGCTGCAAAACTTGGATCAAAAACCCTTCTGATTACCCTTGATCTGCATAAAATTGGCTTAATGCCCTGCAACCCTGCCATTGGCGGCGTTGGTAAAGGCCATATTGTCTACGACATCAGCGCTCTTGGTGGCCTTATGCCCCGCCTGTGCACCACAACATATCTGCAAGCACGTATGCTCAACACCAAAAAAGGTTCTGCTGTGCAAGGTTTGCGCCTGCAAATAGATAAATTTGCCTACAGCCTGTTAAGCCAAAAAGAACTACAAAAAATGCCTAATCTTACCATGTATGGTGGAACAGCTGAAAACGTTGTCCTTGATGAAGCGGGCAATGTATGTGCAGTAAAGACCGATACTCAAACCTTTACCACTCCTACGGTAATCTTAACAACCGGAACATTCTTGGCCGGCGTGACGAAAAAGCAGTAACCGGACTTTCGCAGTTTCTGAAAAGAGCTGGTTTGCGCCTTGGAAGACTCAAAACAGGTACACCTCCACGTTTACTCAAAGAAAGCCTTGATTTTTCTAAGATGGAATATCAAGAACCAGATAGCTTACATTATTTGTTTGAATTCTATCCAATCAAAGTACACAGTTCACATGCGTGTTACATTACTCATACTAATAAAAACACTCATGCAGTAATCAAAAACAATTTGCATCGTTCCGCAATGTATAACGGTAATATTTCTGGTATTGGCCCACGTTACTGCCCTTCTATAGAAGACAAAATTCATCGATTTGCTGGCAAAACATCTCATCATGTATTTGTTGAGCCAGAAGGCGCTGATTCTGATGAAATTTATCCAAACGGTATTTCTACATCATTGCCGCTTGAAGTACAAGAACAATACATCAGAACAATTCCTGGCTTTGAAAATGCAATAATTACCAAAGCTGGTTACGCAGTGGAATATGATTTTGTGTACCCAAATCAATTGCATACAACGCTGGAAGTTACCACCGTTCCTGGCCTTTTTCTTGCAGGACAAATCAATGGCACAACTGGATACGAAGAAGCAGCAGGACAGGGAATTATAGCCGGCATCAATGCACACCAAAAAGCTGCACATAAACCACCATTTATTCTGGATCGCACCGAAAGTTATATTGGTGTAATGATTGATGATCTTGTAAGCATGAGTGTTGATGAACCATATCGTATGTTCACCTCTCGCGCTGAACGCAGATTGCTGTTGCGCCAAGACAATTCATTTTTACGTTTGACGGAACGTGCATATAATTTGGGAATGATTGATCAGCAATTATATGATGATTTTATTGCAGAAAAAATAAGCGTAGAAAAAGCTTTAGAAGAGTTGCGTAGCAAAAAGAACAGCACAGACTTACTACGTCTTTTTGGACAAGATGACTGCGATAAAGAAAAACTTTTGGATTATATTTCAACGCCACTATCAGAACGTGCATTGCAAATAGTTCACTCGGAAATACGCTACGAACCATATATTATGCGTGAAAAACAAGAAATTAAAAAAACGGAAAATTTTAAAAATCTAGTAATTCCTGCGCAATTTAATTATTTTGATATGCCAGGACTATCAAAAGAGTTACAACAAAAATTAACTAAGTATAAACCACAATCAATTGCGCATGCTGCACTCATTCCGGGTATGACACCTGCAGCACTATCGTTACTGGTTTTTAGGGTGAGAAATAAAGTTCCGCTATCCTTCGATACACCCCTACGGGGTACTCAGGACGAGCGGTAGAAAAAGAGAGAATAAAGAATAATTAAAATTAGAAGGCAAAATTTTCCCCTCCGCTCATCCTGAGTGTTTCTACTCCTGTAAAAAAGTATCGAAGGACAGCGGAAAATAAAAAAGGAATCCAATGTTCACCTATCTTTTTTTACTTGCAGCAGCTGCAACATCATCAGAATTACCAACAACCGATCTAACAGCTATAGAAGCATCCTCCTTCGCTGAAGCTACGGCGGACATGCAAGAAATACAAGAACTTGTCGCAATTTTTACACAAGAAGAAACTGCGCCAGAAACTTTCACGGCAGCAACACTCGAGCCAACTCCAACGTTAGTTGCGCTAGCAACATCTCCTATCACAATCACCAATGCAATTGAACCAAGCATGCTTGCATACAAACATTGGACGGGTACATATAGTCCTGAAACATTCACTGTTGCTGTAAATGGCACAGAAGTTGAACAGGGTAAAGCATGTGAAATACCTGCAGGAACTACCGCTGTTGAAGTTCAATATAAATATTCCTTTATGAGTGGAATGCGTACTGGTGGAAAAAAAATATCATATCAACTCAATGAAAATGTTACGCAAGCAAACATCACCTTTAATTGGAAAGATGATTGGCGCGTAATCGTTGATAATGGTAAAGCGATTAAGGAAATAAATGCATAAATATAATCCTCAATTCCATTTTTTTCTTTTTGGGGTCCCCATATGAAACGAAGTGAAATATGGGGTATAAAAGATGATTGGAGAGTTATTGTTGATAATGGTAAGACGTTAAAAGAAGAAGTAGTCACGTAAAAACATGAAACTAAACTTCGCCCCAGAATTGTTGCACCTCTACGGCCCACTTGGCATTCAAAGTTATGGTTTTTTTATTATGCTTGGCATACTCGTAACAGTATGGGCCATACGCCGCGATAAACGTTTTACCTTGCTCAATCTTGAACCTGTTTACATAAACATCATTATAGTCAGTGTTATTGCAGGATGCATTGGTGGAAGATTGTTAGAAATTATATCAGAACCTCATGCATACAAACATTGGTATGATTGGTTTGCATTGTGGCATGGTGGTTTTTCTGCTCTTGGAGCAATTTGCGGCGTTATTATCATAACACCAATGTATTTAAAAAAAATTAATGTACCAATCTTACCAACGTGTGATCTTGTTGCAATCTATGCACCATTATTACAATCAATTGCGCGCTTGGGATGTTTTACAGCAGGATGCTGTTACGGCATACCAACAAACAGCATTTTTGGCGTTATATATACTAACCCAAACACACTTGCCGTATATGGCATTCCTATTCACCCAACACAACTGTATAGCTCAGCACTGCTTTTTATCATTTTTCTTTTTATGTATTGTATCGGTCAACGTATTTTTAAAAAAACCGGTGAACTTTTTGCCGTGTATCTTATGTTCGCTGTACTCGAACGTTTTTTTGTTGATTTTTGGAGGGCAGACCGCATTATGATCAATACGTATGTATCATTTCATCAAACGGTCGCTCTGATTATTTTTATAATTATTTTTGTTCAGCAATGCTCTTATTATTACAAAAAATAAAATTAACGAAGCCTACGCAATGCAAAAAAAAATTTACTTTTTGGTAACATTCTTTTGCATGTTCCTATCTTCAGCATGCAATGCAATGGACACAAAGCCAACAATCCTGATGTCCATACAATCTATAAAAAAACCTCATTGCGGATATTTTCTGAATGAAAAAGAAATTATCATCAGCGGTAAAAATGGATGCACTATTTTTAATACAGAAACAAAGCAAGAGGAAAAAGTAGGCAATCTCACTTCTCCATTTCTTACAGTACATCCAAACAAGGAACTTTTTGCTCTGTCCGATAGTAACACAGTAACAATTTACGACACGAAAAAACGCACGCAAGAATGGACACATAATAATAATAATAACAATAATGATTTTCCGTGGAATATCATTGCATCTATTTTTAGCCCTTTGGACGATACCATTTTTTTGTTGTATGGAAGTTGTATAGCTGTACAGCACTATAACTATAAAAATAATCAAAGCCACACGAAGGTTTATGGCTATGGGCAAACTACCCCAATGATTTCATTCCATCCAACAGAAAAATACATGTGTCACGTAACAAATCAAGGACATAGCACCTTCTTTTACAATATGAATTTCGTCGCCACATCTGACGAAAAATATAGCAATGTGTGCCAAGGCGAACATATATTTTCTCAATTTAGTCCCAATGGATCATTGCTTGTAAGCGGCAACAAAGAAGGTTTTTCTATTGGAAACGGAAGTGGTCCAACAACAGATAATATGTTTTTTGAACAAGAAAAAAATAAAACATTACAAGAAGTTGTCTTTCACCCAAATGGTGATTTTATTATAACTCTTGGAAAATCATATAGCAATGTTGCTCTTGGCATATCTTTACAACCTACCGTAACTATTGTTTGTTCACCGTCTGCTGACAATCCATCTACAGAGCATAGGCATATGTGCCGCTATCTTTCATGTGATCCGAACGGAGAACGGCTACTTGTTGTTCTTGCCAACGAATGCGTTGTGCTCCCTGTGCCTCTTGAAGTAATGTGTCACGATGGCACAAAAAATAGATGTACTTTTGCATCCCTTGTGCTATGCAATTATCTCTATAACAAACACGATAGGCTCCCACAAGATGTCATATGCTTACTCTTATCCAAGTTAATTGCAATCTCTAAACGATAAAAACATTTGAGAAAGCATCATTTTAAATCAAGAGAATAACTCTTCTTTACGTGATAAATGCAGATACGGTCGGTCTGATAGAATTACTATCTATCCATTGCGACTATCATCACTACTTTGTTATTTTTGGCATATATAGGAAATATTGCAAAATAGAGTGATACCATGAAATATTGGTCTATTCTTTTTATAATGCATACTTTTGCGATACCTTCATTATGTTCAGCTATGGATTGTCTGGCAGAAATAACATATATTCCAAATCCAACATGTGTTGCCTTTCTTGATGATTACCGTGTTGTCATAGGAGGAGATAGATGCATCACTCTCAATCTTATAAATGCAAAAACTAGGCAACTTGATCCAACTCAAATATTCCATATTACTCTTTCCAATGATGGAACAAGATTTGCCCTATCAAGTAGAAAAAAATTGGCAATATTCAGCACATTTACAGAGAAACAACGATGGAAACAAAAACCACTTACAGAAGGTAGCGCAATTGTTTTTAGCCCAACAGGTTCATCTCTCTTTGCGTATTTTCCAGGAAAACTTACATCGTACAATTGGTTTGATAAAGAACTAGAAACACACGGCGTTCAATCATTTACCCAATTTCCAACCGTACTCATCTCATGCCATCCAACAGAAAAAAAATTATTGTATCCAAGTTCTGCAAATACACTTTCAACAATAGATCCTGATAATGACTATGCGATTGAAAAAGTCTGTACAACAAAAGATCCGGTTATTGCTGGCACATATGGTCCCGATGGCAACATAATCGCTGTCAACAACCATTACAGAGGATGCTGCTTATATAATCCTAAAACCAAGTATTGCTGTAATTTACTCTTGAATATCTATGAAAATATTGTTGGCATAGCATTTCATAAAAGCCGTCCCATTCTTGTAGTACTTATTGATAATAATGCCATACAATATTGGAATTATCGTACAAATGCACTTATCGCCACTCGTACGGGTACCACAGATCCACAGGATTGGATTGACTACCCATATTTAACACAACGTCTTGCTTTTTCCCCCAATGGAGAAAAATTGATCGTAGCTCTTAAAAATAAATGTCTTGTTCTTCAAGTCCCAAAAAATAATATTATTATGCTTTATCGGCTTCTTAAGCACCATGGAATACTTCCAGAAATTATAAAACTCATATTATACAAGCTCGCTCTCTTCTTTAAATTTCATCAAATCAATTTTGCTGAACTCATAAAAACATAATCGGCACACTTTATTTTTACACAAAAAAAAACATGTTATACTGCTCTACAATTTCAACACCCACAATTGAAAGCTATAAAAATTCTATGAAAAAGCTTCTGTACACCTTTATTATCGGCCCTCTTATTGTTGCATCGTCACTGAACCGCACAATGGATCGTAAAACAACAATAGAAGGTGTAAACACTGTAGCATTTATTAGCAATGACACTCTTGTGGTAGGAAGTATAGCAGGCGCTTATCTATGCAAACATACAAATCAAGGACCAATAACCCCGCTCAATAAAACACCGACTTACAACATAATTACCGATCTGCCCCAAAAAAAAATTGGACTTCTCTGCAAAAACTTTTTTTAGTGTACAACACAGAAACAAAACAAAAAACCAAGTCATACCTGATCCCGAATGGAAATAGTTATTCAGCCGCTTTCAGCTCGATAGATAATACCAATTTTATATGTCAAAACGAACAAC
>Ga0209641_10002960_pt1 | contig 14341 bp, 9 predicted proteins | sample RifCSP16_1_FD_184022 | JGI IMG/M metagenome (GOLD analysis project Ga0209641, IMG submission 184022) | Soil microbial communities from Rifle, Colorado - Rifle CSP2_sed 16_1 (SPAdes) (version 2) | ecosystem: Environmental > Terrestrial > Deep subsurface > Rock core/Sediment | place: Rifle...
CCCTTCGAATGAGTCGCGGGCCGCCTGGTAATCCCCCTTCTTGATCTGCTCAGCCCCCGTCCTGATGAACCGCGCGTAAGTGTTCTGCTCCGCGGTCTGCGCGTGCACGGTCGAGACTGAAAAGAGCAATCCTGCGATGAAAGCGGTTATTATCGCTTTCCAGGCCAAAGTCGCTCCGATTGAGTCAGGCGTACCGCCCATCCCCCCGCTTTTCTCGTCCTTCTTCCCTCGTCCTTCGTCCATCGTTCTCCCCTATTCCTCCATCACCTTCACATACACCCTGCGTTCACGCGGGCCGTCGAACTCGCAGAAAAAGACCGCCTGCCAGGTGCCGAGCATCAGCCTGCCATCTTCCACCATCACGGCCTTGGACACCCCTACGATGCTCGATTTTATATGGGCCGCCGAGTTGCCTTCGGTGTGGCCGTAGTCGTCTTCAAAGGGGACCATCTTGCTCAATTCTTTCAAAATATCGCGTCCCACATTCGGATCGGAATTTTCGTTGATCGTTACCGCCGAGGTCGTATGGGGCACGTAGAGGTAACACATGCCGGAGCGGATTCCGCTCTCCGTTACCAGCCGCTGTATGCCCTGCGAGATATCGACCAGCTCTGTCCGCGACTTCGTCTTTACCCGTAGCTGCCTGATCATGCAATGCCTCCCCCTCTGTAAAAAGATGGACGATTTTCCCGTCCTTCGTTATTCGTCCTCAATCTTCCGTCGTCCTTCATCACTCAACCCTACGGCTGTTCGATCCCGACATCTTCACGCCCCCTTGCCCGAGCTTGTTCAAGGATCGGGTAGACAGCGTGCGATATCAGGGAATCTATGCGGGCCAGGTTCCCGATAACGTCCAGGTGTATATGGCTCGTCTCGATGGATTCACGGAGCCCCTTGCGAAGCCGCTCGAGATGGGCCTGAACAAGCTCCCGTTCCGATATCCCGAGGTCCTCCTTGTTCCTTACCACCTTGCCGGCGAGGTCCCGGTCCTGGCTCGCAAAAGCCGATATCGCCAGATCAAAATTCTCAAGGACCGACTTATGGAACAAGGAGATCTCCTCCAGACCCTCCTGCGAGAACATGATGCCCTTGTTAATCCGCTTGACCGCGAGCGGCATGAGGTTCCTGTCTATGATGTCGCCGATGTTTTCGAGGTCGCGGGTGATCTCCAGCAGCGCGACCGCGCGATGGGACTGCGATTCCGTGAGGTTCGAGGACGATAGCCGGGTCAGATAGAGCCGTATCTGCCGGTCGAGCACGTCGATCAGATTGTCCTTATCTTTAACGCTCCATATCATCGACAGGTCATCACTCTTAAAGACCTTGATCACGTTCGAGAGCATCTCGCGCACGATATCGGAGGCGCGCAGGACCTCGCGGGTGGCCTGGCTGAGGGCGAGAGGCGGGGTGGTGAGCACGTGCTCGTCGAGATACATGGGGCCGAACTTTTTCTCTTCCGCCTTTTCCGGGACCAGGCTGGTGATAAGCCTGGAGAACAAAGCGATAAACGGCAGCAAGACCACGGCCATGACCACGTTGAACAGGGTATGAGCGTTGGCGATCTGCCTTGACAGATCATGTTCCGTAAGCCCGACAAGACCCAGAAAGGGTGTCAAAAAGAGCAGGACGAGCGCGACCCCGAATATTTTGAACGCCACATGCGCCCAGGCAACGCGCCGCGCCTCGGCCGGGGAGCGCAGGCTTGCCATCAGGGCGGTGGAACAGGTTCCGATGTTCGCGCCGAGAACAATATGAACAGCAGCATCAAGGGTGATCAGGCCGTGGCTGGCCAGCGCAAGCGCGATACTGATGGTCGCCGCGCTGCTGTGGATAAGCGCCGTCAGAAGCGTGGAGAGAAGGATCCCCATCACGGGCGTCCCTACCAGGACAAGAAGGACCTGTTTGAACAGATCGCTTTGTTCGAGAGGGGCCACGGCGTCGGACATGATCTTGATGGAAAGGAGGACAAAACCGAACCCGAGCAGGCCCTGTCCTATATTTTTATACAGGTGTCTTTTGGAAAAAAGCGTGAAAACAAGACCTGCCCCGACAAAAAGAATGGCGTAGTCATAGACATGGAAAGCGATAAGCTGTACCGTGAGCGTGGCGCCGATGTCCGCGCCCAGGATCACGGCGAGGGTCTGGCGAAAGGTCATGAGCCCGGCGCTCACAAATCCCACGAGCATGACCGAGGTTGCGCTGCTCGACTGGATGAGGCCGGTGATGAAGGCCCCCGCACCCACGGCCGTCAGCCGGTTGCTCGTGAGCGACCGCAGGAGCGAACGGATCCTCGGGCCGGCCGCGTGCTGAAGCCCGTCATTAAGCAGTTTGATGCCGTAGAGGAGGAGGAGCACCCCGCCGAACAAAGAGATATATATCATTAGGTATACTATGCCTAAAATATCGCAGTTCGTCAACCCCGAAAACACCTATTGGTTCTTTTGTGTCAACGTTGAAACCTGCAATTGTCAATAACGCAGGTCGGCCCCGGCGCGAGAGTCGCTGTGAGCGTGCCGAAAAACCAACTGATAACCGACAACTGGTAACTATCGACAGTTATAAGTTATCGGTTGTAAGTCATGAGTTCGCAACGCGGGGCACGCTAAACGACCGCGCGAAGCGGGCGGGCCTGCATTGATTCTCAACGCCTGCTTGACGGTCCCGGTGAAATGGCCAACCTGAGTGACTGCGAAAACTTACCGTGCCGAGCTCATATTCCTCACAAACTCGATCTCGTCCTCCCTGTTCTTCACGTTACCGTCCAGCTTCGCGTCAAGGAGCCGCGAGAGGATCTTCTTGTACCGCGGCCCGGGCGGAATTCCCATGTTCTTCAGGTCGTCTCCGCTCAGCGTCACTTTCACATTCCGCAGGCGGGTAAGATAGAGGGAAACGTACTTCTTCGCCGCTTCCTGTTTTGCCTTTGCCATCATCAGGAGGACCGTTTCGCCCTCGAGCGGCCTCAAGAGATCATATACGCTGCTCGAAGCAAGATCGGGGCTCCGGTAAAATTCATACAGGACGTCACGGTACCCCGTCCTCGCGGTCCGCACCCTGTCGCGGACCTTCCGGGGAACGGCGAGACGCTCAAGTGTTTCTTCGACGGCTTCGTCCTTCAGTCTGTCGAGGAGCCCGAGAAAGTACAGGAACCACCGTTCTATCGTTATGTCCAGGTAGAGCAGCCTGAACCACGTAAGCGTTTCTCCGATGCCTATGCAAAGCTTCTCCACGTCCGTCGTGATCCTGATGCCCGGGTGGATGAATTTCAGGAGATCGAGGCCGGCCATCCGCGTGAGCGCTTTCAGAGGCTCCGCCTCGGAAAACATGAGGATGAGCTCGGCATAGATCCTCTCTCCCGAAAGCCTGTTGAAGAGTTTCATGTTCACGGAGGTCTTGATCAGGTTCAGCGTGTGTTTGCTGATCTGAAAATCGAACCGCTGCTCGAAGCGTATGGCGCGAAACACCCGCGTCGGGTCCTCTATGAAGGAAAGATTATGCAGGATGCGGATGGTTTTCTCTTTGATGTCGCGCAGGCCGCCGAAAAAATCAATAAGTTCTCCGAAATGCTTCCTGTTCAGCCGTACCGCGAGCGTGTTGATGGTGAAATCGCGGCGGTAAAGGTCTTTCTTGATGGAAGAGAGCTCCACCGTCGGCATCGCGGCCGGAGATTCGTAGTATTCGAGCCTCGCGGTGGCGATGTCGAGCTTGAGACCTTTCGGAAGCACCACGACAGCGGTGCCGAACTTCTGGTGGGTTTTCATCCGTCCGCCGAGTTTTTTCACGAGCATGCCCGCGAACGTGATGCCGTCCCCCTCGACGACGATATCAATATCGAGGTTCATGACGCGGAGAAACAGGTCCCGCACAATGCCTCCCACGAGATAGACCGGAAAACCCGCCTCGTCGGCCACCTCGCCCACGATCTTGAGCGTCTCCCGGACCTCGGGCAGAACCCGCTCTTCGAGCAGTCCCTTGATGTTTCTCGCGGGGTGAGGCCCGGCGTCGTCCGGCACAGGGACCCCGGCGAATCGTTCTTCATGCAGGGATCGCAGGAGGTCCGTACGGGTGATCGCGCCGATGAGACCCCCGCTTCGGTCAAGCACCGGCATGAAGCGCTGTTGTTCTTCGATCATCACCTTCTCGACCTGGCTCATGGGCATATCGGGCGTGGCGGACAGCGCGCCGGTGGTCATGAACTCCTCGACCTTTTGTTTCCCGAGTCCGTGGAAAAGCGCCTTCTGCACGACCTCGCGGGTGATGGTACCGAGGAACTTCTCTTCGCTCAGGACCGGCAGCACATTCACGCTGAAACGGGTCATGGCCTCGTTTGCCTGAGCAATGGTGCTGCCTGCGAGAATGGTTTTGACAGGCGCGGTCATGATATCGCTCGCGGCCTTTCCCGGCTTGATGTGTTTCTTCAATATATCAATGAGCCGTTCTTTTGCCTGCAAATACGTCATGTCCTTGACCACGGCGGCGGCAGCAGTGGAATGTCCGCCGCCGCCCAATTCCCCGAGCACAAGGCCGGCATTCACCTGCGGTATCCGGGACCGCGCGATGATATACGTCTTATCGCCCATCTGCACGACGAGGAACAGCACATCGAGGCTTTCCCGGTCCCTGATCTTGTGCGCGAGCGCGGCCAGGTCCGGCACAAACGCGGCAGTGGCCAGGGCCGCTATCACAAGGCTCACTTTATTGATATCATAGCTCTTCGCGGCCGCGATCAGGTCGTTCAGGACCGCGATCTGCTCCTGCGTGAGCTCGCGTGAGATGAAATCAGAGACGACATTGAGATTCGCGCCTAGAGAGATGAGATACGCGGCAGCCTGGGCGTCGCGTTCGGTGGTTGATATGAACGTGAGAGAGCCGGTCTCTTCGTAGATCCCGAGAGCGAATATCGTGGCCTCGAGCGGCGTAATGGGGATCCCCTTCTGCCGGAGAAGCTCTACCATAAGCGTCGTCGTCGCGCCGACCTCCTCCACGACCTCATGCTCCCCTTTGATATCTGCCGATGTGTACGGATGATGGTCGTAGATATGCACCGATATATTGGGTCCGGCCAGGGCCGCGGCAAGCTTGCCCAGCCGAGCGGGGTTCCTGTTGTCAACGATGATGAGCCTCGTGACCGCGGCGACGTCGATGTTCCGGAGGCGCTCGATCTCTCCGGCGTACAGCGTTGATTCCAGAAAAAAATCACGCATGCTCTTTTCCTGAGAGCCGGGAAACACCAGTTTGGCGTCAGGATAGAGCTTCTTCGCCGCTACCATGGAGGCCAGTGCGTCGAAATCGGCGTTCGTATGACTGGTGATGATTTCCATGACCTTTTCAGAAGCCAGGAGCCAGAATTCTGAAGCCAGAATAAAATCTACAATGATTCTGACTCCTGACTACTGGATTCTGACTCCTGTCCTTCATCCCCTCGGATGATATTTCTCGTGGATCTTCCTGAGCCTCTCTCTCGATACGTAGGTATAGATCTGGGTGGTTGATATGTCCGAATGACCGAGCATGGCCTGCACGACCCGAAGGTCGGCGCCGTTGTCGAGAAGGTGCGTGGCAAACGAATGTCGCAGCGTATGGGGAGAGATGTTCTGCGCAATGCCGGCCTGCCTTGCATAATATTTAATTCTTCCCCAGAACGTCTGCCGCGTTATCTGCCGTCGCCTTGAACTGATGAAAAGAAAGTTCGATTCCTTGCCCTTCAGCAATGCCGCCCGGCCTCCGTCCAGATAAGCATGAATGGCCGCCACGGCAGATTCACCCATCGGAACAGCCCTTTCCTTCGAGCCTTTTCCAACGACCAGAAGAAAACCACGCTCGAGATTTATGTCCGATAATTTGAGACCGACCAGCTCGCTCACGCGGAGACCCGTTGCGTAAAGAAGTTCGAGCATGGCCCTGTCGCGCGCGCCCATCGGGATCGCCGGGTCCGGTTGAGCGAGAAGTCCTTCCACCTCCGCGGCGGGCAGCGTTTTCGGCAGCCGCTTCCATCCCCGGGGCGTTTCCAGGTTCACCGTCGGGTCTGTATGGGCAAGCCCGTCAATAAGCAGATATTTATGAAATCCTCTTACCGCGGCAAGGTTTCGCGCCGCGGACGGCGTGGAAATGCCTTTTGACGACAGCGAGGCCAGAAACGATACGACATCGTCCTGCGTGACGGCGTCGGGGCCCTTGTCCCTCGTAAAGAGCGCGTACTTCTTCAAGTCCCTTTCGTAAGACTCAAGGGTATTGTCGGAAAGCCCCTTTTCAACCGCCAGGTAATTCAGAAACCTCTTTACCAGGCCTTTATCCATTGGTCTTTCTATGTTCTGCACAATTTAATTATGGTGTGACCTGTTTGATTGTATGTCATTATACGCTAAAAATCAAGCTATGGCAGCGGGAATGCTGAACGACGGGCATGACGATCATTGCGGGATAATAGATAAGTACCGCGCACCGAGCTGATGGCGGACAGAAACAGCTCACAACAGTTGTCTGCGGCTGTCGATCGACGTCAGCGCACCTCGAGGGTGAGCGAGAACTCCTGCGATGCCTGTCCCCCGTCCCTGTCGTCGACGGAAACCTTGACGGCGATCTCCTGCTTCTTTTCCACGTGCTTCGGAGGCTCCCAGCGGATCATGCCTGACGAAGGATGAATGGTCATCCCGGAAGGCGACTCAAGCAACTGAAAGGTCAGCGGGTCCCCATCCGGGTCTTTCGCAATTACCGGGTAAAGGTATACGCCGTTTTCCATTCCGGAAGGCGGCGTGGAGACAATGTCCGGATGCCTGTTGGACAACACCGCATAGATGGACAGGAAAGGTTTTCCATAATCTTCTCCGTCAAACGGTGTTATGGTAACGGAGATGCGGTCCTTTTTTTTCAAAGCCGCTGTGTCGAAAGTCGGTCCGGTTGCTCCCGGTATATCCTTATCATTTACCCTCCATTGGTAGAGATAGGTGATCGTTTCGTTATCCCGGTCCTCTCCCTCGGGAATCGCCGCAAGCTGGTCGCCCGGATGCGCCGGCAACGGAGCGAACATGATGGAAGTAAGGAAGGGAGGAGTGTTTTTGATGGTGACTGCCGCTGTCCTGAAGGCGCGGCCTTCCACTCCGTCGCATGAAGGGATCACTTCGGCCTCCACATGGGCGCCTTTCTTGACATACGCCGAATCCAGAACATTTTCCTCAGCTTCAGAGATCAAACTGCCGTCAACATACCACCGGAATCGGTAAGCGATCGGCCTCCCCAGGGAATCCTGGCCTGTGTACTGGAGTGACAGATACTTCTCGGAAATCAGTTTGGTGGTGATGATCTCAGCGTAGGTCACAACGGGAAGAGCAGTATCTTCAGGCTGTGCTGCCCCTTGCGCGGTTTTTGAACTGTTTTCCTGTATGCTTACGGGTTTTTGTTCCGTTTCCCGGGAACATCCGGTAATAATAATGATACAGAGTAATCCGTATACGATTTTCATGATTTACCTCGCGCGCGGGCAAAAAATTAAAGGGCAGGGCCTGATGGCCCTGCCCCATCGTTCATTAGTTGGGTGATTCGCTTCCGCTCCCCAATCCACCGGTCACACTGGTAGCGGTCGGCAATTGAATGACCGAGATCGCGCCCGTGCTCTGCTGAATGAACAGTTTTGTATTGCCCTTGGAATCCACATGCACTGCCGGCGCGCTCGGGAGGCCGGAGCCTGAATCCACGCTCTTCGAATATGCCAGCCCGCCGCCGGATGTATAGGTGGGTGCAGCCGATCCCTGCGGGAAATAATCCGCCGTTCCCGTAAGGTAGTACGGGAAATATTGTTTCGACGATCCCTCAAATTCGCACACGTCATTCGTCGGCGTGTAGGAGCCGAAACCTGCGATGCCGCCCACCACAAAGCCGTTCACCGTGATCCGTTCCTGAGCATCAAGGGTCAAATGCCAGCCCTCTCCCGTGTCTTTCATGAAATTCGACAACGTCCTGAAATCATTGATGGCCATTGTCTGACCCGGCATTGTTCCGGCAGCCAGAGAAGGATACAGGTTCCCGTTCGTCAACACGTTAAGGTTGGTAGCATCCAATAAATTGGCCGCTGACACCGTCGTGGTGCACCCGCTGTAGTAACAGGGGTCCTTTACCCCGTAAAACGACTGTATTGCTGAATCGAACCGGTCGTCAATATGCAGGTAACGTCCTGTTCCGAAATAGACCCAGACATTGCCCCGGGTGTCAAGGCCAGCGGACGGCTTGGCGGTGATCGGTCTCAAGGGACTATAGAGTGTCGAGAGCGCCCATGTCCCCGGGTCCGTTGAAAGATTTGTCTTGATCCTGTACATGTTCCCTGACCACGTTCCTGAACCGTCAGCAGCGCAGCCTGATGCGCAGAACGTCGACCCGGCATAGATCATGTCATATCGGAAATCCAGCGGGAGATCGGCCGCCGTCATATTGGCCGTTAAGGCGCTGGTCTCCGACAATTTAATGACTCCTTTTCTGCCGGAGGTTGAATGGGCCGTCCATGTGCTGACCGGTAGACCGGTTTTAAGATCTATGGCGTATATATACGCATTGGTCGTGGCCATGCCCGAGAGCCCCGACACGACGCCGCTCTTGGTAAATTTGGTGTTCGTGGTATCGCTGTCAACGACCCTCCCGCCCCGATAGTTGGACGGTCCGGATCCGAATACCGCATACCAGCTCTCATTGGAATTTTCCTTGTTCGTGTCGATATCTTCCCTCACGATCGTCGGCACCCCGGTGGTAAAGCCGAGCTCGTCGTCCGTGAACCGCCACAGCAGTTTCGGGGACGCCTCGGGATTGGTGACGTCCAGACAGTAATAGGCCGACTTGAACTGGCGCGTCGTGGCGACACCGCTGCCGAAATCATCCGTTACATCGATCTCACCCCCGCCGAATCGCAGTCCGACGATCAGGACGGTGCCCCAACCGTTCACGTGGTCCGCATCCGCGGTAAAGATCCGGGCGTCCGTCACCCGGGTCATCAGGTCGTCATAATATACATGCACATAATCCGGATCGGCCAGCCACGCCAGATGAGGAAGCACATCGTACGGAATAAAAGCCCAGAGCTCTTTGCCCAGCGGGGTCGTTGAGTCGCTCCCGCAGGTCCCGTCGGCATTGAGCGCCGTGCAGAAGGTGACCTGCGTGATATTCGCGTTCATGTTCGGCGTATCCGGCGCGGAGACCGGGAACCCGCCGTTGAACGCATGAAGCATGCCTCCGTTGCTGCCGACATAGACGACGGCGCGCCTGTTCTTCCAGTGCTTATAATAGCCCGCATAGGACGAACTGCCGTAGATCAGATCGAACCGCTCCTTGGGGGCAGCCACAACAACAGGGTCGGAAAACACGATGTCGCTCAGCTTCCAGGTACAAAGATCGCTCACGCACGTGGACCCCGGAAGGGCGCTGGAACCCGAAGCAGTCAACTGCCGGTCACGCCATCCGGAAAGCTGCTCCCCGCGGATAAAGCGCATCAGGTTCTGAGCATCGGTGTTCGTTTTTCCGCGGACGAACGGCCGAAGAGCCGCCACGCTTGCCGCGGTCGCCGGGTCAAAAGAAATCAAATTCGTATTGTCCGTCGTTGAGTAGATCGTCCGGTCAGCCGGATTCCGGGCGGCCAGGAGCAGTCCCGCGTCCCAGATAGGCTTGATATCTCCTATCTTCACCGTTGAGAGAGGCGTGCTGGTATCGGTCAACCCGTCGGGCACCGACGTGCCGGTGGAATTTTTCACCTTGTCCCAAAAGAGCTGCGCCTGCGTGTCCTGTCCGGCCGTGAACACAAAATTCACGACCTTGTCGTTGCTGGGCGTCAATTGTCCGTCTCCGTTCGTATCTTCATGGATGAGGCCGCTCCGGTCGACAAACAGCGCGCGGAAGTAGCCCGTCCACTTGACCGTGCGCAGGTTTTCGACCTTTTCCGGATAGAAGTATGCCTGGTAGATCGCGCCTTCACCCTTCCAGGAGGAGCCCAGCACGGAAACGCTCGTTCCGGATGCCGCCCTCTTGAGAATGGCGGTAATGGCATCAATGATGCTTGACTGGAGCTCGTAGCCGTCATCTCCCTCATAATAGGTCAACGGCAGGTCGGTGGCCGGATCGATCGTCCCGCTCGAGACCGAGGGCCGGTAGCATTCCTTCAATTCATCCTGCGTTGGATTTCCGGGAACGGCCGGATAAATACAACTCGGTTTGTTGTCTCCGTTCAAGTCGTCAAAACCTCCGTTAATGGCGGTGTCCTTCAGTAACTGGGACCCCTTGCCGAACATGAACACGCTGTAGGTAATGATATTCTGGGTCCCCGAAAGATCGCCTCTCTGGTCCGTCGTCCTGGCCCAGTAGGCGACATCGTCGAGGTAGTCCGTGCCCTTGCTGGCGTACGATACGCCGTCCTTTCCGTCATTATCGTAATCCCGGTAGGCCGCTGGTATGTTCTGGTCCATCGTTGATTCTCCGTCGGTGAGCAGAAGAATGAACGACTTGGGGCACGGCACGTACTGGTCCGCAAGGCCCGACCCCGTGACCTTTGAATATTGGTAATAATAGGGGTCGTAGTTTTGTCCGACCGTGTAATCTGCAGGCGAGTTGCCCGAATAATACGGAGCGTCCTGCCTGAAATACTTGACCATCTCAAAAAGAGTTTCCGCGAGCGGGGTCCACGTGCTCGGGCTCATGTTGCCGATCGAGGTTATCATACTGGTCGGAGTGCCGAAGTCGATATAAGTGTCGACATACCCTCCGTCGTACCGGCCGTTGGAAGTGCCTGCTTCAATGCCCTGGCCGTTGTTGTAAAATGCCAGTCCGAACCGGGCATCACCGCTGAGATTGTCTATGATCCCCGAAATGTCTGCCGTACCCGTGTCGACGGTAATGCCGTAAGGGCCCCCTGTGGGAGCGCTTACGTTGATAATAATATATACCTGGGTGACGGTCGGATAGTTGCTGGAACTCGGCGTGGTCTCCGCCCGTACGCCGAAACCTGTCAGCGCGTTAGTCGATGTTCCCGGCTTGATGTCATCCCATGTCCAGGCCACACTGGTCTTCGGGTTCAGGGTCCAGGTAAAATTGTAGGTGGCATAGGATGTGGTAAGGTTCGAATAACTACTGTCGTAATTCGTGCCATCCACGGCGACCTGGCCTCTGATCCTCATCGTACCGCTTGCTTTTTTCTTTGCCACCACATACACTGTTATGTCCGTAATAACGCCTGCGGGAGGGGAGCCCAAAGTGTATACGTTATCATAGCCGAAGATAACCGGAACGGTACTGGTTCTGTTCTCAATATAGGTGGTTGTGTCTCCGCCGGAGGTCGGCTCGTTTACCGCGTCCCACGCGCTGGCAACCCCGGTGACCGTCCAGGCAGCTGGAGCGGAAACATTGGAAGTCGGACGGAGCGTGGGGTCCGTTGCGGTAAAACGCGGGGTTATCGATAAATTTGCTCCGGACATGCTGTACCGAAAATTGCCGACAAAGGGATAAATAAGCCCCGGCTGGGCGGTGCTGTCGTAATCCTTGGAAAAATCCCAGGAGGAAGAGGACGCCTCGCCGTTTAGCTTTACGCAGCATCCCGTGCTCATCGAGCGCGGGTTGGCCTTCCCGCCGACAAGGAGCTTTTTGGCTGCATCGATCCTTCGCATCGTGGCCCAGTTCAGAAAATTCCCGCTCGCGATCGGGCTGCTCGTGGTCCCGGAAGTGATGGGCTGGGTCGTCAATTGCCACCTGCTGCTCGAATAAATATACAGCTTGGCAGGATCAAAGTATCCAAAGTAATTCCCGCTCACAAACTGGGAAGGGTTGTACGTCGAGGCGTAGGCCTGATCGTTCATGCTGCCTGAGTTGTCCAGCACGATCAAGACATTGGGTGGGACCTTGGTGCTCAAAAACGGCGGATCGATCCAGTACGTCGTGTTCGTGACATGGCTGCCGTTCAGGTTGACATTGTCGATGCGGAGGCCGTGGGCATCGAGCCAGGTGTCGCCTCCCATGGCCGGCAAAGACCACAGCAAAAACAGAACACCGAGTGCGAATATATATATCGTTTTCGTATTTTTATTCGGGGCTTTCATATCATCCACCTCGCTTTTTATTCATCTCACGCTATTGCGCCATTTCCCTTATTTTCCTGATCAGCGGCCCGGTTTTTGTGTATTCGAATTCATAGCTGACGCGGGCGGGAAGGATGAACGTGTCCAGAGTGGTACGCTCTCCGCGTCCGTTGGTGATCTTTGCCGAGGCTGCGACCTCGTAACCGCTCCCGTTAATGATGACCGTTCCGTCCTGCTCGATGGAAGTGAGTGTCCCCGTTGCTTTCGCCAGTTTCCCCGCGGAGCCGGCATTTCCCGCCAGATACAACAGGGTGAAGACCGCCAACACTATTGAGAACCATACATTGTGCTTTTTCATATTGTCTCTCCTGAAAGTAGTTCGTCCTTTTTCCAAATTGACTGAGAAGGCCTCCTGCGAGCTACAGTACTGTTTTCAACCAGAAGACCTGGTCCTTCTGGGCCGCGCATGATCCGCTCGGCGTGCTTGCCCGTGCCATGATCTCGTATCCCGTCATCAGCGAATTGCCCGCAGCGCCGCCGTGATAAGCCCATCCGGGCTCAATTGCGCCTCCCGCCGTATAGACCGTCCCGATAGTGGTAATAACAATTGGCACCGAAAATCCTCCAACAATAATTGTAACATTCGGGTTCGCGGTCAAATTTCCGGTAGCGTTCCAATTGTCCGGATCGGTCAGTCTCTCCACGAGGGTCGGGGCTGTAATGTTCACACTCGCTGCAAACTCGGCCGGTATCGCCTGACTGTACTGTACGCTTTGGATCAGGGGGATGACATAATCCACGCCCCCTTCGGCTCCCGCGAGGGCCGATTCCCAGCATGCCACGCTTCCCGCCACTTTGACCTGCACTGTCGCGAGCATGATGGCGCCGGTCGCAAGGGCAGTGACGATGATAAGAAAGAACAGCATGGTCACCAGAGCGATACCCTTTTGATTCTTTTGGCTATAAAGAACGAACATTTTTCACCTCACTGCACCGGCAGTATGTCCATATTCCTGCACAGAACTATCCTGGTGAGAATCAAGCGTTTGAAGCCGTCGTTCACCGGCCTCGTCGGACGGTTCCCGTAGGCCGGCAAATTCCTGACCACTCCCTGCATTGCAGGGTCTTCCCTCACCGTCCGCGCCACGACCGTGATCTCCGCGATCCGGATCAGGTCTATATCCGTCGCTGGAGGAGTGCTTGTCCATTCAGTGGCATCAATGAGCCTGTTATTATCCCGGTCGACCCCGTACTGCACCTGGAAATCCTCGATATCATCGGCCAGCGGCTGGCCATCCTGCCGAAAAAGAAACCGGCCGGCCCCGTCCTGCTGAACATCGAAGGTAGTGGTTTGCACTAAACCGACAACGGCGGTCTTCTTCGTAGCCTGATCCTGTCCCGGATAACTCATGCTCAGAGCGCCATCGGGCGCGCTCGTGTCCAGTGTTAAGACGTTCCCGCTCAGGTTCGCTACGACTGCCGTATGAGTAAGGCCGAGATATATCACATTGCCGGCAACAATTCCAACGGCATTATCCAAAGTTATCGCAGTAGCTCCGGTATCTGCGCTGACCGCCAAGTTAGCGACTGCCGCGGGATTGCCTCCCACGAGAGTTACGGCGTCCGAGCTGTTGACTCCCAGGTTATCCGTATGGATAAGCTTTGTACCAGCGCCGTTGATCGTCGTCCCTACCGGATAATTGTCAAAATCCACCTGAAAGCCCAATCTCCTGAAATTCCGTGAGAGTACGTCCATTGCCATGCGGGCATTATCCTGCATCTTTGAGTCCTGGGTCTGCTGGGTGGTCGCTCTCGTGCTTCCAAGGAAAACCGTGTAGCCCGCTCCCATCACAATAGACAGCATAAAAATGACAATGAGAAGCTCGATCAGCGTAAAACCTCTATGATTTTTCATACCCATCCCTCACATCATCTCGTTAAGATCGTCTGCACCACCACGCCCCGGGGGAGAACGCTGCGCCAGGTGACGGTTACGGTAACGGTATGGTTGTTCGCGTTCGCAGGATCATTGACTATAATATTGACGACCCCCCGTCCGTTCGGCAAAACACGGACCAATGGCTGCCATCTCGTAAAAGCCGCCAGGGCCGGGTCAGCCGCTGGATTGGCGTTTTCAGTATCCATGATAATCCCCGCGGTTCCATCATTGTCAAAGGTGCTCAGATTGTCCACATCCGTGGAAAACGGCTGTGCCGTCGACGCGGACTCCATGCGAATTCGATCCAGTATGTCCTGGGCCAGCTCCGTGGCGTTTGTCATGTTCCGTGAGAAGGAGCCCCAGGTAT
>Ga0209641_10002963_pt1 | contig 14328 bp, 14 predicted proteins | sample RifCSP16_1_FD_184022 | JGI IMG/M metagenome (GOLD analysis project Ga0209641, IMG submission 184022) | Soil microbial communities from Rifle, Colorado - Rifle CSP2_sed 16_1 (SPAdes) (version 2) | ecosystem: Environmental > Terrestrial > Deep subsurface > Rock core/Sediment | place: Rifle...
AGTTTCTCCGTCTCCTGGACGGAAAGACTCTCCTCAGGAGGACCGTCGAACGGATCGAGTCCTTGATTCCCATTGACCGGCAGATCGTGGTGGCCGGTGAGGCGCAAGCCGCTCGTATACATGAGGAGCTACCGGAGCTGCCTGAGGCGAATCTCATCTGTGAGCCCGTCGGGAGAAACACGGCCGCCTGTATTGGCTTGGCCTCTGTGTTCCTTGAGCGTCGAGATCCGGATGCGATTGCCGTGGTCCTCCCTGCCGATCACTACATCGAGGACGCCTCGGCGTTCCGCGCCTCTCTTGAAAAGGCGGTCACGCTTGCCCACGAGAGAAAGGGTACCGTTGTTATCGGCGTAAGGCCTGATCGCCCTGAGACGGGTTACGGGTATATGCACATTGGGTCGGAGATGCTGCAGGATATCTATCCAGTCCTTCGATTTCGCGAAAAGCCCGACACTGAGACGGCCAGGCGCTTTGTGGCGGCCCGGGACTACTTTTGGAATACCGGGATCTTCATATGGCAGAACCGGACGCTTCAGCAATTGCTCAAGAGCCACTTGCCTGCTCATTGGTCGGGACTGGAGCAGATTCGGTCCGCCCTTGGAACGCCTGCGTACCCCGATGTGCTGGCAACGGTCTACTCCACGCTGGAGAAGGTATCGGTGGATTACGGGGTGCTCGAAGCGGCAGAAAACATCTGGATGGTCCACGGTCGCTTCGGGTGGGATGATCTGGGCTCGTGGACGGCCCTCGAGCGTCTCCTGCCCAGGGATAGAGCAGAGAATATCGTCATCGGTCGGCACGTGGGTCTGGATACGTCACATTGTATCATCTACGGACAGAACGAGAAGGTTGTCGCGACAATCGGACTCCGAGACCTGATCATTGCGGAAACAGAGCACGGCCTATTGATCTGTCCGAAGTCTCGAGCACAAGACATTCGGGAGCTCTTGACGTTGATTACATCCGACGGAACACCGAACACCCAGCATCGAACACTCGACACCCGACAGCCGGCACCCAACACCCAAGACCCAGCGAGATAGCGATGGAGATCTGCGTCATCGGTGTCGGTTACGTGGGGCTCGTGACAGCGGCGTGCCTCGCCCACACGGGGAATACGGTGGTCGGTATTGATGACGACCAAGAAAAGATCGCGCTGCTCCAGCAGGGCAGGATTCCCATCTTCGAACCCTTCCTGGATCAGATGGTTGCGCGGGAAGTGCGTGCAGGGAGACTCCGATTCGCGCAGCATCTGACGGAGGGTGTCGGGTCCTACCGCGTGGCATTTATTTGTGTCGGCACGCCTCCGCTTGAGAACGGCGAGGCGGATCTGTCAAGCGTTGAGGGCGTGGTCCGGCGACTCGCGGAAATGGGGGAGGGCCCGCAACTGATTGTCGAGAAGAGTACCGTTCCTGTCCAGACCGGAGTCTGGATCGGAAAGTTGCTGCAGCTTTACGGCGGAGGAGACACGGGTAGATTCGAGGTTGCCTCGAACCCTGAGTTCATGCGGGAAGGATCAGCAGTGGAGGACTTTCTCCATCCTGACCGCATCGTGATCGGCGTGGAAAGGCCGGAGGCAGCAGAGCTCCTGCGCGCGCTGTACGATCCCGTGATTCGAGGAACGTTTCGTTGTCCCGTCCATGAGGCGTGCCCACGTCGCGAGGTTCCGCTCCTTGTAACCGACATCACCAGTGCGGAGCTCATCAAGCATGCCTCGAACTCTTTCCTCGCGACGAAGATCTCGTATATCAATCTCATCGCAGATCTCTGCGAAAGGGTGGGGGCAGATGTCCTGAAGGTAGCGGAAGGGATGGGTCTGGATCGCCGGATTGGCCGGGCGTTTCTCGATGCGGGTATCGGTTTCGGGGGATTCTGTCTGCCGAAGGATCTTCAGGCCTTTGTGCGCATAGGAGAGAAGCACGGATGCGATCTGAGCCTTCTGCGGGAAGTGGAGCGAATCAACGCAGAGCGGATCGATATGGTGTTGAAGAAATTGCAGAACCACCTGGGGTCCCTACGGGGCAGGACGATAGTCGTCCTGGGCCTCGCCTTCAAGCCGAATACGGACGACATTCGTTTTGCACCAGCCCTTGAGTTGATTCAAAAGCTGCTGAAGGAAGGATCGCACGTCAAGACCTACGATCCGAGGGCGATGCCCAAGGCGCAAAGGATCCTCACAACGGTAGAGTTCTGCAAAGACCCCTACGAGACCGTGGAGGGCGCGGATGCGGCCGTGATCGTCACCGAATGGGAAGAGTTTCGGCGACTTGACCTCCTGCGCGTGAAGGAGCGGATGAGGCGCCCACTGATCATTGACGGACGCAACATGTTTGATCGCAGGGTACTGGAATCGATGGGGATCGAGTACAGCGGGATGGGACGCTAAGCTTTTGCTGTCGAGACATGGAGGCTCCCAGGCATGAGAGAAGCGATTCACCAGTATTTTGAGGGCCTCGCAGCCCTGTTTTCCAGTGTCGAGGTGACGGACCTGGGTCATGGCCGCCTGGAGCTTTCGCACGGCCTGTTGACTGCCGTCGACCTGATTGCTACGCAGACCGCGGTGGGGCGCAAGGTGATGTTTATCGGAAACGGGGGGAGTGCGGCTATCGCCAGCCATCAGGCAGTCGACTTTTGGAAAAACGGAGGCATGCGGGCCGTCGCCTTTAATGACTCGTCGCTTCTGACGTGCATCGGCAATGACTTTGGATACGCGCAGGTGTTCGTAAAGCCCGTAGAGATGTTCGCAGACCCCGGGGATGTTCTGGTGGCCATCAGCAGTTCTGGCCGCTCGGAGAATATCCTCTCGGCCGTGAATACGGCAAGGAAGAAAGAGTGCAAGGTGATTACAATGTCAGGATTTGCTGCCAATGCGCCGCTCCGGTTGATGGGAGACCTGAATTTTTTCGTTGGTTCTGATTCCTACGGACACGTTGAGATCGTGCATCTGACCCTCTGCCACTGCATCTTGGATACCATCATGAGTCGGCGGGCATCCAGGTAGTCGCCAAAGGACCGGGACGGCATGATCCCTCTTGTCGATCTCAAAAAGCAAACGCGACAGTTGGAACGAGAGATTCAGCGCGCCATCGGTGAGGTGCTTGCCGACTGCCACTATGTGAGGGGGAAATGGATCGAGCAGTTCGAGGAGGCCTTTGCCCAGTACTGCGGGGGCGCATACGCCAGTGCCGTCTCCTCAGGGACTGCCGCGTTACACCTGGCCCTCCTGGCGGCCGGCGTCGGACCGGAGGATGAGGTGGTGACGAGCCCCTATACCTTTATCGCAACGGCTGAAGCCATCACTGCCGCGGGGGCACGGCCGGTCTTTGCGGATATCCACCCAGGGGCCTTGACGATCGACCCGGAAAAGATCGAAGGGGTCGTCACCCGGAGGACGAAGTCCATCGTGCCGGTGGATCTGTACGGACAGCCAGCAGATCTCGACGCGATTCGGGAAGTCGCCCGGGTCCACGGCCTGACGGTGATTGAGGATGCGTGCCAGGCAGCCGGGGCCCAGTATAAGGGGAGGCCGATTGGCGGCACCAGTCACCTGACGTGCTTTAGTTTTTATCCATCGAAGACGCTGGGGGCTTTAGGTGATGCTGGGGCCGTCGTGACCAACGACCTCAAGGCCGCGGAGCATGTCCGGCTGCGAAGGGACCATGGGCAGACGGAACCTGGAGTCCATGAAGTCGAGGGATACAACGCCCGGATGGACTCGATCCAGGCAGCGGTCCTGCTGGTCAAGCTCCAACATCTGGATCGGTGGAACGAAGCAAGAAGAAGGCATGCCGGCCAGTACGACGAACTGTTGACGGATGTCGAAGACGTGAAGATCCCCGCGGTCATGAAATATGCCAACCCGGTGTACGCACTCTACACGATCCGCGTCCGACATCGGGATCGGCTTCAGGCCCACCTGCGCCAACGAGGGATCTCGACCGGGGTCTATTATGCCATTCCCCTTCACCTGCAGCCGGCCTACCGGTACCTCGGCTACAAGGAAGGCGATTTTCCTGTGGCCGAGGCGGCAGCGCAGGAGTCCCTCTCCCTCCCCATGTATCCGGAGCTCAGTGCGGGCGAGATCAGCCATGTGGCCGAGAGTGTTCGCGAGTTCTATCAGGGGAAGCCGTAACTCCTTTTCAGTTGACTTTTTGCTCGGGAGAATTTAGGGTACGATCCTGACTCGAGGACGGGAGAGACTGAGGTAGGGGCGATGATCCTGGACATGGCGCGGCGAGTGCTGAAAATTGAGGCCGACGCGGTCGCGGCCCTGATTCCACGTTTGGACGAACGGTTTATTCGAGCGGTGGAGCTCATGGTCGCGTGCCGGGGGCGGGTGGTGCTGACAGGGATGGGGAAGTCCGGTTTTATTGCCAAGAAGATTGCCGCCACGTTGACCAGCACAGGGACTCCCGCCCTGTACCTGCACCCGGCCGAGGGCCTCCACGGGGATCTGGGGATGATTGTGCAGGGGGACGTCGTGGTGGCCGTATCGAACAGCGGAGACACCACGGAGATTATCGAGATCCTTCCGGCGCTCAAGCGCTTCGGCGTCACACTCATTTCGCTCGTGGGAAATCTCCAGTCCCCCCTCGCCAAGGAGAGCGACGTGGCGCTCGATGTGGGCGTGGATGAAGAAGCCTGCCCGCTGAATCTGGCCCCGACGGCGAGCACCACGGCGGCACTCGCCATGGGAGATGCCCTGGCGGTTGCCGTGTTTGAGAAGCGAGGCTTTAAGGCGGAGGACTTTGCGGTCCTTCATCCCAGAGGGCGGCTCGGCCGCCGCCTGCTCCTGCGCGTGCGAGATCTGATGCACGTTGGGCCCGAGATGCCTGTTGTCTCCGAGGAAACACCGATGCGCGATGCCATCCTGGAGATTAGCATGAAACGCCTCGGAATGACCACGGTGGTCGACACAGAGGGTCGGCTCACCGGAGTGGTTACCGACGGGGATCTCCGGCGTGGACTAGAGAAGCACACCGACCTCCTCGAACGACGGGCCAAGGAGTGCATGACCCGGTATCCGAAGATCATTGAACGGGACGAGTTGGCTGCTCGGGCTGTCCAGGTGATGGAGCAACATAAGATCACCTCCCTGCTCATCGTCGATGCGCAAGGCCGGCCGGATGGGGTGATTCACCTGCACGCCCTCCTCCAGGTCGGCGTGGTGTGAGGGTTGCCAGTTCGCGGTCATCCGTTCAACAGGTCAGAGATCGCCGTTCCTTCGGAAGGTTCCCCACCAGGACCACGATCCCGACAGCGCGACATGGCGAGCCCGGCGACGCATGGTGCCGGCGGGAGTTCCGCGGCCGGGCGAATTCGTCCGCGCGTGCTCGATCTGGATGAGATCGCATCACATGTCCCACCGGGGACGTAAAACGTTCCAGGAACCCCGGGGAGACGATTGTCGCATCGACCGGCGGTATCTGGGAGAGTGGGTTCCGCGGCGGCGGTGTGCTGTGAGTGACCAATGGAGACGATCTCCGCGATCGTTATTACCCGTAATGAGGAAACCCAGATTGGCCGGTGTCTCGAAAGTGTTCGGTGGGTCGACGAGATCATTATCGTCGATTCGCATAGCAGTGATCGGACGCGCGAGATCGCCCGGACCTACACACCGCATGTGTACGAGGAGGATTGGAAGGGATACGGGCTGCAGAAAGCCTCGGCCCTGGCCAAGGCCACGGGCGACTGGGTCTTGAGCGTTGATGCCGATGAAGAGGTCACCCCGGCGCTCCGCGAAGAGATCCTGCGCGCGGTGCGGAATGGGCAGTCCAGGCATGCGGGCTATCTCATTCCGCGCCGATTTTATTTCCTGGGCCAGCCCCTCGTCCATGGAGGCCTGTATCCCCAGCATTACCTGCGGCTTTTCCGGCGTGATCGGGGGACATTTGAAGATCGCCTCCTGCATGAAGGCATCCGCGTCACAGGGTCGGTGGGTCGTTTGCGGGGCGATTTGCTCCACTATAGCTACCGAGACCTGCGGCAGTACTGGGAGAAAGCCGGGCGGTATGCGATGCTCTACGTCGAGATGCGCCGGGACAATCCGATCTCTCTGTGGCGCTTCCTCGGGATTCCCCTGAAGTTCGTGTACCGCTATGTCTTTCGGCTGGGCTTTCTCGATGGACGATACGGGCTGTACTGGCACGGGCTCGAGGCGCTGCAGACCTTTTTCCGGTACGCCGCGCTCTACGAGGCCCAACGGTCGAATCGCGGGTGAGGTGAGGCGTGATCTCGGGGATTGAGCGGATCCTCGTCATCAAGCTAAAGCATATCGGGGATGTCCTCCTCGCCACCCCCGCCATACATGCCCTGCGGAAAGCCTTCCCGATGAGCCGGATCTGTGCCTTGGTCTACGCGGGGACCGATGACATGCTCACGGGGAACCCGGATCTGGAGGAGGTCCTCGCGTTTGAGAGGGGGAGCGGTGTAGGGCGGATCAGAAACGAGGGGCGGCTCGTCAGTCAGCTCCGGAAGATTCGGCCGGATCTGGCGGTAGAGATGGGCAATGGAGACCGGGAGGCGATCCTCGGCGTTCTCTCGGGGGCCCGGATCCGGGTCGGTTACGATCCGGGTCGTTCTGGGTTTCTGGGGCGGCGCCTTCTTCTCACTCACATCGTGCGCCAGGACTGGGAAAAGCATGTGGTGGAGAGCAACCTGGACCTGGTACAGGCCTTGGGCGTCGAGCCTGATGCGAGGGATCTTCGGCTCTTCGTCGATCCGCAGGCCGAGGCCGCTGTCAACACGCTCCTTCGAGACATGGGTATGGAGGGGGACGATGGGGTAGTGACCATCCACCCCACCGCCAAGTGGATGTTCAAGTGTTGGACTGACGAAGGGTTCGCTCAGGTGGCCGATTACCTTTCCGAGCAGGGGATGACGGTCTGTATCACCAGCGGGCCGGCCGAGCGTGAGGTCCAAAAGGCACAGCGGATCATTGGCCGCGCCCGGCGCCCCGTCATCGACCTGAGCGGACGGCTGACCCTCAAGCAAGCGGCCGCCCTGATCGCCCGCTCCCGTCTCTTCATCGGTGTGGATTCCGCCCCCATGCACATGGCCGCGGCGGTCAAGACCCCGGTGGTCGCCCTCTTTGGCCCTTCCAGGGAGCAGAACTGGCGGCCCTGGGGCGAAGGACACCTCATCCTCAAGAGGGATCCTTTCTGCAGCCAACTTCAGGCGAAGCGATGTGAGGTGACAAAGCGCTGTGAGTGCCTGGAAACCCTGAAGATCGAGGAGGTCATTACCGCGGTCGACGATCAGCTGGCGAAGAGCCGCGGCCGTCGTCGTCCTGGGTCGCGGTCGATGACGGCGGATCTGTCATCACGAGGGCCGAAGAGTTAGGATGAGATGCAGCCGGAAGTCAGACAGGCGATTGTCGGGTACTTTACAGACGCCAAACCCGGAAAGATACTAGACATCCCATCGGGGAACTGTTGGCTTTTCCATGAACTGACGTCCGGTGCATGGGAGTATTTCTCCGCAGACCTTTTCACGAATGCCTCGATTCGAAACTTCCAGCGAGCGGATCTGAATGAACCACTTGCCTATGACGATGACGTCTTCGATTATGTAGCATGCCTGGAAGGTCTGGAACACATCGAGAACACCCATCATGCCCTTCGAGAGTTTTATCGCATCCTGAAGAAGGACGGTATACTCCTTATCTCGACGCCGAACCCTCTGAACATAAAGAGCAGACTGCGCTTTCTCCTGTTCGGAACATTTTACGGGTTTCCCCATCTGGTGCGCATGCCTGCAGCGGGAGAACACCTTCACATCTCCCCCATCAATCTGTCGTTCCTCATTTCATTTGCGGAAAGGTACGGCTTCGTGCTTGATCGGATACACCGCGTCCGGATCACGGTCAAAATGTACCGATTCATCATCCATTGCTGGATGTTGAAGCTCTACACCTTGGTCAAGCTGCTTTTCAAGGATCATGAGAGCAGGAGAGTCATGGAACGTCTTGTCACGTTGAATGTACTGTTGAACGATGGGATTGTGGTCTCGTTGCGAAAGCAATAGGGAGTGACGAAGAAGGCAAGGCTGCGGGGACGAAAAGGGTGGTGGTGGGGCATGTGGTTTGAGAGGCCGAAGCACTATTACGGGCGGTTGGCGGAGCGGTTTAACGGGGGCAGGATCCTGGACGTCGGGTGTGGAACGCAGAAATTCCCTGGAGCGATTGGGATCGACGTCCGGCCCCACCCATCGGCCGACATCCGCCACGATCTCAATGCGGTGCCATGGCCGTTCGAGGACGGGTCGTTTGATCTGGTGGTGATGAGACATGTGCTGGAGCACTTGAAAGATGTCGTGGAAATCATCGATGAACTGTACCGGATCACGAAGGCAGGCGGGACGATCGTCGTCGAGGTTCCGCATTTTACCTGGGCCGAGGCCTACAGGCATCCCGGGCACATTCATTTCTTCGCGGGGGGCTCCCTGGATTATTTCCATCCGGCGAACGACAATTACAAGGCCAAGCTGCGGATTGTGAGGCGGAGGATCTATTTCAACGATTTCTTCAAATTGATCGGATTCGAGTTCTTGGCCAATCGCTTCAGCCGGTTGTATGAGAGGCACTTTGCCTTCATCTTCCCGGCTGGCTCCATCGTGTGGGAGCTCGAGGCCGTAAAAGGATGACCACTATCCTCCATACAGAGTCCTCGCCGGGCTGGGGCGGGCAGGAGATGCGGGTGCACCTGGAGCTGATCGGTCTGCGTGAGCGGGGCCATCGGATGCTGCTGGCCTGCCACCCCGAAAGCGAGCTCGCGAAGCGGGCGGAGAGGGCCGGACTCGAGGTGTGGTGCCTTTCGTTTCGGAGACCCATCGATCCCAGACTGACCTGGCAGATGCACCGCCTCCTGACGCAGGAACGGGTGGAGCTGGTGAACACCCACAGCTCTGTCGATAGCTGGGTGGTTTCCCTCGCGGCCCGGAGTGCCCGGGTTCCCGTGGTCCGGACTCGTCATCTCTCTGTTCCTCTCAAGAGGGACCCCTTCTCTCGACTGGTGTACTGGACCCTCTGCGACAGAATCGTGACGACGGGCGAGGCCATCCGTCGGCATTTGCTTGCAAAGCTCCGCCTTAATCCATCGAAGGTCATCTCCATTCCGACGGGAGTAGATTTACGCCAGCTCGACCCTCATACGGTGGACGGAAAGCAGGTGAGGCATGAACTCGGCGTACAGGCAACGACCCCATTGATCGGCATCGTCGCGGTGCTTCGGAGCTGGAAAGGACATCGGTTCTTCCTTGAGGCCGTTCCCTTGATTGTCAGGAAGGTCCCGTCGGCTCGTTTCCTCATCGTTGGCGATGGTCCGCTGCGGCGGACTATTGGTCAGTGGATCGAGCAGATGGGCCTCAAGGAGATAGTCATGATGGCCGGCCATCGAGAGGATATCCCGGAGGTCCTCGCGGCCCTTGATGTGGTTGTCTCCGCCTCCACCGCTGCGGAGGGCGTTCCTCAGGCCCTGCTCCAGGCCCTGGCCATGAGGCGGCCTGTCGTCGCCACGCAGGTGGGCGGGATTCCAGAAGCGATCAGGCACGAGGAGACTGGGCTGCTGGTGTCCCACGGGGATCCGGTGGCCCTGGCTGCTGCGATTACTTCGCTTCTCTCTGATCCGGATCGAGGGGCGAGCCTGGGAAACGCCGGGCGGCGGCTGGTCGAAAAGGAGTTTGCCGTGGAGACGATGCTCGATCGGCTGGAGGTCTTGTACGCCGAGATGTTGACACGCAACAGGGCGAATTCCCGGTCAGTGGTCCCCTCCTCCCCTCCGGGATCGTGAGGGGCAGCAGCGCATGAGCGGTCTGAGTCGGCGAGGGGAAGGGCGGACACCCGGAGAGGCCCGATCCTTTTTCGAGCGGGACGCGGTCAATTATGCGGCCCACTATTATGAGTCTTCCGATCCGGTGACCCGTACCCTGAAGCAGCAACGGCTGGACCTTCTGGCCTGCCTCGTTCGGGAGTGTGTCAGACCTCCTGCCCGGGTGCTCGACGTCGGCTGCGCCGAGGGGCACGTCGAGGCAGTGCTGTCCCCAGACCTCGACATGGTTGTGCTCGACCTTGCGGTGGGGCGGGTAGCTACGGCGCTGGTCCGGATCCCAGCGCTCCGAGGCGTGGCGGGGGACGGGGGGGTGTTGCCATTTCGGGACGGGGCTTTCGATCTGGCCATTTGCTCAACGACATTAGACCATCTACCCGATCCTTTTGCCGGGATGCGTGAACTGGCCCGCGTCGTGCGGTCGGCCGGCCATGTGCTGGTGGCCCTGGACAACCGGTTCAAGCTATTCAAGAGACGCATCCGGGTCAACGAGCCGACGATCGATCCCAACGCGCACTTCAACCGGCTGGACTACTGGAAGTTCCGGCGCTTGATCAGGGGGACCGGCCTGCTTCCCATCCGTGTCGCAGCGTTTGGATTTCCGTTCCGTACGCACGAGCGGTGGGTTCGCCGGTGGCCGGCGCTCAAGCCCTGGCTGGATCAGGTCGGGGCTCGCTGGCCGGCCCTCAGCTACGAATATCACGCTCTCCTCCGCAAGGGACCGTAATGCGCATCGGCCTGATCCGTCGCCGGCATGCGCTTGCTGGTGGCGCCGAGCAGACGGTGGCGCGGCTGGCCGGCGAGTTCGTGGCGCGAGGTCACGCGGTGACCGTTGTGGCCGAGCGATGGGCGGCGCAGTTGCCGGTGGGAGTGAGCCGGCATGTGATTCCCTCCCTCCCGGGTCCAGAGGCTCTTCGGATGCTCATCTTCGGCCTGCGAGCGGTGCGTGAGGCTCGCGGCCTGACCGCCGAGGTGGTCCTGACCCTCGATCGCACCCCTGGGGCCGATGTGTTCCGAGCGGGAGACGGTTGTCACCAGGCGTGGCTCGCGGCTCGGGCGCGCGCCCTGGGTCTCCAGGCACGGTTGCGGGAGATTGTGAACCCGCTTCACCGCGCCATTCTTTGGTTGGAGCGTCGCCTGCTTGAGGCAGATGATCCGCCCTGGGTGATTGCGAATTCGCGCATGGTCCGGGGTGACCTGCTCCGGTATTATCGCGTCCCGGCGGAACGCATCACGGTCATTTACAACGGCGTTGATTCGGACCACTTCCGGCCTCCGACAGCGGCCCAGCGGACATCCGCTCGAAACGCCCTCAACGTCGCGACCGGGGACGTCGTCCTCCTCTTGGTGGGTAGCGGTTTCGTCCGAAAGGGGGTGGCATCTCTCGTGCGGGCAGCGGGGATCATGCACGCGCGGGCGCCTGGCACCCGGGTGCGCGTCCTCGTCGTCGGTCGGGGACGGCCGAGGCCGTATCTCCGACTGGCCCGGGAGATCGGACTTCCCCCGGACGCGGTTCGCTTCCTGGGCCCGGTCTCGGACGTGGTGATGGTGTACCATGCGGGTGACGTGTTTGTGCTGCCTTCCCTGTACGATCCGTGCGCCAACGTGTGCCTGGAGGCTATGGGGGCTGGGCTTCCCGTGGTGACATCGGCGACCAACGGCGCGGCGGAACTCGTGGAGGGTACTGCGGCGGACGCGATCCTGCCCGATCCGCTCGATGCGGTGGGACTTGCGGACCGCCTCATCCCCTTGTTGGATGCCAACCTGCGGCGGACACGGGGGGAGGCCGGGCGGGCCGTCGCGGGCAGCCTCTCGCACGCGCGGATGGCGGAGGAAACGGCCCTGGTGTGCGAGCGCGCTCGCGACGAGCGGAGGAGCCGGGCGCAGGGGGAGTAAGCATGCTGCCGAAAGTCCGGAAGGGCCGCACCTACAGCCGCGCGACGCTCGACGCGAAGCTTCGTGAGGTACTGTCGGGCGTGGCCGTGGATCGCGCATTGGACCTGGGCGGCAAGGACGCTCCATACCGACTTCTCGTAGCTGCACGGCGCTATGACCTGCTGGACCTTTCGTCGAGTCGGCATCCGGCGGCGGTGGGGGACGCCCACCGGCTCCCTTTCCGAAACGGGACCTACGACCTGGTCCTGGCGACGCAACTGCTGGAGCACTGTCACACCCCGGTCGAGGTGGTGGCCGAGGTGCACCGCGTGTTGCGCCCCGGGGGACGCTTTGTCTGTTCGGTTCCGTTCATCTATGTCATTCACGGCGACCCCCATGACTACTGGCGGTTTACGGCGCAGGGATTACGACACCTCTTGAGGGACTTTGCCCGGGTGGTTATCTGGCCCCTGGGGAACCGCTGGACCGCGATCTGGGATTTGATCTCGGCCCGACCTTCCGCGCTCAAGTACTCCAACTACCTGCTCCGCCTGGTCCCCGGACTTGCGCGCCCCAATCCGGGTTGCCCTCATGGGTACGTGGCACTGGCATACAAGAAAGCGGAAGCGGGATGACCACGCGAGAAGCGGTGGCAGTCGTTGACCCGGCTTGGGCCTGCTGCACGGGAGGGGTCGTAGAAGAGAGATGGCCGACGTGATGTTCGCCAAGGTCGGCGTAAGCCGTGGGGGCCAAGGAGGCTGGGCGGTCCGTTATGCCGACGCCGCCTTCATGGGTGGTCTGGCCCTCATGATCCTGACGCTGCCCATCTCAGAGGCCCTCAAGAACATCGGGTACTTCGTGGCGTTAGGGGGGTGGGTCCTGAAGCGGGCGGCGCGCCGCGACTTCAGGATCACCTTTACCCCCATCGGGATCTTTCTGTCCATGTACCTCCTCGCATCCCTGCTGAGCGCCGCCTTCGCCTTCGATCGATGGGAAGGGTTCCGGGGAGCCTGGGATGTGTTCCGATATCTCTCACTCTTCCTGATGATGGTCAACGATGTCGATAGCAAGCCGAAAATCCTCTTCTGCGTCTCGCTCTTCATCGCCTCGACCGCAATGGGCGTAACCCGGGGGCTCTTCGACTATTTCACGGGCACCGACATGCGGATCGGGATCAAAACCCTGGGGAATCCTGTTCATGTTGCGACCTATCTCATCATCATGCTCGCCCTCTGCATGAGCCTGCTCTTCCTCATGGACTGGCCTATCTGGGCAAAGATAGCCGTCGGGGTCGTCACGGGTGCAGCGTATCTGGCCATCTTCCTAACCTATTCGCGGGGAGGGTGGATCGCCTGTTTGGCCGTCCTCCTCTTCCTTGCGGTCTCGCTGAAGCGGTGGGAGCCAATTGTGGTGGTGGTATTCTTGACGATGGCCATTGTCGTCGGCCTGAGCGGGATGGGAAGGCTGTGGACCAGACATTTCGAGATGCTGGGCCGCCTCGACGAGGATGTGAACCTCATCGAACGGGTCAAGATGTGGCGGGGAGCCGTTCTCAGCGTCAGGGACCGTCCCGTGCTGGGAATCGGACCCAGAAACTTCAGGAACCTGGACCATGAGAGGTATGGCTTTCAGAGAACGGACGTGTACGGCCGGAGATGGACGGACGCGCACAACCTATTCTTGACGGTGCTGGCGGAAAGGGGGCTCCTCGGGTTCCTGTCGCTCATCGGCTTTCTTGTCTGCTATGTGTACGAATGCATCAGGCGCCGGCCTCCCAAGGATGCCCTGAGTCAGGCGCTGTGGCATGCCGCCATGGGGAGCTTCATCACCATCGTGGTCGCCGGGATGGTCAACACGACACTCCATGCGGAAGGGGCCATCGCCTTCTCGTCGATGACAGCCCTGATGCTGGCCTCCAGCGAAGCGGCACAGCCTTGATGAGCGAATGTAGGCGTGCTTTTCTATTGACTTTTCTTCTTCGAACTCCTACGGTATGGCGGGCGTCCGGAACCAGTGATGTTGCGCAGAACCCCGGACACAATTCCTTCCCGAGGGTGGATCGTTCCGATGGCACGGAAGACGGTTCGCAGCCGACGGGACCTGCGGGAGCGGGCGCGGCGGATCCGGCTGCTGCTCCTGGACGTGGATGGCGTCCTGACCGACGGGCGGATCATCTACGGGAGCGCCGGATTGGAAGTGCTGGCCTTCCATGTGCGGGACGGCCTTGCCCTGAAAAGTGCGCAGGCAGCGGGAATCACGGTGGGGCTTCTCAGCGGCCGGAAGTCGGAAGCCCTCGCCCGTCGAGCCGAGGAACTGCGCCTGGTCGAGGTCCATACCGGCGTCGAAGACAAGGGTGGCGTCTACCGCCAGTTGTTGGCACGGTACCGTCTGGGCGATCCTGAGGTCGCCTACATGGGCGACGACCTTCCAGACCTTCCTCTACTCCAGCGCGCCGGCCTGGCCATTACGGTTGCCGATGCGCCGGTAGAGGTACGGCGCGTTGCCCACCTGGTGACCTCCCTGCCTGGAGGGAGGGGGGCGGTCCGGGAGGCGGTGGAGTGGCTGCTCAAATCCCAGGGCGTTTGGGATCGAGTGTGCGCGGATTTTCAGAGTAACCGGAACTCGTGAG
>Ga0209641_10002964_pt1 | contig 14324 bp, 11 predicted proteins | sample RifCSP16_1_FD_184022 | JGI IMG/M metagenome (GOLD analysis project Ga0209641, IMG submission 184022) | Soil microbial communities from Rifle, Colorado - Rifle CSP2_sed 16_1 (SPAdes) (version 2) | ecosystem: Environmental > Terrestrial > Deep subsurface > Rock core/Sediment | place: Rifle...
CTCTTTCATCATTTTGAGGATCCCGCTGCTGTGTAGCGGGAGAAACCTCCTGTGCCCCCGAGACGACTCGAACGTCCGACAAACGGTTTAGGAAACCGCTGCTCTATCCAACTGAGCTACGGGGGCTTATCATTGAAAATTGAAAACCGAAAATTGGAAATGTGAAATTACATCATGACCGGATGCATCATCCCGTTCAACACAACAGGAATTTACGAAATCTTCAATGTGACATCAAGAACCTCCGCTCTCATCCCTTTTCCATCACCTGTCTGATATTCCGTAATATGTCATTGGGGACATAGGGCTTTTCCACAAACGCTGTGACTCCTGTATCAGCCATTTCATTTCGAACGGCCGGCTCAATGAAACCGCTTGCGAGGATGATCCGAACGGCAGGTTTTATTTCCCTCATCGTCAGACAAGCTTCCCATCCTCCCAGTTTCGGTAACCCGATATCGGAAATCACGACGTCGATCTTCTGATGATTGTTCATGAAGACGTCTACTGCCTGTATTCCGTCACCTGCTTCCAGGACTGTATAACCGCGCTCCCTGAGAATTCCTGAAACGACCTCCCGAAGAAGATCCTCATCCTCAACGACAAGAATCGTTTCGTCCCCGCCGTGGGAAGCGGTATATCCCTCGGCTAAGGCTGGATGAATCGGTGAGAGTGTCCCTTTTGGAAAGAAAAGGGAGAATGTCGTTCCCTGTCCCGGCGTGCTTTCGACATCGATATAACCGTGATGGCTTTTGACAATTCCGTACGCCACCGCCAGTCCGAGTCCAGTCCCCTTTCCCTGAGCTTTTGTGGAAAAAAAAGGTTCGAAAATACGGGCCCGCGTGGCTTCATCCATGCCCATTCCCGTGTCTTTCACCCAGATTCCAACGTACGTCTTCTCTTCCCCCCCGCTGAACTTTTTTCGCAGCAATGTGGGAGGACATATCTCCGTTCTCACTTCGATGGTTCCCCCGGTCGGCATCGCGTCCTTCGCATTGACAAACAGATTGAGCAACAGTTGATGGAACTGGTTCGGATCGGCGTCGATGCCGGGTAGATTCCGGGCACACCGGATATCCAGGGTGATCGAGCGGGGAAAAGTCACTTCGACGACAGAAGCGAATTCTTCGATCGCTTTTCCGACGTCCACATATTCCAAAGAGGGTTCGCTCTTGCGCGCAAGTGTCAGGAGTTCGCTCACCATTCCTTTTGCCCGCGCAACCGTTCTGGTCATTGCCTCGATACTGGCGATCCTTTGAGCGGAAGGAAGATCGGAACGGTCAAGAAGGCTAATGTGTGCGAGAATGATACCAAGGATGTTGTTGAAGTCGTGGGCGATGCCGCCCGCAAGCCTTCCGATGGATTCCATTTTCTGGGCCTGGCGGAGTTGGAGCTCGAGTTGGGCTCTCATTTCTTCCGCGTGTTTGACCTCCGTAATATCCCGGGCCACCGCCTGCAATTCAACGATCCTCTTCCCCTGCAGGATCAGCTGCACGTTCTGACCCAGCCAGACAACTGCGCCGCTTCTCGTGATCGCAGGAAATTCGAAATACGAGCTGCGCATTTTCCCTTGTGTCTGCATTGTGTAGTGGCGCATGGCTTTTTTGCGATAATCCGGGCGTATAAGGTCGAGATAGTTCTTCCCGATAATTTCCTTGATCGGATATCCGATGACGCGAACGGCGGCATGATTCGCGTAGGTGAAATACCCCCTGGCATCAGTCCGATAGATGATGTCATTGGCGGTCTCGACTATTCTTCTATACTTTTCCTGGCTCTCTTTGAGTGCGGCGAGGGCCCTGTCATGCTCGTGTTCGAGAATCTTCAGATTGACGTACTGACGACGGAGCATTCTCAGTTCTCTGAGAAGCTCGTTCTTTGATCGTTTCGTGTCGTCCGGGGGAAGGTGTGAGGAGCGGGATGAAAGCCGTTTCGGCATTGCAGCGGGCTACTGCTTGGGCTGGTCGGTACTTTGGGAGTTCTGGATTCCTTCAAGTTTTTGCGTGACAAGCGTCGTGAGATCCAGCATGGATTTGAGACCCGAGAACGCAACGTCGAATTCCTTCTTCAGCGCGGCGAAGGAGTCCAAGAAAGATTTTCGGCCATCATTCGTCACGTATTCGAGCAAATCGGTTTCTGTCTCAGAGATCTTGTTCGATAGCGAAGCAAGGCTGTTATTGACAAATTGTCCAATGGAACTCACAGTATTCTGGAACATCTGAAGAGATGCGAGATCCTTCTGCTGCTCCCGCATTTGGTGCTCCTCCCGTTCACGACGCAGCACCTCTTTCCTATAGAGATATCGTTCGAAGACGCTGTTGATCGTGAGGGGAAGGCGGTCAATTTCGATATGCTCTTTCGAGAGATAATCATACGCACCCAGTTTCATCGCTTCCACCGCGACTTCTTCAGAGCCGGCCGCGGTGAGCATGATGACGGGAGTGTCCACTCTGTTTTCATGCATCCATGCCAGAACATCCAGGCCGGAAAGGCCCGGCATCTTGTAGTCCAGAAGAACCACGTCGAACTGTTCGGTCTTCAGTTTTTCAACGGCATCTTCACCCGAATCGCTCATCGTCACTTCATGCTTGTCAGACATGGTCAACGCGATTTCAAGGCTCATGCGGAATGAATCCTGATCATCAACAACGAGTACATGGAGGGGCTTTGCAGGCATGAAATAAGTCTCAGATAAATATGGGTAAACCGGTGTCTATCACCATGGTAGAAAGATTTTTTCCAAAAGACAAGAAACCAATTCAGCGTTTTCCGGCCACCCCGGGAAACAAACGCTCTGGTTGGGCTTCTTCCTTGAGGAAGAGGGCACCCAGCGGGGGCAGCACCAGCTGTAACGAATGCGGACGACTATGCATCGGTATATCTTCCGATTTGATCAGCCCGGCGTTACCGATATTGCTGCCGCCGTAATATTGTGAATCGCTATTCAGAAGTTCGGTGTATGCGCCTTTTTCGGGCACTCCAATCCTGTAGTGCTCCCTTGGAACGGGGGTAAAATTTAATACCACAACGATACGTTCCTTCCCGTTTGCTGCTTTCCGCTCGAAAGAAATGACGCTGTTCGATGCATCGTGAAAGTCAATCCACTCGAATCCCGAGTAATGAAAATCAACCTGATAAAGTGATGTCTCTTTCCGATACATGTGATTCAAGTCGTCGACCAAATGCTGAATGCCCCTGTGCGGTTCATAGTCCAGAAGGTGCCAGTCCAGTGAACGCTCGTGGTACCACTCGTCCCATTGACCCAACTCCGCTCCCATGAAAAGGAGCTTCTTCCCTGGAAAACTGTACATGAGGCTCAAGAGCAGTCTCAGATTGGCAAACTTTTGCCAATCATCGCCGGGCATCTTCCTGAGCAGCGACCCTTTGCCGTGCACCACCTCATCGTGTGAAAGCGGAAGCATGAAACGCTCGGTAAACGCATATAACAGAGAGAAGGTCAGGTTGCCTTGATGGTGCGACCGATAGACGGGATCCCGGGAAAAGTACGTCAGCGTATCGTGCATCCACCCCATGTTCCATTTTAGATCAAACCCCAGGCCCCCGAATTCCAACCCGTTCGTGACACCCGGCCAGGCCGTTGATTCTTCCGCAATCATCAGTACACCCGGGAAGTATTGGTGAACCACCCTGTTCATATGGCGGAGAAAATCGATCGCTTCCAGATTCTCCCGGCCGCCGTACTTATTGGGTACCCACCCTCCTGCTTTCCTGGAATAGTCGAGATACAACATCGATGCGACGGCATCGATCCGAATTCCGTCCAGATGATATTTGTCGAGCCAGAAGAGGGCGCTGCTCAACAAGAAGTTCCGGACTTCGTTTCTCCCGTAATTGAAAATCAGCGTACCCCAATCCTGGTGTTCTCCCTTCCGCGGATCCTCATGTTCATACAATGGAGTACCGTCGAACCGGCCCAGTGCATGGGAATCCTTGGGAAAATGCGCCGGAACCCAATCAAGAATTACCCCAATTCCGTTTTGATGGCAATGATCGACGAAATACATAAAATCTTCCGGGGTGCCAAACCGGCTCGTCGGAGCAAAATATCCCGTTACCTGATACCCCCACGATGCGTCGAACGGATGCTCCAGCATGGGAAGCAACTGCACATAGTTGAATCCGCGTTCAAGCAGATAGGGTACGAGCTTTGCCGCAACCTCCCGGTACGTCAGCCATCGATTCCCTTCCTCGGGTGCGCGCATCCACGATCCCAGATGCACTTCATACACGGCAACGGGCCTGGCAAGGATATCGTCAGAAGCACGTTGCTTCATCCAGGCCTCATCCTTCCAGCGATGACGATGCAGAAAATCCACGCGAGAGGCAGTTCGAGGCCGCGTTTCCATCGCCGAAGCAAACGGATCCGTCTTGTCCAGCAACGTTCCGTTTTTTGCCTTCACCTGAAACTTGTAAAGCTCCCCTTCAGCCAATCCGGGCACAAAGATTTCCCAAATCCCGGAGGACCCAAGCACGCGCATTGCATGTCGCCGCCGGTCCCAACCGTTAAAGTCTCCCACAAGACTTACGTTCCGGGCATTCGGGGCCCACACCGCAAACTGAACTCCGGCGATCCCCTCGACTTCAATATAATGCGAGCCGAGTTTCTCGTATAAATGATGATGATCCCCTGCCCCAAAGAGGTGGAGATCAAATTCCGACAACGTCGGAAGAAAACGGTACGAATCCTCAAAGATCGCCGTACCCCCGTCGCGTTCCAACCGTCTCAGCTGATAAGGAAACACTGACGCCCGATCAGGGAATATTGCCTCGAAGAATCCCCGTTCGTCGAGTTTCTTCATCGGTGTTTCCGTTTTCTTCTTTCCCTTTGTTTCCACAACGAACGCCGCATCCGCATCCGGCAAGAACGCGCGGATGGCGATTCCTCCCTCTTCGGGATGGATCCCCAGCACAGTGAACGGATCATGGTGATCCGTGAGAATGATGCGTTCGATTTGCTCTTGCCTAACCATGGATTCTAAGGAACATGAGATTGTTGAGAAAGATAAAGATGGTGTTTCTTGATGTAGCTTTCCACCGACGCTGGAACCAGATATCGAATGGATTGCCCCCTCGCCACCCTGCCCCGAATGTCTGTCGAAGAGATACCGATCGCGGGTCCGCGAATCGATTCGACCCCGGGAGGAAGGCGGCTGTCCAGGCCGTTGCCCCTCGGATACACCAGAAGTTGTGCCATCACCCGGATTTCACCCGGATCCTTCCAGCTGTCATACTCTGCAAGACTGTCTGAACCCAGAATGAGAAAGAATTCCGCCCCAGGCAACATGGAGCGGAACGTTCTCATTGTGTCAACCGTGTAGGAAATCCCCCCATTCCGTTCCCGCGTACGCGGGAATTCAATGTCCGAAACCTCAAACGACCGGCTACCCTTCACAGCAAGCATGGTCATCTCCAATCGATGCCGGGGCGAGATGATCTCGCGGCCAACCTTGTGAGGAGGCTGAAACGCAGGGACAAACAGGATCCTCTTCAATCGGGCAGCCTCCCTCGCCTGCTCGGCAATCAGGAGATGCCCAAGATGAGGGGGATTGAATGTTCCCCCAAAAATACCAATGCGCTCAGTGTTCTTTTTCATCGCGGGGTTTGTCTCATGGAAAAATCTCAGTGAGCACTCTTGATGCCTGTAATATGGTCATATTCCTGCACATTTCCGATATCCCCCTCCTGAATGACGATAGGAGGGATTTTCAAGAGCGGTTTCTGAGGAAGGACGTTACGGCCACAAGAAGATATTTGACAATCTTCAAGAGACTTATGAAGGCGTACTCCGGAAAAGGCCTTTCGGAAATGACGATTCTCAATTGGACCACGAAATCACGGGATCTGTTTTCTCTGCCGAGATTACGGTCGTGAATTCGATATGAGAGAAGAGGTTGTGGGAGAAAGCCTATACCGATCCTTCTCGATAGCTCGAGCCACAAGAGGTAGTCGTCGTACCCTCGAAAGAAAGAATCCTCCGGGAATCGGCTGTTCCCAACAACATCTTTCCGGACAATGACCGAGGAACTGATGACAAAATTGCTCCAAACCAGGTTCTTTTGCATTGAAGAGAAATGAAAGCGATAACGGTCGAGATACCGTTCATTCGTGGAGCCGTACACATATGCATCCGCACAGCAGAAATCATGGTTGTTCATTTCCATCCATTCCAGCTGGCGTTCAAGCTTTTCGGGAAGCCACACATCATCATGATCGCAAAAAGCAAGGAACTGGCCGGTCGCTTTTTGAATCCCACGATTTCGGGCAACGGCCGGCATCCCGGAGTGCTCTATCGTTTCCAGGATTACCGAGGATCCGCATTCAGATGCAAGGAATTCGGCCGTTCCGTCCGTGGACCCATCATCAACCACGATAATCTCCTGCGGTGGAGCAGTCTGATAGAGAATTCCTTGAATGGTTTCCGCAAGGAGGTCCTTTCTATTGTAGGTGGGAACAATGACTGAAACGGGATGTACCATTCAGGTGGCCTGCGCTGTAGACAATACAATCCAACTCCGAAATGAAACCTCTTCGCTCGATGGTTCTGTGATCATGCCGTCCTTTTTTCCGCCAACACACTTTCATAAATATCCATTGTTCTCTTTGCGGCCTCTTCCCATGAGAATCGACGGACCTGCCTCTTCCCCTTGTCTATCAACCTTTTGCGAAGACCCTCATCCCGCAAAATCGATTCCATTGAGACTTCCAGGGACTCTGCGTTTCCGGTCTGAAAGACGAGTGCAGCATCACCGACGACTTCCGGAAGCGACGCTGCCCCCGACACCACAGCGCACGTACCGCACGCCATTGCCTCAAGCGCCGGCAGTCCGAATCCTTCGTAGAGCGAGGGCATGACGAGCATTTCGGCACAATTATAGACACGCACAAGGTATTCCGTAGAAATATGCTCCAGCTCTTTTACTCTTTGGCCGATTCCTGCCGCTTGTACGGCCAATCGAATGGAAGAATCCCGAGTCGGCTTCCCTCCGACAAACACGAGATCCAAGGTGGGGAATGCTGCAGCGATTCGTGTGAATGCCCGAAGAAGAATGAGGATCCCTTTGTGCGGCTTTGGATTTCCAACGAAGAGAACGTAAGGCCGTGTGAGGTTCCGTCGAACCCTGAACTTTTGCTTCTCGCCCTGTGAGAGCGGCCGAAATCGCGGGTCAATCCCAAGGTGCACCGCGACCACCTTTTCGGCACGAACATCAAAGGATCGCAGAATATCTTGCCTTGTGAATTCTGAATCCGTCAGTACATAGCGAGCATCCCTCACAGCATGCCCCATCATCGCATACGCATACAACCGTTGTGCCGGCGAAAAGAGCTGAGGAAACCTAAGAGGAATAAGATCGTGGATGGTCACGACCGAGGGATTTTTCAACCCAAGAGGAAGCGTATAGTGTGGTGAATGAAATAGCGAAGCTGCGCCAGAAGATTTCAGGCTGCGGCCCAGCAGGAAGAACTCACTCACCGAATATTTGCCATACGGGACGACCTTCACGGCCCATCCCGACGGCGGAACAATCTGCTTTTCGTCGCCTGGTGAAATCAGAAGACGGAAGGAGTGCCGGGAACGCAGCTTTGCGAGATTATCGACCAGGTGCCTGATATAGGTTCCAATGCCGAAATCGAAATATTTTCGTGCGTCTATCGTTATAATTGCCATGAGAGTCTCAGAGAAGATTCACATCCAATCATTTCCCGTGCGATTTGAATACCAGGCCGGCAAATGCGGCCGACGTCCGTCTGTCTGAAGCGGTAATGAACCCCACACACGCCTTGACCAGCAGGTAGGCGCGAAGCATGAGACGTTCCGGCCACGCGCGGAACTTGTCGTAAAATCGAAGCTGACTTCTGCGATATTCCACCTGGATATGAGGCTCCCCCGAAGCATAGCTCATTCCCCCCAGGTGAGTGATCGAACAGCCGGCAGCGTACCCAATCTCATAGCCGAGAAGTCGGGCGCGATAACACAAATCAACATCCTCGAAATACATGAAATACGATTCATCGAATCCGCCAAGGCGCTCAAAACACTCCTTTCGCGCCATCATTGCGGCTCCTGTAATCCACTCCCGTTCCCGCGTCTCGATCGTCCCCACCTGATCGAGATTTTTGTGATTGAATCTTCTGCCTAACCGTCGCGTTCTCCACTCGTTCCCCAATGACGGGAATCGGCCGAACGACACCTGAAATGTACCGTCCTGGTTGCGCAAAGCAGGGCCGATGAGGCCCAGGTGTCGATTTTGTTCCAATGCTGCCGCAAGAGGCGTGAAGATGTCCGAGCTGACGAGGGTGTCATTATTAAGGAATAACAACAACTCCCCACTTGCTCTTGATGCCCCGAGGTTATTGGCCCCGCCAAATCCGACATTTTTCTCACTCAGCACAATCGCACATTCCGGCAATTGTCGTTTCAGTGCCTCTCCCTCTCTATCGGATGACTGGTTGTCTACAACGATTATCTCATACGGAATGGAGGGAATGTGCGCCCGGATGGATGCAACACAGGCGAGCGTGAGTTTGGCACCATTGAAGTTCACAACAATGACGGAAAATTTCATGCGAAGCCACATCTATTCATGAAGCGTCCCTTGTCCATGCAATCCGATCGAGAGGAATTTCCTCGCAAACATCAACCGAGACTCAACGGAAGGACTCGGCCTCAGTGATGAGAGAATGTTCCACAGCGAGACACGAACGGTGAATCCCATGACGAGGAGAATTCTGTAAGCCGTAAGCCCGACCGAGCCGAAATGTTTCTCATAGTATGACAGCGTATTTCTGCTCATTTCGTCAAACTGTTCGAGGGATCGGTTGGTGACTTCAGTTGTCTTGCCGCCATGGTGAGTTATTTCTGCATCATGGACAAAGCAGATCTTCCATCCTGCTTTTTTTATCCTGCGGCACCAATCCACCTCATTGTAGTAGATCTTGAAACGTTCGTCGAGATTTCCCACCTGTCGGACGACCTCCGATCGAACAAGAAGCGCCGCCCCCATCGGTTGGTCCACTTCCGCATCGCGGTCATGACCAAAGCGGATTTCAAAATTGCCGAAGATCCGAGGAAACAGATTCTCGAGCCCTGACATATCGCAAAAGTGTCTCCAGAGCGAGGGGAAACTCCTGCAAGAACGTTGCAGCGTTCCGTCGGGATTCACCAACCGTGGTCCGCACGCGCCAACATCGGGATGATTGTCCATGAACGTGAGCAGCGTTTTCAATGCGCGTGGCTTGACGATTGTGTCGCTATTAAGCAGGAGACAGTAGTGCCCCTTAGCGACGGCCAAACCCTGGTTGTTCGGCTTCGCGAATCCCTCGTTCTTCCGGTTGCGGATACAATGCACCTGGGGAAATGACTGTTCGGCCATTTCCGGGCTCCCGTCGCTCGATGCATTGTCAACGCAGATCACCTGCAGCGAAAGCCCGCCTTCCTGCTTCTGAAGGGACTGAAGACACTCAGAGAGGAGCTGCCTCGTATTGTGATTGACGATAATAACCGAAATATCCGCTATTGATGTCGATTGAGGGTTTGAATTCGCCATTATCGATCGTGTGACTCAATGAGGGGGTCTGCGCCCGCCGTTCCTGGACGTAAGACATTGTTGCGAACGACATTGCTTCCCTCGTTGTTGTCGCCTTTATAGACAAATACGAGATTGTGGTAGAAATGGATCGACACGATGCTTTTGTCAAAGAACGTTGGCACATATCCGGGTCGGTCAAATTCCTGGTAATTGAGACTATCCGTTAACATCTTGAAATAGTTCATCATCGTGTCTGGATTGTCGAGATGAACACTATCTCCACCATACGGCGCCCAGTACGAGGTTTGGGTATCTTCGACGGCATAGACCCCCCCAGGATTCAACATGGGAAAGAGGTGCTGGAAAGTGGCGATCACATCACGATTGACATGACTGCCGTCATCAATAATGATATCCAAAGGCCCGATTTCTCTGCACACTTTCTGCAGGAATATCGCGTCAGATTGACTGCCCTGGAAGATCGAGATCCTTTCCTCCTGCAATGCAGACTTGTCGTAGATGTCAAAAGAATATATCATGGCTCTTGGAAAATAGTATTTCCACATCCGCAACGAGTTGCCTCCTTCAAGAGGGTCCGAGTATCCCCCGACACCTATCTCGAGAACCTTCAGTTTCTTTTTCCGCAATTCGCCAAAGTGCTTTTCGTAATGGCGCGCATACCAGTGGCTGTCCCACTTGTCCGTCCTGTGCAGATTGGCAAGCCTGATGAGATCACCAGATCTCATTCTCGACAATGCCCTGACATACCAGCCTCGGAGAATCCCTCTTTGACGTTCACTGAGTAATCGCTTCAACAATCCTTTAACAACATTCCACATGGTCTTCCGTCCTCCTCTATCAGATGGAGTCAGTGCCCTTTGGCCACGACGTTGGTGACGCACCGAATTCCATGAGGGATTCAATGTACTCAACAGTGACTTTTCGTTGTGCCTGTATGGCCTTTCGCTCCGACAGCATCTCAGGTACCCTCATTACCGCCTCCATCATTCCCTGCAACACGGCTGCCGTGTGCCCCTTTCGACTGTACGCAAACCACGCTCTCAGTCTCGACGTCAGTATTGAGGGGAGTCGTCTTACTATCGTCCTTGATGGAACGTTCTTTAGAACAAAGAGAATACTGTTACGGACATGAAGCTTCACTGCCATACGCTGCATTGTTCGGACGGTTGCCCCTCGTTTGTGGAAACACACGGCCGAGGGCACGTACATCACCTTCCATCCGCCTGATTGCATGCGAAAATCCAGATCAATATCCTCATAGAATGCAAAGAACCGCTCGTCAAAAAAGCCAATCTGATCAAACACTTCCCGCCTGTATACGGCAGCTCCGGCACAGGGCCCAAACACATAGTCTGCCATGTCATATTGTCCGAAATCCTGTTCACCGTGACCCCGCGCTTCAGCCGTTATAGCGCGCGTTAGAACATCGCCTGCGGCATCGATGATGCCACGGTCGAAGAAATTCAACATTTTACATGCGGTAGCACCGGCCTGAGGATGATTTTTGAGGACATCAACCATGTTTTGAAGCCACTTCGCTTCCAGTTCGATGTCGTTGTTCAGCAAGGCAATGTACGGTGACGATGTCTGCACAATTCCTCTGTTTGTGGCAAAAGCAAAGCCGGTATTCTTTTCCAGACGCAGCACCTTCACTTTCGGAAAGTTTCGCCTCACGAAGTCAAGCGACCCATCCGTGGATCCATTGTCCACAAGAATAACCTCACAATCGGAATACGTTTGCCGAAAGAGAGAGCCCAGACAGGTTTCTATGTGGTCCATTCCGTTGAGATTGACGATGATGACTGCTGTCTCTGTCATGTTCGTATTATTTTTGCCATCGCAGGTTTCACCGTTTTGCGGAATGGACTTTTCGCGATAAGATGAGTTTGCCAATAGGTTCAAGTCTCGGTGAAATGCGAACGAGAAATTCTGAATCCCATTCGTCGAAATACTTCCTGAATCGAAGACATCCAAAATATGCAAACAGAAAAAAGAGACCAGACGCGGTTAGAAGCCCCAAGTCAACAATTCTCGCATGCGGTGAGAATCCGGCGACAATCCACGGAATCAGAGCGGCGGCAACACCAGCACCCGAGGCAATCAAAGGTTGTGCAAGAATTGTGAGAATTCGTTTGAGGGAGCCTTCCATCGCTTTGTCGAACGCGATGGCAAAGTATGCAGAACTGATTATCAAAGAGAGTGATGTACCAAGCATCACACCATAATACCCGAAAGAGAGAACAAACGCGATACTGAATGCTATATTCAGCACGGTCTGGACAATTGTCACTTTCATCTGGGTGGTTGCATCACCCAGACCCAGCAAAACGTACGATATCGTTCCGGTGAGAACGTTTAGCAGATAGCCAAATGCAAGAATTTGAAGCGCAAAAGATGCCATGGAAAATGAATCACCCATCCATATCCGCATGATGAAGTGGGCAAAAGCGGCAACAAACGCAAACAGAGGAATAGCCGAACAAGCGAGATATTTGGTTGATCGATCAAACGCGAGACGAATCCTTTGGGTTTGGTTCAGTGCCTCAAGTTGGGAGACAGCAGGAATGAGGGACGACAACATGATCAATGGCAGAGCTCTGATTCTACTTAGCAACTTTCCACCGACGTCCACATACATAACGTAAGGAAGTCCGACAAAGTTGGAAACGATGAGGCGGTCGGATTGAAATGTCACCAATTCCGCCAATCGCGAAACTTGCAGTTTGCTTCCGTAGGCAAATAGCTTCCGAAACATTGCACGGTCCAGTTGCCACGGCCGCACGCGCAATCCCGGAAATCGATCCACGAGGAACGCGTAGTTCAAGGCCCCGCTCAATAACACAAGGCATGTTTCAGAAAGAATCAGACCGACAATTCCCCGATCGTAAGCTAACACAACAACGTAGAGTGCAACGCGAACCACCACCAGTGCAATTTCAATCTTCCTTGTAAGGTCGATGTGCTGCATACCCACGAGGGCGGAGGCAAATGTCGACAAAGGGTTGGCAATTGCAAGATTGAACACTGCAATGAGGGCAACGGTGCGAGCCTGATCGAACGAGGGAATAGGAATGCGCGCCAGTCTCAAGAGAGGATCGACGAGGGGAATGGCAATCCCGAAGAGGAGAATACCCAAAAAACAGTAAAAAGCTAATCCGCTATTGACAATCTTGTTTACTGACTCAGAATCTTGATAAGCGTGATACTCTGCTACAAATTTCTGGAATGAAAGCCCGATTCCGAAATCGGACAGTCCCCAATACCCTGTGAGGATTGTGATGATGATCCAAATGCCATATAATTCCGCGCCTAATTTTCCGATAACATACGGCGTGAGAAAGAAGAGAGCCAAAACGGAGACGAAATATCCCAGGGCACTGAATCCTGTATTTCGGGCGACTTTTTTTGAAAGGGATTCTTCCATCCTCATCCGTGGTTGACCACCTTGTTTTTCTTGCGTTTCGCTTCCATCTCACAAGGTCCCTTTGTCTCATTCAGGCTATGCAGCCCAATTCAGAGCTCTATCCTTGTCGTCCGGGTGAAGTGTATGCAAGATCTCGTCATCAGATTCACCGCATCGGGCCCTATCAGCGCTGGTGCCTCCGCGGCCTCATCCACTTTAGCCCTGTTCTCCTTTGCTTCAAGGAAGATACCAGGTTTTCTCCCACTTTTTGCTACACCCCGGATCGCGTACTGAGAACTGTTGTCAGATCTTTGTCACCCCTGCCGGAAAGATTGACAACAACGACAGTTCCACGTTTGCCCGAGAAGACCTTCTGCACGTGGGCAAGCGCGTGGGCGGACTCCAGTGCGGGAATGATCCCTTCCAGACGCGTTGAAAGATGGAATGCGTCGAGGGCCTCCTCATCCGTCGCAGACGCGTAGGTCACCCTTCCCTGGTCCTTGAGATAGGAATGTTCCGGGCCAACACCGGGGTAGTCCAGCCCGGCCGAGATCGAGTGCGGCACCTGTACTTGTCCATTTTCGTCCTGAAGAAGATATTGCATTGAGCCATGGAGAACACCCGGTTTTCCTGCCAAAAGAGACGCGGCGTGCTTTCCACTTTCGAGACCAAGCCCTGCAGCCTCAACTCCAATCAACCGGGTTTTCAAATCCCCGAGGAACGGGAAGAAAATGCCCATGGCATTGCTGCCGCCTCCGACGCATGCCACAATTGCATCCGGAAGCCGACGTTCAGCTTCCAGAATCTGTTTCTTTGTTTCCCTCCCAATAATGCTCTGAAAATCGCGGACAATCATCGGATATGGATGCATGCCAACCACGGACCCGATGATGTAATAGGTCGATCTCACATTGGTCACCCAATCCCGAATTGCCTCATTGGTAGCATCTTTCAGCGTTCCGTTTCCTGATGAAACAGGAACAACTTCGGCGCCGAGCAGTCTCATCCTGTCCACATTTGGCGATTGCCGCCGCATGTCTTCCACACCCATGTACACAATGCACTCAAGGCCAAACAGGGCGCACACAGTCGCTGTCGCGACGCCATGTTGTCCTGCCCCTGTCTCGGCGATGACTCGACGCTTCCCAAGCCGCCGGGCCAGGAGTATTTGTCCAACGGTGTTATTGATCTTATGCGCCCCCGTGTGGCAGAGATCTTCTCTCTTTAAGTATACTTTTGCGCCGCCAAGATGTTCCGAGAAACGCTTCGCATGATAGAGCGGTGTCGGCCGGCCGACGTAGTGTTTCAAATAGAAGCGCAATTCGCTCTGAAACTTCTTGTCATTCTTTACG
>Ga0209641_10002968_pt1 | contig 14300 bp, 13 predicted proteins | sample RifCSP16_1_FD_184022 | JGI IMG/M metagenome (GOLD analysis project Ga0209641, IMG submission 184022) | Soil microbial communities from Rifle, Colorado - Rifle CSP2_sed 16_1 (SPAdes) (version 2) | ecosystem: Environmental > Terrestrial > Deep subsurface > Rock core/Sediment | place: Rifle...
CTGGTTGTGGCAAAAGCCTGATAATTCATAATGATCACTTCGATATTGGAAGTATCCGCAAAGCTCTTAATATTTATGAGATTCGATTTGTTTTGGGTGTTATATATCGAAAAACGTATCTTTTTGCCGTATATTTCCTGAAAATGTTCTGCGGTTATTTCAAGGGATTTATGCACCCCTTCACGAATAGCCACCGATGGCACCATGTTAATAAACTTGTTCCAGCCGTAATGCTTATTCAGCTCATACATGGTTTTGGTATAAACATAGGTTTTGCCGGTTCCGGTTTCCATTTCAATAGTAAAATTCAGCCCATCTAACCTATCAACAACCTTTAAACCCTGTTCTTTTTGCAAGGTTTGAACATTCTTTAAAATATCGCTACCGGTAATTTCCAGTTTTTTGTTGGAAAAAATCTCATGTGTGAGAAAACCCGTTCTGCCGGACACTTCCTTTCGTAACCCTTTGCTTTGGCCTTCGAAACATCTGACAACCGCTGATGTGGCATCGGACTGATACTGTTGATGTTTAAATTGCAATTTCATTTATCTGTATCCTTTTTATTTACCAGCTTCTTAATCTCTTTGTCAAAATCACTTTCAAATAGTTTATCTTGAATAGGGCGGTATTTTTCAAATTCGCTTTCAGCAAATGCTTTGGCTATTTCTGCTGTTACTTTTCCGGCGTTTTCCAGAATATCCGCGTCGTTGAATTTTAAAAAAGCGTTAAGTTTTTCCGACCAGTCATTCATTGTCATAGGTATGCCTTTTTCCGCCTGATTTTCGGCGTAATCAAGGTACATGGTAACAATCCTGTTTAAATATTTAATTTCTTTTTCATTCAGATAATTTTTTGCGATTATCACATCTGACTTTATGATTTTACCATCAGGCGCTTTTTTCCACGTTGTAAGCCCCATATACTTTTTTTGATGGTTGGCACGATTTACAATTATCTCTGCGGCCGTCTGTCCATGAGTAGGAAATGAAGTTTATTTTGAACTGTCGCGAAAAAGGTTTGTGTGGTTGGCGAATTTAAATCATAATCAATAGCGGTTGCGTAGATATCGGTAATTTGCTGGTAAAAATTCCTTTCACTTTCACGAATATCGCGAATTTCAAGAATTAAGTCTTTAAAATATTGTTTGCTTAGATAGGCTCCGTTTTTTAACCTGATATCATCAAGAACATACCCGCGAAGGGTAAAATCTTTTAATACCTGAGTTGCCCATCTTCTAAAATTTGTTGCTCTTTCTGAATTTATTCTGTAGCCCAGCGCGATTATCGCTTCTAAATTATAATGTTTTGTCTGATAATTTTTCCCATCTTCCGCAGTTATTAGGAATTTCCTAACAACTGAAGTTTCTTGTAATTCTTTTGTTTCAAAAATGTTTTTTAAATGCTCGTTAATTGTTGGGATTTTAACATCGAAGAGCTTGGCAATCAGTTTCTGCGTAAGCCAGACATTTTCGTCTTCAACACGAACATCAATCCCGTCTTCTCCTGCCTGAGAGGTAAAGACTAAAAACTCCGCTGTTGAATTACGAATAATCAATCTATTCTCTTTCTTTTTCATACCCATATCACCGTAACCTTTGTCTCATGTGAAAGCCGCTTGAACCGTTCCTCTACATTAATCCGGTCTTTGTCGTCTTTAAAACTGGCATCTTTAAAAACAACCTTGAAAGGTTTTAAATCTGATATTGTATCTACAATTTTAAAATCAATGTCATTGTCAAAACAGGCTACGAGAGCGTTGGTTTGTACAATATAAACGACATTGCTGAGTATCTTTTTTGTTTCTATGGGCAAGGAGAGTTCCAAGCCGAGGTCGAGAATAACTTGAGTAAGTAAATCTTCAGGGGTGCGGTCATCCTTGATGTTGCTTTTAAGAAATGACAACTGGCCTTGCTTGAGTTCGCTTGGGTGATAGAACACATCTTTCATGTTGGTATCATCGGTTTTATATACACGAAAGCCTATGTCGAGTTTACTTGCGTCAATAGGTTCTTCACCTAATTTAAGTTGCTGATTTTTAACTTTAAGTTCTTCGACTATTTTTTTACCTGCACGGCGAATACGGTCTTTGCCGATTTCGGCTATTGTTTTGTAACCGGCTTTATAGGCCTCGCTATTTTCATCAGTCTTTTCAGGGAGCTGAACCATGATGAATTTGCGGTTACCGCCATCTTCGACGTTGAGCTGCATGACCGCGTGCGCTGTGGTGGCAGAGCCGGAGGAAAAGTCTAGAATGATAGAATCTTTATCTGTTATAAAATCTTGAAGATATTTTAATAAATTTACAGGTTTAGGGTTTTGAAATATACGAGACCCAAAAATAGACTCCATTTCTTTATTGCCATTCTGAGTAAATCCAACCTGTTCTTGTTTTAAAATACTACGGGCTTTTACTTTTCTTCTATTTCCTCCTTCATCATGCAAATATGTTTTAGTATAAATCTGCCAATCTCCATTTTTATCCTTTTTAAAACCAACCTGATTCAACGCCTTTCTTCTTTCAAACTCCGGTTTAGAAAGTCTCCAAATAGCTGGTGAAATATCCTTTAATGAACCATCTGGACACTCAATTGGATATATTAGGTTTGGACGATTTGAGTCAATTCCCTTTTTATCTAACCTGTCAAAATAGAATCGCCCATTCTCATCTTCTTCTCTGAACATCTTCTCATAGGAATCAGTTGGTTGTGCAAAGAGTTGAGGTAAGGCTTGTATATTTCTTGCGTAAAATAAAACGAACTCATGTTCCTTCACAATAAAAGGACTATCCCCACCACCACCATGTTTATTCTTCCAAATAAATTCCCCAACAAAATTTTGCTCTCCAAAGACTTCATTTAATATTTTTTTAAGATTTGCAAACTCGTTTTCATCTATACTAATAAAAATAACCCCATCATCTTTCAGGAAGTCCCTCGCCACAACCAGCCTTTCATACATCATAGAGAGCCAATCCGAATGAAACCTTCCGTTAGAGTCAGTGTTCCTAAACAGCTTTTCGCCTTCTTCATCTTTAGTCCCAAGTTCCTCATCATATTCTTCTTTGCTCTTTGCAAAATCGTCTTTATAAATAAAATCATTCCCCGTATTATACGGTGGGTCAATGTAGATCATCTTCACTTTACCCAGATAGCTCTCCTGTAAAATCTTTAAGACTTCGAAGTTATCGCCTTCGATATACAAATTTTGGGTGGTATCAAAATTTACCGATTCTTCACGGCAGGGTCGCAGGGTTTTGGTAATCGGCGTATTGGCTTTTAAAAGTGATTCTTTTTTCCCGGGCCAATCGAGGCGGTAGCGCTCGTCATCAGATTCCACAAGGTTTTTTGATAGTGTTGTTTTAAGCAGGTCAAAATCAACGGCTTTTTTAATATTACCGTTTTCATCTTTTGTTTCAGTAATTACATTGGGAAATAAAGAGGCGATCCGCTCTATATTTTTATCCGTTAAATCCGGAGTCTGCATTTTCAATTTGTCCATTTTTGTAACTCCTCTTTAATCTTCTTAAGATGATTTTTTCTTTCCAGTAATATTTTATTCAGCTCAACTTTGCGGTTAAACTGCTTTTCTTTTGATATCCTGCTTCCCAAAGCATCTATCTCATTCTCTAAAGCCTTGATCTTGTTGTCGGTATCTATAATCTCATTAAAACTGCTTTTGGTTTGCACTTCACTGGGGATAAAGGTTTTGACTATCTTTTGATAAACCTTCTCCAGATCAATACCGGTAAAATCAAAAATCTTCTTTGCGTTCCATTCAGTTAAGTAATAATTTTCGGCGTTTTTGTTCTCTTTTAATGTGATCCCGTATGCCTCGTTCCCTTTGCAAGTAAAGTGGTATAAAATCTGATACGGAATGGCTTTATCAATGACCTTAAGGACGTTTTTGGGTATCACTTGCTCTTTAAGCTCTATTTCAAATATCTGTATCTCGGTTACCTTGGCTGTCTTTGTGATGCCGATGGTGCTTTCAGCCAGTTTATATTTCCAGGTGATCTTCTGTATTTTATCAACAAACTCTTTCTGCAACTTCGCGCTTAAAGCCGCCTTCTCATAAAACTTGTTCTTTGGAATAAATTTATTTACAAAAGCGGCTCTTGGTAATTTAAAGTTATCATTCACCATTACTTTATCACCACAAAAGTCAAAAGCTCAAAATCCTCAAGCCCCTTTATATTGTTCATAAGAGCCGTTGTGCCGCCTGATGTAAACAGGCTTTCGACATCACTTTCGTCCTTCACGTGGAGCACTGATTCGATGGATTTATTTAAAAGATCAGAATACTTGACCATATTCTTCCCATCGTCAGTCTCATCGTTAAATAATTCATAAACATCTTTCATCGCGTCACTATTGCCTTTACAAAGCGCGCGGAGAATATCCAGCGTGTTTTTTACATTCAAATGATTTGATATTACTTCCCCCTTTGCACTTATATACACCAGATAAAACGGATGGAACTGATTTGTTTTATCAATATTTACTTCGCTGTTTATATTTTTTAAAACAAAAACCACGCCTTCTTCTATCCCACGCTCAATGTCCTTTTTACAAACAGCATGCATTCCATTAGCAACGCTTGCGAGGCTTCCGTTGGCTTTGATATAGTTTACCAAATCCATGCGGAAATCATTTAACCCCAGATCAGTTATGGAAACGCCCGAACCCATCTCTTCGATATCCACAACCTCTTCCTGTAATTTCTCCAACTGTTTCTTTCTGAATAGTAAATCCGAAGATTTATTGGTCAGGACGTTATCTTTACCGGTAGCTGTCGCGTCAACCATAAACATTTTGCTTTCGACCCTGTTTTTCAGATTAATGTAGTCATCAAGGGATAATTGAGGCCAGAAATTAATAAGCTGAATATCTTTATTAGCCGATCCTATCCTGTCAATACGGCCAAACCGCTGAATAATGCGTACCGGATTCCAATGTATGTCATAATTGATAAGCGTGTCGCAATCTTGTAGATTTTGACCCTCGGAGATACAGTCCGTGGCAATTAAGACATCTATCTCAGGAGCGGCTTTATCTCTGCGCTCTTTGGATCGGGGTGAAAAATTGATCAGAATATTATTGAAGTTGTTATTTAATTTTAGCGTTGTCTGGTTTTCATCTGAGCCGGTGAGCTTCGCTGTTTCCAGATTAAGCGTCTTATTGTATCCGGCAAGATTCTCGTATAAATAATTCACCGTATCCGCAAAAGCACTGAATATCAGGATCTTTCGATTCCCCGGATTTATAGGGGCTTGGATCTTGTTTTTAATAAAAACCTTCAAATCTCTCAACTTTGTATCGTGTGCGGGTGTTACTTTTTCCATTTCTCTAAATATTGCTTTGGCGATAAGAACATCGGCCTCCAAATCCTGTTTCCAGCCGGAAGTGTTCATATCCTCCAGATTAACTTTAACTTTTCCGCCGACGCTAAACTCATCATTCAACCAGTCATCGCTGTCAGCATCCAGATTGATATCATTAAACTGGGTAGATTCGACTGATGTTTGAACGCCGGTCTTTTCAAATACTTCGATTTTGTCAATGGTTCGCTCGATCTCTTTTATGAATTTACCAAGGGTAATCCTGAATGAATCAACTGAACTCTCTAATCTTTTAAGGAAATTTACCCTCATAAGAGTTTGGAGGTTTTTTTCCCTATGAACCTGTTTAAAACTTACCTTCTCATTGACGTTCGTATCGTAAATATCGCTGTAAAATTGCCGTTTATTGTCCAATATGTACTCTGTAGGTGAATATATAGACATTGATAACTTGGAGAGTTCTTTATAGAGTTCTGATATTTCAATAAAACCCTCAATGTCCGTTATGTCTGCGTGATGGGTAATAGGTTTTAATCTGTTGGGGAATTTGCCAATCTTATTGATGTCATAATACTTCTCAATGTGTTTTCTGCTCCTGGCTATTGTTACGCTATCGAGCAATTTGAAAAAGTCAAAATTTGCATTAAGCTGTTTTAAAAGCACTTGACTGGTTCTTTCGTCTACCGGCAGTTTAGACCAATCGTTAAAGGTCCTCTGGGCATTTGTCAAAATGGTTTCAATGGATTTGTCTGTATCCATTCTTCCATCAGCTATCCCTGTTTCGCCTTCACACGCCAAAGCAATTTGGTTCTTTAAATCAGTAAACCTGTTATTGACCGGAGTCGCTGAGAGCATAAGAACCTTCGTCTTAACGCCCGCTTTCATGACATCATTCAGCAGTCTTTGGTATCGGGTTACTCTATCTTTTCGGGGGTCATTATTTCTAAAATTATGAGATTCATCAATGACGACCAAATCGTAATTACCCCAGTTGATTCGTGATAAATCTATTCCGTTTGATTGCCCTTGATCTCTGGATAAATCCGTATGATACAAGACATGATAATTTAAGCGGTCTTTTACCAAGGGGTTATCATCGTAGTTGTTTAAAAATGTTTGCCAGTTGTCTCCCAGTCTTTTGGGGCAGAGAACAAGTACGGTTCGGTTTCTCTCCTGATAATATTTAATAACGGCTAATGCTGAAAAAGTCTTTCCGAGACCTACACTATCGGCAAGAATACATCCATTGTGCCGTTCTAATTTATTAATAATGCCTAATGCGGCGTCTTTTGGGAAATCGTAGAGTTTATTCCAAATCACGGATTTCTTAAACCCTGTTTTTTCATTAGCAAGTTCATCCTCGGAAATATCTTCCAGAAACTCATCAAAAATATTGTAGAGTGTCAGATAGTAGATAAATTCCGGGGAGTTCTCCTTATAAAGGTCTGCGATATAGGCAAGAACTTCATCGGTCACATTTTTTAATACCTTCTCGTCATTCCATATTTCCTCAAAGGTTTGAATATATTGTTTCGTAGTCTCAAAATCGTCTGTTTTAATAATCTGGTGCAGTATAGAGTTATCTTTTTCGTATCCAAAACCTGCACTGCTGAATTCATTAATTCCCATATACACATATTTATTCTCATTGTTATCAAGGGTTATATGTGGTTGTACATATTTATTACCAATATTGGTTTTAAAGGTTACCTTTTGTTCAATCCACTTTTTGCATTCTTTAGCAATTGCTTTACCTTTAAGTTCATTTTTTAGATTAATTTCAAATTCAGAACCGCTTAAAGACTTTTGCCTAAAATCGGCGTTAATTTTAAATTGTTTTTTCTCTCTTTTGTTTTTATCAGCTTCAATGAAGGTAGGGTCTGTAAAGATAAAGCTTAACGTATCAATTTTTTTTAATTCAGTTTTAAGACATTCAAAACCGTAGATAGTAAAAATGCCTGCTGCAACTTGCAGTTTGCTTTCTTTACCTAGATTCTTTTTAAAGTCATCACCGACTTTTTCGGTTTTATTATTGAAGCTATGTATCATTTATGCTGTTTCCCGTTCTTCAGTATTTAGCCCTTCGAGCCATGGATGGTGCGCATCCATAACGGTCAAATTTTTCGCAATTAAGGGGGACACCGTATATAATTTTAATTCATGCATTAAGTAAAGTGTTCGGGATTCCCCATTTTTTATGATAGAAAATCCTTACCACTTATTCGTTCAGTTTACCACGATAACTGTGAATATGCGGTTCAATAGGTTTGTAATAGTGACAGGAAAATCCCTTTTCAAGGGCAGATGGCTAAGTATGATAGCAGTTTGCTTATTCAAGTCAATTATAAAATATGTGTAAAGATTAAATTTGCATATTCCAAATCAAAATTTCTCTTGCATGATGTCTTGCATGATTATACAGTGGCAATACTATAGTCAATTCCAACGTAATGCAAAAGAATCAGCAGTAATTGGCGGGGAATCATTTATGTAGCAACACAATTTACGACAAGTACCCTTTTTTGTATGGTTTTCAAACGGGGAATTGGCGACTATGAGCATGAACATGAACGGGGATATTATAATTTACGAGTTTAGCCGATCCAGGGTGGAGCAGGGAAATTTTACCCATTTTCTGGAACGATTTAGAGCAGAAAAGCTGCCAAGCGGCATACCTCTCAGGCAGATGATGGATTCTATCGTGTTCGTTATTGAGGGCTATGATAACGATCCCCGTGAAATCCACACAATCCCAGAGATACGAAAATTCTACCAGACGTTTCATCACGCTTGGCCATACTGGTTATACTTTTGCAACCTTGATCAGGACGGTCTCAAAATGATGACGTTTTGCTGCCTGGAATCCATTACGGCGATTAAGGTTAATGGTAACCCCGATTGTGCGGTACAGTATGACCCCATAGAACTTCTCAGGTTTATCTCAAAGAATTTTGCCCATATGAATGTGATGTGTGAACAAGCCGGCATGACGGAGCGGGGAATTTACGACCGTTCAAAACACGTGATGGAATATTTCGGATTCCCTTATGATGTACCACCGCCAGAATGATCCGGCAAGAATTCTTTTTAAAAAATCTGCTTATTGTATAAAGCAGTTACTTTCGTTTAAAATAGTCGTTAAAAACACAACTTGGACAGGTAGTAACCAATAGTAATTACTTAACAACCTGTTCTTCCTTTTGCTTAGGCATTAAACGGAATGGATACACTCGATGTGGTTCAAATGTTTCAAATGTTCCTCTGTAATACTTTTAACTTCCATGATGATAAAAATGCCCCATAAATACAGCTTTCTTATCATCAGTATAAATATCAATTTCGGGATGCGGAACTACCTCTCTTTCGTTTGGTTGCTCACCGCTCAAACTGGCGGTTCTGCGTGATTATTTGTCTTTTATCTCTTTCAAAAGCACTTGCTCCATGAGTTTATACTGCCGTACTTTAAACACTGTAATGTGATAACGGTATACAAGATCATCAGAATCTACAAAGGCGCAAATCTCACGGACAGCTTGATAGTCCTTGTACTGCCAGAAATCTTCGTCAACTTCATCGACAAACTTTTCAGTGATAATTGTGCCATAGATTTCACGTATGGGAATTTCCACCTCGTAATCAGGAATTCTCAGTCTTCCTGAATTATGGATACCATTGAGAAGTTCTGATAAATTGTCATCCTGCACTTCTTTTTCATAAATGAATCTGGCTAATTGCTCGCCGGTTCTTATCTTTTCTAATTCTGAATTAAAAGATGCACTCGTCACAAGATCAGGGTACTTAGTTCCCTCTGCATTTATCGTATAAGAAAATAAAAAACTTAAGAATACCAAAATAATACTTATTTTTATTTTGCCCATAAATCCCCTTTTTATCTTATCTTTAAATTTTTCCCTTTACTACCTTATTTAACAGGAAAACACTTTTTCAAGGGTAGCTGGCTAAGTATGATAGCACTTTGCAGGAACAAATCAATACAAATTCATTTACATAAAAATACATCTAAACAGCGCAGAATTTGTCTGAACATATCATCATCTGTATAAATTTAAAAGACGGATTCTTTACGGTTGTAAAATGTTGTAGTAACAAAACGGGATTCCCTCCGATTAAAACATTTCCATATAATTTGCCGGAACATTCTCAAAATCCACCCACCGGAACCAGCCTGTTATGCCCAGGAACTCTGCCCAGCGGTTAATCATGGCAACATCGCCCTCAAAATTATCCTGATATTCTTTTGTAACCATTTCAGCCAGGGCTTTGCCCTTATTCAGGTCTATTGCACTGCTGAATGGCTGAACATAGTTGACTCCGAAATGCATTCCCAGCACACGGAAAAAAGCATAATTCATGAGAGCATTGGCTTCGTATACCTTTTTAGGGATAGCTGTGCGGATAGCGCCGGAAAGTGATTTAATTGCTTCTTCCCTTTGTTTTTCAATGGATATTTTCTGATACGGCCAGATTTCAGGGTATTCGTTAAAGAGCCATTTTTCTATCATTATGTCGGGAGGCATATTGGTTATCTGCCGGACAATACCTTGGTGAAGAAAATCAATTATATCCCCAGGGATATTTTTGCCTAAATCGGAAACAACTTTAGCTCTGGAGGCATTATCCGACATCGGTATTACTCTTTTTTCCATAGGGGCCTCGAAGGTGCGTATTATATGTCCACATTCGTGTGCGATAATATGGTTTATTACGTCGGTATGCTGGGGCTTGTAAAATATCTTGTGAGACGGCATGTTTTTACGGGCCATTTTAATAATCGCATAGGTCTTTAAATCGTTCTGCTCAACAAACTCAACCTGTTTGCCGGATATTTCTTTTACTTTTTCCAGAATGGTATTTACAGAATCAATAAGCGTTATGCTCACAGGATGTCCTCCGAATCAAAAAGCTCCGAGGCCATCCGGTATTCGGCGGAAAAATCAATGCCCACGTCTTCTTTGGACGCAATGCGTTTAAATCCTACATACATATAGCACAACAACTGAATGCCGGAAAAATATCCCGGCAAAGAATTCAGCGTATATTTTTTATTAGGATTATTTATATCCAGCCCATCGCGTCCTTTCATTGCTATTTCATAGCTGATTTTCCTCACTTCGTCAAATTCTTTTGTCGAGAATAATTTCAGTGCGTTTAGACAATAATACATTGCATCCGGCCTGAAGCCATGCGACTTTGCATTTGTAACGGCTATTTCCCGCAGGCGGTCTTTTGCCATGTCTTTAAGAAAAGCAGGGGCATTTATTTCCAGCAGGTGGGAAAAGTATGCGTGGGCATTTGTGAAATCATTAAGGTTAAAATACGTAAAAGCAAGGCCGTATAAAGTTTGTGGGTCATCAGGTATTATTTCATGAGCCTTTTTTAGATAATAAAGAGCGTTGGCGAAATTTTCTTCTTTCCCGAATACGCCTCCAAGATTGCGGAATGCATAGGGATTGTTCGGTTCTATTTCCAAAGCTTTAAAAAGAAACTCTTTTGCCTTTGGTAAATCATTTAATTCTGCATAAGCAAAACCCATAGCCACATAAGCATTGGCAAACCCCGGAGCATGCTGAATGCATTGAGTAAGAGTTCTTATTGCGGCTTCGGGCTTTCCAATCTCGGTATAGCACATACCCAGGTTGTAGAGCATATCGGAATTGCGCGGATCGCGGGTGATCAGGTCTTCCAGTATCTCACAGGCATCTTTGAATTTACCATTTTTTAAAAGGGCGAGTGCGGTTTTAAAATCGGTCATTTATTGTTCTAGTCGTTCAAATGTAATATTCATAAGGTTATGCCATCATTAAATTCAAACCAATTATAGCAAACAAACCTTTCTGTATTGAGTTTGTTACAAAAACCAATAACAAGTTTGTATCTAGCAATTTCAATCACTTTCCAGCTTACAGGGGCGTCTGGTCTGCTGATATAACTGGTTTGATAACAGCCATTCTTTCAGCAACTTGTTCCAGACTTATCGGCTTGAACTCGTTACAATCAACCCCAACATCGAATGACAACCCCTGTCCTGGTAGACTACCATGACTGTGGCCATATAAATGCCATGATCCATAGTGCGACCTATCCCAAACCCTCATTGCATAGTGACACAAAACGATAACTTGGGGATGCTTGCTATTGCCCAATTCTGGAAACTCAAGCGATACAAGAGGTGGTAATACCTTAACTGGTTGACCAGAGCGACTCGTATATTTCGAGTGGAATTCAGCAAGCCAGCGGTAGTCATGGCTTCCTGGCAATATCTTTATCTGACCGTTTAACTCCATTATGCACTTTTTAAAATAGTGGATATTACCAAGTGTAAAATCACCCACGTAATAAACTATGTCTTCATCACCGACCACGCTATTCCAAAGGCTGATTAGCTTGGTGTCCATTTCCTGCACAGTATCGAATGGACGTTTGCAATATTTGATGATATTAGCATGTGCAAAGTGATGATCCGATGTGAACCAAACCGTCATTTTTGCTTTATAAAATCGAACCTTTCTTATTTAGTGTTTTTTTAATTTGCTTCAATTGTTCGGCATCTGAGAAATGTTTTAAACTATCAGCCTTTTTTATATTTCCAATTAAGAATTCGTAATCCGCTAAATCCTGTAATCTACTTGATGTTTTTTTACACTTAATTAATTGTTTTTTCCCGATAAAATTAACCAGAATATTGGCATTCCCAAAAACTCCTCTTACCCTGTTCTTCCATATCTCATTCCAGGTTACCCCTGGTATTGAAGTCAATATATCAATAATCAAAGGTTCGTGTCCAAGATGAATTTTATTGCCTTTTTCAGCAAAATATCTCCACTTTACATCTTCTGGTTTAAAACCAAATCTTTCCAATACTTTTACCATCTTTTCGGCATTTTCTCTGGTGGACTCAATGAGAATATCCAAGTCTATTGTATTTCGTGGTTCTACGTAACATGAATAGGCATAATTCCCTTATATGTATTTTTGCCTAATGCTCTTTCAATCCCACCAGACTCCACATCATCCTCATACCATTCTTTCTTCCATCTCTACGGTCACATTTCTTTTCCAAGATTTCAATACCAACATCTCTACATTTCTTACAAAATATTACTGACTGACCTTTAATTAAACCACCAGCACAAGCCTTTTCTTTACTCAAATCTTTTCCGCACTGATAACATTTACTAACACCTTCTACCCTTTTACCGAACTGTTTCTTTAACTCTTTTTTCATAAATACACCTCTGTGGTTCTCGTTGGTTGCTAATGAAGAGAATTTGCGATTAATTTTATATCTCTTTTTTTACTTCTTCATAAACTTTAGCAATAATATTAGAATCGAATCTATCTCTTGTTTCTTCTTTCAATTTTTGGACACTTTTAAAATAATCACAACATCCGTATCTAATATGAAAGTTTGCAAGTATGTATAAAACTCCGTGATATTTAATAAACTTAGATTCTGCGATTTTCCTGCCTTCCTTTTCATCAAGTAAAAGTTCATAAATTGAACCTAACGATTGATTTTGAGCAAATACTTCTGCCTCCCCTTCATCTATATTTTCTGTAAGAAAAAGTTGAATCAGATCGCTTCCGTATTCATTACATTTGGTAAACCAAGAGCCATTTTGATTATAAAATTCTGTTAAAAACTTAAATCTTAAATTTTTTTCATATTCTCTTGTTGGCTTACGAAAAAATTCTTCCTCTACCTTAGCTGGTACTTTAACTTGAAAATAAATTAATTTAAGGAAGCGGAGTAAATCGAGGTGATAAAGTGAAATCAATACAGATGTATCAATAATAGCTTTTCTTGGTTGCATGTTTTAGTTGGCATTATTTATTATTCGACAAGACATGAAGAGCCAAAAGCCCCAAGCCTATTCCTATTAAAGCGACACCCAAACTAGATTCAGTAGTTCTTGCTCTTCCAGAGACATTTTTTAAAAATTCAGCTATTTGATGTAATGCCTTATCTGTATTATGGAAATCTATAAAAATTTCTTTAACGTTAATATTGTCACCAAATTTTACTCTTTTCCCTCTTTTTTTATCATAAATAATAATTATCGGTTTATTTATACTTTTTGAATATTTTAACTCCTCTTTTAACGTTTTGGTTAATCTATTTAAACAAAATGCCAATACAAATTGTGCATTACGTATTCTTAATTTCGTTTCGTTATTAGCCGTTGACGTTAATTTTGTCCTATATGGTAGTGATACAGAAAAACCATATAAATTTGATAATGTTTGTAGTCTTAAAGCTGTACTTTCTTCTACTTCAGACATCGAGTTATATGTGATAAATATATTTTTAAATATTTCCATTTTTGTAATTTCAGAAATTTTGTGTAAATTTTTATTGGCCATTGTAGTAACCTTGAATTACTTGTCAAATAAAATCTATCACAATGACTACATGATTGGAAATCATTTAGCTTTTACCGTGACCAAATCGTGACCGACTTCACGGAAACAGGCAGGACTCCACAGGAATAGACAGGAAATGAAAATACATCATAAGTTATTTTACTGCAAAACATTACAGTCGCAAAAGACACGCTTCCAGTCACTTATGAAAAACGCCAAAAAATGTCAAAATATGATAAAAAATGACATCATCTATAGTAACCTTTTAAATCTTTAATTTTTATTCCTATCAGGTCTTTGAACATTTGGAGGGAGTGTTTTATAGGGCTTACCTTACTTAATGTAGAGTTTTCCCAGCGAATAGGGATTTCCTTGATCTTGAAATTATACTTTCGTGATAAATAAAGGGCCTCCACATCAAATGAAAACCCATCAATTTTACACCTGTTAAAGACAGTTTTGACAACCTCTCGTTTAAATCCTTTAAATCCACATTGCGTATCTATAATCCCTTTTAGCAATACCATGTTTACCATAAAATTAAAAATCTTCCCCATTTTTTCCCTGTACCAGGGTTG
>Ga0209641_10002970_pt1 | contig 14298 bp, 32 predicted proteins | sample RifCSP16_1_FD_184022 | JGI IMG/M metagenome (GOLD analysis project Ga0209641, IMG submission 184022) | Soil microbial communities from Rifle, Colorado - Rifle CSP2_sed 16_1 (SPAdes) (version 2) | ecosystem: Environmental > Terrestrial > Deep subsurface > Rock core/Sediment | place: Rifle...
GATTTCCCAGGTGGCTCTTTGACAACTGAATATGGCCCGTTGTGTTAGGTCCCTCTAGCACGGCGTATTTCCATATACGCCTCATGCACCCAAGAAAGGGGAACCTAACATGACAACCAAGCAAGAGACTAAGACCCTCGCCAAGCGTGACAGCAAAGAGGGTATCCCAGCCAGCGTGTTGAGTGAAGTCCAGTCACACGCGGTTGAGTGCGCCAAGGTCTGCATTGGGCTCAATAAGTCCAGTGTGGACGCACGGCTCACGCTGTTTGACCACGTGCTGGCTGCACGCAAGCTGGCGTCAGGTATGTCCGTGTCCATCTTTATCCATGAGATGTACCGGACCCCAGGGCTTCCCGCAACTGACGCCGGTAAAGCCAACACGAAAGGCCAGATTAGCGCGGCGTGGGGGATCGTGAGCGGCCTGCGCGACGTGAGCCAGGGCAACATGGACGCCATTAGCAAGGATGCCGTCGCGTCTGTCCGAAAGGCCCTTGCGGAATTTGGCTGGAATAGCGCCATTAAGGACTTGCGGGACGGCAAGGTGCTGCCAGCCCCACGCAAGCAGAGTGACCTGGTTGTGGCCCGCAATAAGGCCGTGTCCGCCATTGGGTCGGCTTTCACGGACTACCAGGTGAAACACCCTGGTGCGAACATTGGGGAGTTTGTGGGCAAGCACCTGGTCCCTGGTATCCAGGCGATTGCCGCAGGCAAGGTGCCCGTGGGTCGCGCCGATCAAATCGCGATCCAGCCGCCCGAAGAGGCATTACGCCGGATTCGCAACTACCTGTCAAATTTCGTGACAAGCGAGGTCATGGGCGACAGGGACGGCTTTTGTGGCAAGCACCCACAAGTGCTCACGTTTGCCAAAGAGCTTGCCAGTGTCGCGGTCAAGGTCAGCAATGACCTTGATAGGCTCTTCACCGAGTATCACGAAGTCACCAAGCGCACGAAGCAAGAGACTGCGGCCTAACGCACACACGGGAATCTAACACACGGGCCATATTCAACGGGGACCCCACATTGAGCCCGCATTCAATGTGGGGTTTTCGTGTTTCTTGCATGTGAAATGAGGCACATGATGCACCTCGGTCATATCCTACTGGCAATCCCACTAGGTGTCCTTATCCTAGTGGGCATTGCCATTTTTTGTGCGCCACCACGCGACAAGGACTCATGAGGATAGATGCAATGGATGGGCTGTATATGGCATATACGGTAAGAGGATAGCTCCAATGGATACAGGTAGAGTAAAAACTTCCGACCTTACGTTGAACACCTTTCCCAAGCGTCCGAGTCCGAGGTTTTTCCAAAGAAGCAACCAGCGTACAAGTGAGAGGAGATGAGCATCATGCGCGTCTATCCTTACAAGATTCAAGAGCTTCTCCGTCAGGTCCAATGGATGCGCAGCATGCACAGTAAGTATGGCTCCCATCGGACCAATGAACACTCGCGCTTTCCCCGAGTGCAAGAGGCGGCGCAGAAGGGCCGTGTGAAGAGTCGCATATGATTATCAGGAAACGTTTTGGAGCAGAGGACGCATGCGTGCCACAATTACCACCCTCATCATCCTAACAACCCTTGCTATTCTACTTGAGCTTGGCATATCAGCGTGGATTGTTCACATGCAAGTGGCCCATACGCAGCCCTCCATTGTGTGTATATCCAAATACGAAGCGTGGAATCGCATCCACAAGCCAAGGTACCGGATGCGCGTGGTGTATCGTGAACCGTTGGAATTTTGTATGTGAGAGGAGGTGATCCCTAATGGATGATCCCATTGTGCAAAACACGCAACTGCCTCACCACACCCCTGGAGAGGACCCACTGACCTGGTTTGAGCGCGTGGTGGACGCGGTGGAGCACAGCATGCCCCCGGAAGTGGTGGCTTACTGTGGCAATGAAAAGGAGGTGCGAGCGCTGGCCCGTCAGGTAGCCCGTGCGGCGTGTGTGCTGATGGCCCGCGCACATGCAGAGTGCAATTAACCCAAGCGAGAAAGGAGACTCATGCATGAGACGCCCACCGAAACACAAGCGGAGTGCCAAGGACCATGTGAACATTGGAGATCGTCTCTATGTGGAAAGCTCCAAATGCGTGGAGCTGTTTCAGGCCTGTGAGGCTTTGGCGGAGAAAGGCGCGTGGCAGGCTCGCTTGGCCTCCCGCGTGATGTACGAGAGCGAGCTGATCAAAGCCAAGGCCGAGCGGCTCAAGGCCAAGGCTGAGGAGATGTTCAACCGCCTGCGCATCATGCGGAATGACTTGTGGGTGGAGATCGCCTGTGCCAATTCCCGGTACTCAGAGCGTGACCAATGGCGCATCGTGCGTGAAGAATGCACCAACGGCACCGTGTGCATCGAGCGTACCCCTGACAAGGACGATGGCATGGAAGGGTTCATGGAAGAGCTGTTCGAGAGCTATAAGCGCATGAAGAATGACAAGAAGGGGCCAAGTGAGTCACGGCCCGTGGGGCATTACCTCTAAGAGAAAGGAGGCACACGCATGCTCCCAGACTTACCACAACGTGGGGTAGTTCTCCTTCACGGCAACACCCTCGACCTCTATTGGGAGGAACCACTCATCCCAAGTCTGCTCAAGCAGGTGGGGACGAAGCGGCCCATTGTGGGGGTGTCTCCTGATCGAGGGTTCCAGGTATTGCTGGCAGATGCCCTCGCAGCCAAGCGCATCAAGGAACGGGTGGCCCCATGCTTTGAGCTTGGGGCTGGTGGGCCGTTTGAGGCGTTCCACCGCACAGTGGCAGCCGAGAACTGTGTGGGTATCCTCGACATTGCAGAGGCCTACCTCGCCGCAGAGAAATGGGAGGCTGGGTGAATCACCACCGAACGCGCGGCGCGCGTCTTGAGATGGGTCGATGAGCCCATTGAGAGCCTGGTGGTGATCATTTCCAGGCATCGCTTGGCGTCCCTGCATCCCTTTGTACGAAGCGGTCATGTCCCATTGCACCACTTGGAGGTCTCCCTCCCTGAGGAACCAGCACGCAAGAAGGCCAAGCGTGGAGCGGACCCCAAGCTCTTGGCAGGGCTCACCATGCGCCAATTACGGGACTTGAGTACGAGTGACTGCCGCAAGGCCCAACTGGAACTCATTGGGCGGGCCACCGATGGCATGTTGACCGCTCGGTGGTGCAGCACCCCCATGGAATATGTGGGGGGCCATGAGGAGATCAAGGCATACCTTACTAATGAGCTGCTCCCCGTGATCAAACGGCGAGACAAGCTCGCGCCTAAGGGCATACTCATGCAAGGGCCGCCAGGAGTGGGCAAGTCTATTCTCGCAGAGGCCATTGCCACCATGCTCAACGAGCCCCTGCTGGAGATGCTCTCTCCCATACGATCCTCGTATGTGGGCGAGAACGAAGACCGCATGATCCGCATGTTGCAGGTGGTAAAGGTCATGGGTGGAGTCATGTACTTCGACGAGGGAGACAAGATGTTCTCCCACATGGACGGCCCCCAAGGGGACAGTGGCGTACAGATGCGCATTCAGATGTCCCTGCATCAGGCAATGGGGGAGACAGACAACCGAGGCAATGTGCTGTATCTCATGGCAACCAACAGGCCCTACATGCTGCCTGCCAGCATGCGTCGGACCGGGCGCTTCGATGTAGTCTTGCCATTGTTCCCACCCACGACTGCCATTGATAGAGTAAGGATTCTTGGAGCGCTGTGCCTGCGCCATGAGATCGAGGGGACAGCAGAATGCTGGGAGCATGTGGCCAACCGCACACAATGGTGGACAGGGGCAGACCTGGAAGGGCTTGTGGTGGCATTGGGGAGGCAAGGAGAAGTGACCATGCCCAGGGTGCGGGAGGCTGTGGAGTATCTGCGCCCGAGCCTGCCACGCTCCGTGATGGAAGAGTATATCCAGCTCACCCAGATGGAATGCCGAGATCGGCGCTTGATTCCGGCGTCGTTGGGGCGGTAGGCAATGAAGATTGTAGCTGTAACCAAGGATAGAAACTATTCATTCATGAAGGGTGAATGGCGGGTCATCGTGGAGGTTAGCGGTGTGAAGGGTATTGATGAGCCTACCCTACTTGATTTTCGGTGCGCTCCAGGCCGCTATCTGATCTACTCACCAGAAGCTGACTGGAACATCTGCGGGGCACACAGGTACCGTTGGTGGCTGCTCTCCAAGGCAGACCAGATGCGAGTGACTGCCGCTGTGCTAGAGGCTGTGGGGGACGAGGCACAATGATACAGGTGAAGAAGCATGTCACTAACAATGGAACACTCCAGGTCTACCTGCTCACGGGAGGTGCTCAGTTTGGCTTCTGGCAGGCCAAGCGCAACCGAGGAACCCCCAATGGGTGGTACGTGTGCGGTGGAATGGACGAATGGTTCTTGCTTCCCACAAAGAAGAGACATCAACTGCTTGCCGCTCTTCTTGAGGCGGCACGCTCCACAGAGTGCCCTGCCCCACCTGTGGAGTGCCCCCCCACGGGCAGCGAACGAAAGGAGACGGCTCATGAAACAGAAGGTCGGTGAAGACACCAAGCAGAAGAAGGTCCAGGAGCAAGGCCCCCCACAGCCCCCAACGGTTGCGGTCACTGTATATTCATATACAGGGGCCAAGCCCTTGGTGGTGGAGGTCCCACAGGGAACCAAGATCAAGGACGTGCTCTCACAAGCAGGCATCAAGATGGAGGCCAATAAGGAGGTGTATCTCAATGACCAACTGGCGTCAGCGGAAACCGTGGTGGAAAAGAACGCCGAGCTATTCTACACTGTCCGGATTGCCGGAGGACGGAGTGGGTGAGTTTCGAGACACCCCGCGCATCTTCTTGCCACCGGACATCCACGCCCGCCTGCATGCATTGCATGCCGAGAGTCTCAAGCGCAACGTGGAACTGACCCTCATTGGGGGGGCAGAGCTGGTGAAAGGTGAGCCCGTGGTGCGCAAGCTCTTGGCCCCACAGCAAGAATGTTCTGCCGCCTTGGTGGAGGTCATTGGACCCCCTACCTGGCTCAAGGACATCGCCGGGCAGGTGCCGGTGTGGGTGCACACGCATTTGGGCAGCGCCTTCTGGTCCTCCACGGATGAGGACACCATGCACCGTATGCTGCCAGTGTTCACCGACGAGCGCTTCTGCCTGTTCGTGAACATTGTGGTGGGTTCTGACAAGATGCATGGCCGCGTGGTGGTGGCCAATCCCATGCGCGCGGCGTGGGATGGAGTCCCATTGGTGCCCTGGCTTCCCCCTGTCCTGATGCAGGAGGCTGGAGACTGGCTCACCAAGGAACTCCACGGCAAGACCACCACGAAGACGTGGGAGTACCCACGGCATGGCAGGGGCAAGTGGAACGAGGAGGACTGGCGGCTATGACACCCATTGAGGGAGGGATTACCGTGGTGGGGTGTGGGGGGCTGGGGAGCCAAGTGGCCCTGGCCCTCATGCGCCAAGGGGAGCGCCTCACACTGTATGATGATGATAAGGTAGAGGAGAAGAACCTCACAAACCAGGCCTATCTGCGGCAACACGTGGGGATGAAAAAGGTGGACGCCTTGTGGAAGTTTGCCACGGTCATGAGCCGTTGGCACCCTTTTGCAGAGGCAGAGCGGGTCACAGCCCAGACACATCTTGCCACACCAGTGGTCATTGTCTGTGTGGATTCCCTCCCGGCGCGAGAGGCTGTGTTGGATGCCACCATTACCTCACAGGTGCCCACGCTGTTCATTGATGGTCGCCTGGGCGGTGATGGCGTACGCGTGTTCGCGTTCAACCCCCATCGGGAGGAGGACGTAGCGTTCTATCGTCAGACCTTGCAAGGGGAGGTTGTGCTGCAATGTGTGGTCGAGTTCAACATGCACTATGCCCTCATTGGGGCAGGCCTCGTCGTGCGGGCCTTGCGCATGGCCACAAGTGCAGAGTATCACAGTGTGGAGCGCATGCTCATTCTAGAGGGTGTGCCCATGCGGGTGATTAAGGACGGGCCGCATCCATGGAACCCATAGTGCCCACGCCACGAGAGGGAGAGCTCTTTGGGCATCGGGGAGTCATCTTCACTCATCCTGATGGTCGGGAAGTGTTTGCACATTGGGGTCCCGATGAGGGGTGGTTTTTTTGTCTTCCAAGGGCAGGCCACCATGTGACACCTTACTCTGGAGTGGTGGGGGCTCCGGCCTCGATTCTCCACTACGCCCGCAAATATTGGGTGCCCTGCTTGCTGCAACACTATCCTAATGGAGTCCCCCAATGAATTGGCCACTCGCTGCTCGCCTCTGGGTCAAGAACAGCCAAGGGAGCTGGTTTGTGCAAACCCTCACAGTGGCAGGCAAGGAGTACAAGTATCTGTGGGGGGACTTGACCACGACCCATCGAAGCCTCGTGCGCCAACTCCAATCCCTCACAGGTGGCGCAGGACGCATTGTGGAGCTCAAGGATGGGCGCATAAGCTGGCGCTTGACTCGCCGCCACGACGTGGAGCGTATGGTGCAACACCTGCTGCCCTTTGTAGCTCCTGGCGAACAGTTGCACTTAATGACCATGCTTGGCGCGACGAGGCCCCAATGCCAGGTCCAGATGACCCCCATCGGGCACTACCTCCAACGTCTGCGCCTCCGCAAGCGCCTCTCACGTAGACAAGTTGCCTTGCATCTCGGATGCAGCGTGGACATCGTGTTGCACTGGGAGCGCGGGGCGTGCACACCACCCCCAGCCCGGCTCTCGGCATTGGCGGCGTTGTACGAGGAGCCGTCGTTGGTTGATGTGGTGGAGGTGTGGGTGGGAATGAGAGACAAGAGATGTTGAAGGTTCAGGTAGCACCCTACAGTCAATACACCCAATACAAACCTGCTGTGATCGTCACGGATGAAGAGGGGACAATGTATTTTATTTTCTGTGAGCTCCATAAGATAACAGCCTGCCTCGCTATTCCAACAGGGGACGGCTTTGGTATACCAGGGCCTACATCCACACACACACCATCCCGAGGCGAAGCCCAACTCATTACCCGCCGTCTACTCAAAGAGTACCCAGGCGTGTTTGCGTGAAAAGGAGGGAGCCGATGTTGAAGGTGGCAAAGGATGGACGCATGGTGAGAGGTGCTTACCCTGTCACAAGGAGCACGGGCGTTTACCAAATTGAAACTGAGGATGGGAGGAAGTACGTGCTTTTTGTGGATCTTCCCTGTGTAGCCCAGGACGGTAGTCACGCACACATTGTGTGTCATACCAAGTATCCTGGAACATTGGGGCAGGGCGTGTGGATGCTTGGTGCGACACTTCGGAATCAGACCGCACAAGCCATCGTCCGTCAACTCATGAAGGAGCATCCATGGATATTTCAGGAGAGTTGCTTAAAGACATCCGAGGCTTCCTCAGCTACGTGAGAGTGAAGTATCGCATGCAGGTCTCGCCAGAGGCAGAGGAGACCTTAGTGGAATGTGTGGCGGTGCTGCTAACCGCAGCAGGGAAGAGAAAGGAGGGCCAGGAATGAAGGTGCTTCATGCAAGAAGAGCGTACCTAAGTAACTTTTACTTTGTTACGGATGAAAGAGGGCACTCTTGGAGGGTGCACCTACCCGCAAGATCTCGGCCTCGTCAGTGGAAAATATCTAGTTTCTATGTGGGCCTGACTGCTCACGCAGTCCAAGCGACATTGCACAAGGACGGTTCATTAGTGCCTACACGTGTTGTGATCTGTGGAGTAGATGATGACCGACTGGCCCCCACGTGGCGTCGCAATGCGCCCAAGGTCATGGCCGCCATGAAACGATCTATTGAGGCAGTATTGCGTGAAAAGGAGACTCACAATGGCAAGAACACCTAGCGGCCACCACTACCTGCAACCACTCGAAGAGTGTAAGCGCAAGTTCTACTGGCAGTCTGAGCAGCACTTAATACGCAAGGGCGTGGTCTCTCATGCCTCCGCTGGGCGGCTCATCCATGCTTTTGTGCATCGCTTTCGCGCGGGCATGCCCTTTGACAAGGCCTGGAGCGAGGCGGTAGGAGCGGAGCAAGTGGAGCTTGGGAATTCCTTCGACGTGGAGGGATTCCTCCAGGTCCAACGGGACATGCACATCATGGCCTCTCAGTTTGCCCAGTGGGACCCCAAGGAGCCGTTGATGCAAGTGCATGGAGAGCTAGAGGGGGAGTTCCGTATACCCCGTATACGCGCACCGTACACCTGGCGCGCTGATGAAGTCAGCCAAGATGATAAGGCGTGGCTGTGGGTTCGGGACTTCAAGACCGCGCAAGATCAGTTCTCCACATTCTTCAAGAAGTATGAGCTCACCGACCAGCAGGTGGGGTATGTCATTGGAGCGCGCAAGGCAGGCATGCCCGTGCGGGGGTACATTATGACGTGCATGCGCAAGCTCAAGGCGTCGAAGCCTGAGGAGATGTTCCAAGACCGCAAGTACTTGGTCTCCCCCCAAGACGAGCTCCAATGGGTGGCCCGCAAACAAGCCCAATGGCGGCTCATTCAATGGCTGCGCCGAGAACACAAGAAGCGAGGACTCGAAGCCTACAACCAGAACTTTGAGCGGTGTTTCCTCATGGGCGAATGCCCCATGTGGCTGGTGTGCCGGAACCCCAGCACGCAAGATGCCACGCTGGCAGCGTATTATCAAGTGCAGGAGTATGAGGCGTGAACCCCCCGAAGAAGAAAGAAAAGCTCCTGGCTGTTGAGGTCCAGTTTGTGGAGATTGGCGATGTGTCTGGGTATACACGAGGGCTTACTCAAGATGAAGAAGCCTTCCTATTTTGTGGGTGTTATCCTTATTCTACATTATGGGTCACGATAGATGTTAGCCTGGATGGTGTTGAGTCGGTCATGTTCTGTGATGTTGAGAATGCAGGAGTCTTTGCAAAGACAGGTGGGATTCCAGGCCTCGCACGGAAGTTCCTGCCTACCATCCGCGCCGACCTTGCCGAGCGCGGCATTGCTGTCTCATGGGAAGGAGGTGAGTCCAATGAAGCAAGTGATCCTGCTTGACATGGCAGACCTAGAGAGTCTGCGCCTTGGCACGGCGTTGACGATTCCCGTTCCTCTGGGAGTCACCGAGGTGACCATTGGCCGCCCGGAGTCGCCTGTGCCAAAGGGTGGGCGTGCGAAGCTGGCACACAAATGGTCCCACACGGGAGACCACAAGCCCAGAAAGCCCACCCCCTGGAAATGGACCAAGGGGCGCAGACAGGGGTTCGCCAAGATGATCGCCAGGACGCACATTGACGTGAAGTGCCCTCGGACTGGAGAACGGTACACGCGAGCGGGGGGATGGGGGAACCACCGCAGGGTGTGCGCGGCCTGTCGTGCCCTGCGCGCAAAGCAGAAAGGAGAGTAGGCAATGGCCCGTGCATGTGACATCTGCAAGCAACCCTACTACCGGCGGAACGTGACAGAGTTGTGGGAGTCTCAAGCTCCTGGCAAGCGCGAGGGCTGGGAGAAGCGCACCACGCGGGTGTGCGTGTGGTGCATGCGCGAGCGCCTCGTGCACAAGATGCTGGCATTCCAGCAGCGCTTGATGGCCACACGCATGGTGCGCATGGCGGCCAAGCGAGAGAGGAAGGGGAGATAATGGCAAAGAAGGAGGACGCAAGGCTCTCTGTGCAGGAGGACTTGTGGCAGTGGGGTCTCAAGGACCCTGCCCGTGTCATTGCAGGGTTTGTTCTGTGCCTGGCGTACCTGACAGACCCTGTAGAGTCCGACCTGACCCCACGCAAGATCAAGAGCGTGCTCTTGAAGGTGGTCAAAAGAATTAAGGAAGCGAAAGGAGGTATCCCCACATGACCTGGCGTATCCCCGATGGAGCCATCATTGGGATCACGGGTCCCAGTGGCTCCGGGAAGACCACTCGCATCAAGCAACTGTGCCAACGGTCCAAGACGTTCGTGATGGATGCGGATGGGCATGCCCGCATGCGCTTGCGAACCGAGATCAACGCAGGCCAGTGTGTGGTGCGCCGCATCAACGACTACGAGCGAGCGATCCAGACCGTTGTAGAGTTGCGGGATGACCCTGGACTGGCAGACATTGAGGCCATCTGCCTCGATGATATGTCCCTGCTTAGCGAGCGCATCGTGCGGGCCCAGACCGCCCTCGTGGAGAAGGTCTCCCCTACCAAGGACGAGCGCATGGCCGGGTCAGACCTGCTCCGCACCGTGTTCCTGGAGCTCTGCAAGTTCGCGGACCCCGACGAGTACAAGACGCCTCGGCACGTGATCTTCATGTGCCTCGAAGCACGGTGGCGCGTCAGCGAGCCCCCTGTGGGTCAGGGAGGGTTCACCAGCAAGCGCATGGTGACCTTGGGTGAAGACGCGGAAGCGGTCAGCGCAGTCCTGTATGGCCCATTGCTGCCAGGCAAGTTTGCCATGGAGTATGGGGCGTGGATGACTGAGCACTTCCGCCTTGTGGTGAACGCCGAGACTCAAGAGCGCACCTTTATCACGACGTTCGACGGGCAGTTTGGGGCCAAGGACAGCTCAGGCCTGCTTGACCCTCAAGAGCCTGCGGACCTGCTCCATGTGATTGACAAGATTTATGGGGTGGCTCAGGCTCCGCCCCCCATGCCGCAGGCCAAGCGCAGGCGGAAGGAGGGCTAGCATGGCCATGCCAACATTCGTGGACTATGAAGGCTACACCGTGGGGGACGCGAAAGCCTCTGTGGGCCCTGGCTGGCACACCTTGGTCGAATGTGTGTTCCGCTCCATTGCGGTGTGGAACAAGGAACACCCCAACCTGGAGTTCCCTGTGAAGGTGGTCCAAGTCAAGGAGAAGTGGGGGGGTCTACGCATATACACCACAAGCAGCCCCGATGAGGTCCGAGGGGCCGTTGACCTTGCGGAGGACGTGTCCTTCAGGACCTGTGAGGACTGTGGGGCTCTTGGCACGCCGTGTGCGCCGGGTTTTGGTTGGATCAGAACACTCTGCCCGACATGTGTGAAACTCACAGAGTTTCTCCTTGACAAACCCGCGCCTGGCGGGGTAGAGAAGGGAGGTGATTCCCAATGACCGTTCAAACCCTCATTGAGCGGCTCCAGTCGTTCAGCTTACCAGACATTCCTGTGGTCGTGTACATTGGTGGCTCCATCGTGAAGCTCGAACCTGATGATGTCACGGTCCGTCGAGGGTATGTGGATGTCCACGGTGTCCCATGCCCTTCCTTCTACACTGGGGCCCACGTCGCCCCCTGCATGGAGATTCTCGTGGAGGTCCGATCATGGCCAGACCACCCGTAGTATCCCCCCAGCGCCGATGGCGAGAGGGCCAGGCGGCACGGGGCTTTTGTGTGAATTGCACGAAGCCTGCGGCTAAGGAGGCTGCTGAGTTTCTCTGGCCTCTGTGTACTGAGCACCTGGCAACGCGCCGCCAGCGCCTCTCTAAGAGGCGTGGCCCCTGCATCTGCCCTGAATGCCACGAGGTCGTGGAGAAACCTCGTGGCTCCCGTCAACGGGTACACCCGGCGTGCAGGGTCAAGCGGCTCAAGCGTTACATCCAATCTCCCAGGGGCAAAGCCGCGCGCATACGGGCGGCCATGGCCTACCAACAACGCCATCGAGAGGCAGGCTTGTGTATCCTGTGCCCCAAGCCCTCCAGCATCCACAGCGTGCTCTACTGCCCCAAGCACGCTGCCTACTACCGAGGCCCTGCCCCCCAGTGTGGGGAGTGTGGGAAGCCCCTCCCAGAGGACCAACGCATGCGAGGGCGCAAGTACCATCCGGCGTGTCGAGAGAGGAGGCAACGCATGAGCGAGTAAAACCATCCGACCTTTTTACCAAACCCTTTCCCAAGCTTCCGACGTTTTTCGACCGAGCAACCAGCTTCCCAAGTGAAGGAGAAACTTCATGAAGATCACCGCATCCACAGCAGCTCAAGGGGACCCTGTAAGTGAGGGGACCCACACGTTGACATTGAAGGAGCTTCGAGGTCCTAAACCTCGGACCTACACTGACTCCAGTGGCAACACCATCGCCATTGAGCAGAGCTTCCGTCTTGGGGTGCAGGTGGCCTCTGCTCATGAGCAGGGGCGCATGGCCTGGGACACGGTGGACGTGGACGGCCCCATGGGGTGGCGCTTCACGAGCCTCGCAGATGCCATTCTGCGCAAGAAGCACGCCCGAGGGGAGGCCATTGACACGGACAAGCTGCTCGGCAAGAGCTTCATTGCCACTGTGAAGCACGCGGCGAGCCAGGGTGGGGGGGTGTTCACGAACCTCCAGAACTTCACGTCTACCCCTGTGGTGGCCACGGCACCTAGTGTAGGCAGGCGGCTCGCTTCGCCTGCGGCAGCGAAGAAGAGCTAGCTCCATGGTGGCCACGACCATAGACGGGACAAGGCTCCCTGGCCCCACGTCTCTTCTCCTTTCTCCGTGGGTGTGGCTCCTGGGGGCATTGACATTGAGTGTGCTGGTGGGCGGCGTTGACAGCGACCGCGATTAGGGGGCTACCGTGGGGGGCAGGGCTGTCAAGACTCTAGTCTCTCCAACGTATCGTGGCGGCCGGAAGCCAGTAGCCTGGGAGTTCCGGCCCCGCCAGCTTCCATGCGGTGGGGTGGTGAGGCCAGGGTGGGATATGGCGGGCTGGGTCTTTGACCTGGCGTGTAAGCTTCACCACCTGCCGCATGGAGGGAGGGGGTGATATGTTGGAAGCTTTGGAAGAAATTGCCGCCACCATCCGGGAGCAGCCATGAGCAATCATTGTGAAGGGTGCGACGGGGTTGTCCCTGAGTGGGACGAAAAGAACGGGCAGCCGTCCGTGACAGGTAGCCATGCCTGTGCAGGCTGCGGCCACGAGGCCGAGCTTGCTGCGTTGCGGACGAATCATACCAAAGAAGGTACAGTTACGTGTACCTGTGATAGTTTCCCGCATACTCCAAACTGCGGGTTAGACGAGCGATTGACGGCATTGCGCGCCGCCCTCGTCGTGGCGGAGGGGGCTCTTGAAGACATTCGGGGCGAGGCGGATAGCGACAAGCCTGGCCGTGACCCTGAGGCGCAGTTGACGTACATCGTCAACCGAGCGGAAGCCGCCCTCTCCCCCCAGCCCCCGGCGGAGGAGCGGACCAAGTGAACCCCAAGCCCGCCGCGCGCCTAGATCGAGAGCGGGCGCGATTACTCTATGTGAATGGCCTTAGCACAAGGCAGATCGCCAAGTTGTTAGGCAGTACACCAAGTTATGTGCACCGAGTGATCCAGAAAGCTGGGCTCTCTAGGACACGGTCACAAGCAGCAATACTCCGTCACCCTGCGACCAGTACGCATTGGCGGAGTGCCCGGCAAGCTGCAAGGAAAGTGTGGGAGAGAGCGAATGGTTCAATCCTAGAAGGATATACCATTCATCATAAGGATAGGGATCATGCTAACAACGCTTTGGAGAATCTTGAGTGTTTATCAGCTCGTGTTCATGCACACATCCACCATCCGCCGAACCCCGTGCCCCGGCACCTACGGCCAGCACGAAAAGTGTATATGCAGGCGTACCTTCGGCGCTACTGGAGACGTAGGAAGGAGGAGCGCGCACGTGAATCAGAAACCTGATACGTGCCAGTGAAGGGCTGCCCTCTATACCATACAGGGGTAGGGTATGTCCTTGGGCATGGTCCCAAGACGGCAAAACTCGCCCTTGTGGGCGAAGCCCCCGGCGCGGATGAAGCCGAGGCAGGCCTGCCCTTTGTGGGTGGCGCAGGCCACATCCTCGACGCCTTGCTCAAGCAAGCAGGCATTCCCCGCAAGGAGGTGTTCATTGATAACGTCTTGCGCTGCCGACCTCCTGGAAATAAGTACCCGACTGGCAAGACTCGAACGGCTGCTGAATCTCAGTGTCGGCAGTATGATGCTATTGGTCGGAGTGTGCATCCTGTCGTGGTTGTACCTTTGGGGGACAAGGCCTTGAAACTCTACACAAAGCACAGTGGGATCACACGATGGCGCGGGTCTATCCTCAGCAAGTAAGGAGTATTCAGATGCCACAGGTAAACCTGACATTCAACATCCCCGAAGAGGAATGGGCATTGGAGAGCGCGCTCTCAGGGCCAATCTATCGTGCAGTTGTTGGGGATATCCTCGAAGCCCTCCGCACGAAGCTCAAGTATGCAGAGCTCACGGAGGTGGAGCAAAAGGTGTGGGAGGAGATACGGGCCAAGGTGTTTGAGATCCTACGGGACCAACGGGTGGAGGATCACTTTGAGTAATAGAATGGCCCCAATGCGCCCCCTATTCTACGACAAGGACGGGAAGCCGGTCTCCCTAAAGCAATGGGCAAAACTAATCGAAGATCCTACCTATCGCCGCGTGGCGGAGACCATCCTCCCCGATGGAACGTGGATATCCACGGTACTGCTC
>Ga0209641_10002976_pt1 | contig 14289 bp, 14 predicted proteins | sample RifCSP16_1_FD_184022 | JGI IMG/M metagenome (GOLD analysis project Ga0209641, IMG submission 184022) | Soil microbial communities from Rifle, Colorado - Rifle CSP2_sed 16_1 (SPAdes) (version 2) | ecosystem: Environmental > Terrestrial > Deep subsurface > Rock core/Sediment | place: Rifle...
TCAACAAATCTCCTGATCCCCTCTTCTATTGGAATCGAGGGTTTAAACCCAACATCCCTCATCAGATCATCTACATCCGCATACGTGGCCGGCACATCCCCGGGCTGGATAGGGAGGAGGTTCTTTTTTGCCTTTTTCCCAAGGGCCTCTTCCAAAACCTCAATAAACCGCATCAGCTCCACAGGGTTGTTATTCCCTATATTGTAAATTCTGTACGGCGCGGGACTTGTTCCGGGATCAGGGAGATCTCCTGACCATCCTGGATCAGCCTCAGCGACCTTGTCCGCGACCCTGACGACACCTTCCACGATATCATCAATATACGTAAAGTCCCTCTGCATCTTCCCATAGTTGTAAACATCTATGGGCCTGTCTTCCAGGATGGCCTTTGTAAACAGGAACAGCGCCATATCCGGACGCCCCCAGGGGCCGTATACCGTAAAGAACCTGAGCCCGGTGCAGGGGAGTTTATAGAGATGACTATAGGTATGGGCCATCAGTTCGTTGGCCTTCTTGGTGGCGGCATAGAGCGATACAGGGTGATCCACATTATGGTGAATGGAGAATGGCATCTTTGTGTTGGCGCCGTAGACCGAGCTGGACGAGGCAAATACCAGGTGCCTCACATTGTGATGCCTGCACCCCTCGAGGATATTGATAAATCCGACAAGGTTTGAATCCACATAGGCATACGGGTTGACTATGGAGTAGCGCACCCCAGCCTGGGCCGCAAGGTTGATGACCTGATCAAACCGCTCTTCCCTGAAAAGCACGGAGATCCCGCTTCGGTCTTCGAGCGCTGTCTGAACGAACCTGAAGCCACGCTTCCCCTCCAACTGGGCCAGCCTGGCCTTTTTGAGACCGACATCATAGTAGTCGTTGAGGTTATCAAGGCCGACAACCTCATCTCCACGCTCCATGAGACGCTTAGAGACATAAAACCCTATAAAACCTGCGGCGCCTGTTACAAGGACCCTATTCATCGAAAATACCCTTTCACATCCCCCCTTGGCCCAATCCCCCTCAATCCCCCTTTAATAAAGGGGGAAGAAAATTTCGCGTGAGTCAGCTCTGCAATCTTGAAATAAAGATATCAACATTTTTACGGAATACAAAGAGGGCTGTGTCCCTGGGCGAGTTCCTGATCGCCGCCTCTGCTGACCTTTTTATCTCTGCTGCCTCTACATTATATTTCCTTGCAACAAAGATAGCATCCTCTATATCCTCTTCAGTAAATCTCCTCAATTTGGCAATGATAAAATCAAGCGGGTGGAGAACCTTAACTTTCAGGAATTCATCTCGATATATCTCGATAGCCCTTTCTCTGTAACCCTGCGGCATAGCAACAACGGACCACCCTGAGATATTTTCTCCCATATCTGCCGGGATATTGTTTGCCTTTAAGAAGGTGAATACCTCCTCCATTTCCCCTTCTACCTCTGCATCGACATCAATCGTTGCCCTGTCTTTCATCCCATAATGCTGGAGCGCTAATCCCCCCAACAGAAGGATCTGCAAGCTGGTTTTCCTTGACTCTGCAAATTCCCTGAGCAGTCCTATAACCCTTTCAAGCGCCACCGGCGACAAAGTTTATGGCCTCCAGAAACTTTCTGTATTCTCTATCATCTATCTTCCCTCTCCGCAGCTCTAATGGTCTTCTGCCTGTAAACCCGTCTATCATGGTCTTGAAATTACCATACCAGAGGCACGCTTTGTCATAAGCTATCCTGATCTCTGGCACCTCAAGATAAAGCTCCCAGGAAATGCGGTCATTTAAAAGGATCTCCAGCCATAACATGCTCAACCCCTTTTTATTCCTCAGCGCCTCCTCTAAAGTCTCATCTCCGGTGTAGAAGGGGATTATCCTCAATTTTTCTTTAACCATGTCCTGCACTATCCCCTAGGTCAACAAAGAATCCGGAAATTTTAAAAAGTCTTTCAAATCCTTCTCAAACAAATCTCTCAGATTGACTACATTTAAAACTCCCTTCAGAGATCAAAGCCGGTCTTATATCCTCTGATCTATGTTTATCCCAGACAGAACTTAATGCCTTAAGTCCCGAAATAATCCTCTCTCTCTCTTTCTGCCTGAGAAGATTCTCCCTTTCCTCTTTTTCCACAAGATATTTCTTTACATTTTCTATCTGCAAATCCCTGCTTGGGATCTCAATAGGGTACACTAATGCTCATGATCCTGCTCTTCTGTCCTGTCCATCAACGCGATTGCGCTATCTGCGTTGCAATTATATCAGGAAGTCTACTGCTGCAACAAGATAAAGTTCTATGCCTGCCCTTTTTCCCTCTTTCTCGCTACAAGTAATATTCCAATTCCCAATGGCAACGATTTGAAAAGATTGTCAAAGCGAAACAAATTCCCAAGGATTGCCGTGGTCCATCGGCTAAATCCGACCCTTACGACGGTATCTTCAGTAGACATTGTTCCATTCCTTTTTTCTGATACATGTCTTGCAAGTTTAAGAAATATAAACCGGTGATAAAATCTCAAAAGAGGAAATCCCCAGTAAAAAACAGACTCTACATTGAAAGACATTTTGTTAAAAAGCCTGATGAGGTCCTCTTTGTTATAACGGCGCTTATGGCCAGCTATGTCATCCGATATATCCCATAGATCAGGATTGGCTGGCACTGTGATCAGGCAAATCCCATCAGACTTTAACAGCCGATAAAATTCCTTTACTGCGGATGAATCATCTTCTAAATGCTCTAATACCTCAGCCGCAATTACTGCATCAAATATCCCATCCGGGTAGTCAATATGTTCGGCATTGCCTTTTTTAACAAACGACCGTGTTGCCGATGCAAAAGCGCTTAACAATTCATTGGTGCGACTGACACATTCCTGTGACATATCAACCCCATTAACCTGATAACCATGCTGTGCAAGTTGTAACAACAAACTGCCAGTGCCGCATCCCACATCCAGGATTTTTCCACCTTTGAGTTTTTTCAGGATGGTATTAAGGATCATTTTCTCGCGAAAATAATGCCTCGGTCCAATTATCTGCCAGCTACCCCATTGAAATTCTCTTGCAGAATTTACAGCCTTTAACCCACTTATCATACTTTAATCCTGATTAGTCAATGTTCATGTTCCCGCTCTTCTGTCCTGTCCAGGCGTAATTGCGCTATCTGCTCGGCGATTAAGGCCATCATAAATATAAGCACACCATTACTTATCAAAAGTGCAGACATGTTTGTAAATCTGTGTTCAGTGATAAATGTGTAGATATAATACCCAATGCCGAGCCCGAAGAATGACACACTGACCGGCAGGAATACCCGGAAGGGGGAATAGAGGGTCGCGATCTTTAACATGATCAGAAAAAAACGTACGCCGTCTTTAAGCAGCTTGACCTTGCTCTTTCCTTCCCTCTTCTTCGCTACGATCGGGATAAAAGTCACGCTGTGGCCGGATCGGATGAGAGAAAGTGTCAGTGTGGTAGGATATGAGAAGGTATTCGGCAAGAGATAGACAAACCTCTTTGCGATGTCTGCCTTGATGGCCCGGAAACCAGAGGTAAGATCTAATATCTCCTTTTTGGTCAGATAGGTGGCGAATCTGTTGTATATGGCGTTAGCAACGTCCCTGTGAACAGAGGTCTCTGATTCACCTGTCCTTGCGCCTATAACCATATCATATGTGCCAATCTGCTCTATAAGCCGGGGGATGTCTTCAGGCTTATGCTGTCCATCCGCATCCATCATCACGATGATATCCCCGGTCGCCGCCCGTATCCCGCTCTTGACAGCGGCGCCATTTCCCATGTTATAAGCATGCCTGACGACCCTGGCCCCGGCCTCCTCTGCCGCCTTTCCTGTGTTGTCCGACGAGCCGTCATCCACAACAATGATCTCGCATCCGCTCCCCATGATCGCCCGCACCCCCTGAATGACAGTACCGATCACCTTTTCCTCCCTGAATGCGGGGAGCACTACGCTAATCTTTTGCTCATCCATTTTTTATCTCCTGATCCCCTTAGTCCCCCTCGTACCCCCCTTTAGAAAAGGGGGGATGGGGGGATTTGAGGGGGGATTATATCCCTTACCACCCGAGCGCTGTCCTTGCCATCCTCCGGGTCTCCCTATTGATTAAAAACACCGCCAGTATAACAATTTCCACACTTATCAACCAGACTCTTGACAATAGGGATACCCCGATGGCCACCGGCATCGGGATAAAAAGGCTTAAAAGGATCGTCAAGACCCCCTCACGCACCCCTAAGCCGGCAGGCATGAAAAAGGCTAAGTAACCGGCAGTAAACGAGATCGCATATATACCGATCAGGATTGGAATATAATATCCTCCCAGCGGGTAAAATGCCCGGATAAACAGGTAAAAGGCGACCCCTGTCACTACCCAGTGGAGCGAATAGTAGCCGGCAAGGGTCAGCATTTGATCAAAGGAGAGCGAAAGATGGATGGGTCCCCTCCCGAATTTAGCGAGGACTGGGTTCATAATTTTAAGAAACGGCCTCGGATGAAGAAACACAAAAAAGAGGGGCAGTAGAAGGACTGCAGAAAGTACCCTCAGCACAGAAGTGGTATCAGTCCAGAAAAGGATTGAGACAGCGAACACAAGGCCAGCAGACACAACCGGGTAGGCCTGTTCTAACAGGACACTCATACTTGAGCGCGAGTCAGGGATCCCCTCCAGCCTGCAGAGGTATACCCTGCCAAGGACCGACCACACACCTCCGGGAATATACCGGCCGAAGAGGGAAAGGAGAAAGATTGAAACTCCTTTCCCTCCGGCTATCTTCACCCCAAGCATTCTTAAGACCATGGTCCATCCGTAGGCCCCCATGAGGTAGACCCCCAATAAAAGGAAGATAGACCCAATAAACCACGGGGGGGAGGGGGACCAATCATACCCGGATATCTTATCCCATTCCCTGTAGGCAATTTTACCAATAAAAAAGAATATGATGGAGACTATAACAGTACCAACAATTTTTCTATATAAAACCTTCATCGCCTCTTCAAACCCGGATTTTCCTTGCCATGAGTAAAATCCCAATACCCCATGGGAGTGAACCAAAGAGATTGTCGATTCGAAACAGATTGCCCAAAATAATTGTCATCCATTTACTCAATCCAATCCTCGTAACAGTATCGTTAATAGATATCTCTCCTCCACTTTTATTCTCTATATGCCTTGCCCACTTAAGGAAAACCAATTTATGATAGAGACGCATCAGAGGGAATCCCCAGTAAAAGACCTTTTCTACCTGGAAAGAGTGTCCTGTAAAAAGCGGAATAAGCCCATCTCCAGAATATCGCCTCTTATGCCCGGCCATTTCGTCCCATTTATCCCACAATCGGGGATTGGCCGGAACCGTAATGAGGCAAACACCACCTGGTCTCAAAACCCGCCAGAACTCTTTTACAGCAAAATGGTCATCTTCCAAATGCTCCAATACCTCACCTGCAATTATTGCATCAAAAAAACTATCTGGATAATCTATCTGTAATGCATTTCCTCTCTTCACCTCTCCTCTACCATTCAATTGTAAAAGGTTCAATCGACGCGAGGTAACCTCAAGACACTCATCTGACATATCTATCCCGCAGACATTGTAACCACGCAGTGATAGTTTCACAACAAGGCTTCCTGTCCCGCAGCCTACGTCAAGAACGCGACCTTTCATGACCGCATTTTCCAGATTTCTTAAAATAAGCCCCTCTCTGTAGTAATGTCTCGGGCCACCGATCTCCCATGTCCCGAGACATTCTTCTTTAGTCAAGCGCATCGTAGGCTCCAACCTCCCGAAACTTGCAGAAAAGTGATTTATAGGCATCGACCCCATTTTCCCGCAGCCCCTCAATAATCACCCTGTTTCTGGGATAACCCTCCTCCATGGAATAGGTGCCAAAATAGCAGATGCGCAACTCTCCTTTACTACCTCCACCCCATGAAAATTTCATCTTATGAACCAGATAAATATGTTGTGTATTATAGCATAGAATTACTCAAATCCAGCTATGACGGATTCGTAAAAAGTCTGAACATACGATCCTTTCGTCATTCCGACGAAAGTGGGAATCCAGTCTTTTCAATGTGCTGCAAAACCTCTGGATTCCCGTTTTCACGGGAATGACGACTTTTTACGAGGCCCTCATAAAGTAGTTTGCAACAAATTTGCAACAAAGTCTTGACAAACACATCAAGATTAACGTATTAATAACGTTCACGTCATAATTATTACCCAGGTATGGGCAATTCCAGAAGGAGGATTCCGCCATGGCGCTGACAGATAATTTAAAAAGGCAGCACAAAGAATTGTTGCAGGTGGCAACCGACTTGGCGGCCATATTACAAGTTGACAAACTGGCAAAAGATTCCACTACTGCCCGCACCCTGTTATCCACCCTGGCCGGTAAATTATCCGTTCATTTGCAGATGGAGGACAAATCACTCTATCCCCATCTTCTTTCCCAGAAAAACGAGCAACTCGTTTCGTTAACCACTAAATATATCAATGAAATGGGAGGGATTAAAACGAGCTTTGATACCTTCTCAAAAAGGTGGCCGAATTCGGCCAGGATTCAGGAGAACCCGGAAGGGTTTATCCGGGAAACCAAGGGTGTGATCGATATACTGTTAAACAGGATGTCGAAAGAAGACAGGGAGCTATATCCGATGGTGGATCATCTCTTGTAATAAAACCGTTTGCCGCCTAAACCTTGAAGTACTCGACATTTTTCTTCAATAAGGAGTCCTGGATGTTGAGGTTACTGACCATTCTATCAAGTTCCCCGGTGAGAGAGACATTTTTTTGGGTTTCTTCTTTCATGATTGTAATCGCTGTTATAATATTCCTAAAGGCCTTTTCCTGTTCAGCAGTGGATAGCGATACCGAGTACATCTTTTGAGCCACGTCCAGTATGACCTCATTGATGTCTCTGCCTCTCTTCGATTGTTCAGCCATCAAATTCGTAATCTTCCAGACGACACCCCTTATCTCCTCACTTGAACGAGATATCTCCTCTGCTGCAATGTCCTGTTCCGCTGTTGCCTTTTGGACATCTTCTACCATCAAGTTGATCCGCTGGATAGCTTCCGCTACCTGAGTCACACCCATTGTTTGTGCCTCCGTGACCCTCTCTATTTCCTTTGCCATGTCAAGGGATAATCCTGCACTTTTCACAATCTCTGTTAAGGCCTGTTCAGCATTCCTTGACAGATGAACACCTTCTTCAACCTTAACTAAACTGAGTTCCATAGACTCTGCAGTAGCCTCTACCTCCCCCTGTACCTTCCTTATAAGTCCTTCAATCTCTCTCGTTGAGGATTTAGTCCTCTCGGCAAGGTTTTTTATTTCTTCGGCTACAACGGCAAAACCTTTCCCTTGTTCCCCTGCCCGGGCCGCCAGGATAGAGGCATTGAGGGCAAGAAGGTTCGAAGTATCTGCCACCTCAGCGATAACATTTATTATGCCCCCTATCTCTTTTGATCTTTTGCCGAGCCCTTCTATAACACGGGCTGTGGCAGAAACCTCATCCCTTATCTCTTCCATTCCACCTCTCGTCCTTTTAACACTCTCCATTCCTGAGGCTACTGCCTCCTCTTTAACCTTTCCTGCCAGAACAGCCTGTTCTCTGGAGAGCAAACTGACCTCCTTGATACTATAGCTCATCTCGTCAGTCGCTGACACAATGTCCTTTGTCTCTTTAAAGAGGGTGTTGACATACAGGGCAACCTGTTTCAGGGCTGCTGCGATCTGGTTTATGGATGATGCCGTAACATCCACTGATCTGGCGACTTTTCCCGTATCCTCTGCAGTCTCATTAATCATTGCGAACATTTCCTGTGTTGAAACAGATGCACTCTCAGTGGACAATGTAAGCTTTTCTGCGTCTCCTGCTACCCCCTTGATTAAAGCATTCATCTCCTCCACAGAGGAAGAGACTTCCCCTATCGCCTGAAACTGTGTTTGTGCAGATATCTGGATATTTGCGGAGGAACTTTCGATACTATGAGCAGTGTTAGAAACCTGATTGGATGCCCCCGATGTCTGAGAAACCATTGTTTTAAGCCTCGTAATCATGTTCCGCATGGAAGATAGCAGAAGGCCTGTCTCGTCCGCACCCCGGACCTTTACCTCTATTGTCAGATCACCATTGGCCAAGCAGTCAGCCGCAGCCACCGCCTCACCCAGGGATCGAGTGATGCAACAGGTGATCAGGTAAGCCAATGCAGAGGAGCTTAGGACTACAATGCTTAGCAAGAGGATTAATAAGATCATCCCGGAGTGTGCACTCCTTTTAAGACGGCCTGTCACTACTTCTAAATCACCTGCCAGTTTGTCCTCTACATCTTTTAACAGATTGATCTTGCTCGTCATTATTTCGTACCAGTAGGAAGGCTCTATGCCAAATTTGCCCTCTTTGCTCTTCTCGAGGGCAATCCTCCTCATCCTGGCTACTTCCTCGATAACCTTTCCGCTCATTTTACTCCTGTAAAAATCCTTCTGGTCGGCGGTAGCATAGGATAAAAATATCCCTGTGTAGATCTCCTGTGCGGCTACTGCTGAGATCAGCCTTTCAAACATCCCTGATTGAAATCTATCTTCGGTAAAGACATCACTCAGAACCGCTCGTTCTACCCCCGTCTTCTCTTTTTCAAACAGGAAATTAACATAGGCGGTTGTCATAGCGGATACCTCGGCGCGGGCACTCAGTCTTGATATATGGGCAATAAGAGTTAGGAAGGAGGCGTTTGTATGGTTATAATAGCCTATAATGGCATCCCCTGTAATCCGTAATGCACTGGCAGACTCCCTTTTTTCCCGGATCATACCGAGGTTTTGGAGTGCAGAATAAATATCAGCGCTGAACTCAGCCCCGAATCTTTTAATGTCGTAAGCCCTTGAAAAAGCCTGCAATTCGGCTATCTTTTTGTCCGTAACAGACCTCTGGGACAAGAGTTCAGATTTAAATTTTAACCCTTTACCCTCAACAAATATGACAGTCGCAGCCCTTTCCTTTTGTAGTTCATGTACCAGAGAACTTATCTCCACGGCAAGTGTTGACAACAGCTCCATTGATTTCATCTCGGTCCATATCCTGTATCTTTCATACAATTCATAGGATGAGAGTAAGAGCACAGCCGTTACCAGCGGAAAAAGCATAAGGATCAGCTTATTTCTGACCTTGATATTCGATAGATAATTCATCGAATTATTTATCGGCATTTTTAAATATCCTCCTCACCTCTTTACCTATGGCCTCAACATTACATCTCGATTGATATTGGTAATACCCATTAACCCCTAACTTTATCCTCAGACCTTCATTGTCTTTCAGAAGGCGTATAGATGTGGCTATTGCCATAGGGTCTCCCATACGACACAGGAGTGCATTCTCTCCATCTCTAAATATCTCTCTTGCGGCAGGTGAATCACCTGTTATAAGGGGCCTCTTACATGCTATAGACTGAAATGCCTTGTTCGGGATGACACGCCTTGCCTTCTCCGAATCCCCAAATATCCCAAGTACGACATCAGCCTCGTTTATATAGTCAACAAGCTTGTGAAACTCTACCCAATCGATCCACCTTATATTCTTAACCCCAAGTTCATCAGTCAAGTTTCTTATCTTATTGTACTCCTGGCCTTTTCCGATAATCGTAAACTCTACATTGTCCTGTTCAAGGATCTTAGCAGCCCTGACAATATAATCGATACCATGCAGAGGGATAAATTGGCCATAGAAGAGAACCTTAAGGGCTTCCGCGGGGAATATCGGTAATCTTTCACCTGAAAATCCCTTTGGATAAAACTGTGCTTCATCTGCACCCACAAATACACGCATGAATTTCTCTCGTGGAAGCTGAAAAGTTTTTACAAAATACTCTATGTGTGCATTGGTATCGAGAAGGACTATATCCGCCATCCTGCAGGCTGTCCTGTCTATAAAAAAACAGAGTCTTCCAATAATTCCATTTGGACTTGAAAGCTTTCTGTCATTAACCACTGTGTCATAAAGGGATAGGAATGCATCAAAGATTAATGGTTTCCGCCGAAACATTGTTAGAGGTTTAGCAATAAATATATCTATATGGCCAAGATAACCCACAATTACTGCATCGTGAGATTCAATCAGTAAATAACGTAAGGCAAGATATGAATAGGCCGGAATGAATTTTATTAACGCAAGAAGTTTCTTGAAGGGACTACGGAGAGAGCTTTTATCTTCAAGGTTACCCCATGGTGAGTAATGGCACTCTACAACATCTACGTTATTCCTTTTTAATCCATTAATAATGTTCCTGTTGCGGGGCCTGTTTTTGTCATATGTCCCAAAATAGCATACGCGCATTATATAATGAACTATCTTTTGGTGTTAGAAAGCCTTCTTATATCTTCATCTACCATAATTTTGACAAGCTCTTCGAACGACATCTTAGGTCTCCAACCTAACTTTTTTTCTGCCTTTGAGGCATCAGCCTGTAAAAGCATTACTTCGGAGGGCCTATAGAAAGTTTCATCTATCTCTAAATATTTGTACGGATCAAGCCCCACGTAACTGAATGCCGCCTCTAAGAATTCCTTTACAGAATGACATTTCCCCGTGCCTACTACATAGTCATCAGGCTTATCCTGCTGTAACATAATCCACATGGCTTCGACATATTCACCTGCATAACCCCAGTCCCGCTTGGCATCTAAGTTTCCTAATTTGATCTTCTTCTCTAAACCCAATTTAATCCTTGCGGCATTAGATGTTATTTTACGAGTAACAAACTCAACTCCCCGCCTCGGTGATTCATGGTTGAAAAGGATACCGCTTGATGCATGTAATCCATAAGCTTCCCTGTAATTTTTGGTCAGATAAAATCCAGCAACTTTAGATATCCCGTATGGTGATCTTGGATTAAATGGTGTATCCTCATTTTGTGGTGTTTCCTTCACATTACCAAACATCTCACTCGATGCCGCAAAATAAAACTTGCAGTCAGGCGCTTTGTGTTTCAATGCCGATAACACATAGTGTGTCCCATTTATATTGGAATGAATAGTGGAGAACTCATCTTCAAAAGAGTAACTTACAAAGCTCTGAGCGGCCAAATGATAGCATTCATCCGGCTTAACTTTTTCTATAACATCAAATATACTTGCATAACTTTCCAACGAGGCTGAATGCAAATGGATTCTGTCTACAATGTGATTTATTCTCCATAGACGAAAGATAGGATCTTCAAGGGCAACTCGTCTAACAATTCCGTGTACTTCGTAACCCTTCTCAAGTAAAAATTCGGCTAAATAAGAGCCATCCTGACCTGTTATTCCTGTTATCAAAGCCTTTTTCTTCATATTATCCCTCCTGCTCCTTTTGGGCTAAAATTGTTTCTTCAAAAATGGAGTAATATCTATTTGCTATAGTTTCCCATGAAAAATTAGATACAGCGAATGCCTTCCCCTTCTCGCCTAAATACATTCGATATCTCTCGTCCAGTAATAGCCTTCTTAAGACATTTATATATCCAGGGGCATCTCCAGGTTCAATAAGTATACCGTTCTCACCATCTGTCACAGCCTCCTTAATTCCTTCCAGACGAGAAGCCACTACAGGTAGACCTGCAACAGCCGCCTCAAGGGCAACGATACCAAATCCTTCCATATCCCCTTCTACGGGAATATTAGGCATAACAAATAAGGATGCAATCTCCTTAACCAACGCCAAAGTCTCATCATCTACATATCCAAGCAAGACAGCATGGGAACTCATTTTATTACTTCTTATAATGTCCTCTATATTTCCCCTCTCAGGCCCATCACCAATTACTAAATAGCAGATATCTGGAAACTCCTTTACTAATTCCGTCAATACCTCTGAGACAAAGAATCCAACCCCTTTCCTTTTTACAAGTCGGCCTATTGTGATGATTATTTTCCGATCCTTCAAGGGAAAACCGACAAGTTTTTCCAATTTTTCTAACGGTACAGATACAGCAGAAATAAAAGGATTATTTATTGTTACCCCCACCGGTATAATAGTTATCTTTTCAGAAGGTATCCCTCGCCTCTCACACTCAAGGGTTGTAGCATGACTGATCGAAATAATTCTATCCATCTTCTTTAAGGTGGTGGGTATTATCCACTGGTAAATAGCATTCGGATATGTAATATCAAGTCCATGTACATTGGCTACCATAGGCTTCATAGTAAAGAATTTTAATAATAAACCCATGGGGGTCAGTATGGGGTCATTAAGATGGATCAGTCTAATATTCTCATGTCTATAACATAGAATAAGGGCCTCGATAAAGGCTTTTATTATAAAATACCAGAGACCTTTGAGATGTTTACTCCATGTAATCTTTAATACCTCTTCTTTTTTTGCTATATGATTTATCAACTCAAAGCTGAGTCTCTCTTTCCCCCCAACAGAAGGTGGATAATTTCTTGTAATGAATAAGATCATTGGCCTACCTGTTTTGCAATCTAGTGTCATCATAAAGATAATTATTTTTCATCGTCACTTGCCTGGTTTTCTAATCTATCAATCTTCAATTTCATTAATCCCAATTCTTGTGCTAATTTCTTATTCTTTTCACTCATTCTTGATATGACAACAGAAAAGTGGAGGACAATCAGCAGGAGAAATATAAATGCAACTAAGAATAATAATGACGGGGCATAAAATATTCCCACTATGGCAGCTATTCGATCCAATAACCCCTTCCATACAGCAAGAAGTAATAACACAAAAGTAGAGGCAAACCATAGAATGGAATACTTCTCTTTAAGGACACCTTTTCTAACTAACTCAATAACAAATAAGAATAGTATTGCACTCAAAATAATAGATATAATCTGGACATTAAACATGTGACCTTACTTATTAATTTTTCTTAGCATTTCTACAAAAATAGCTAAGGATACTTTAATCATATAGTATAGTGATCGGAAAGGTGTTATGGAAGACTGTCCCCCTTCCCTATCCTTCATGTCTACTGAGACTTCTCTAATTTTAAATCCACTCTTGTGGAGGAGTACAAGGGCCTCTACTTCAGGATAATCTTCCGGATAGGTCCTGCTAAAGAAATCTATTACCCCCTTATTTACAGCCCTAAAGCCTGATGTGGTATCTGTGAGCCTCTGTCTTAGAATAAGTGATAATAAGCCTGAAAAATATCGCATACCGATTAGTCGTGACATCGTCGGCTTATAACCGCCGTTCACAATAAACCGCGAACCCACTGCCATGTCAGCCATTCCATCTCCAACAACCTGGACTAACTTTTTTATCTGGTTTGCAGGGTGCTGGCCATCTCCATCCACCTGTATAGCAATATGGTAATTGTTACGGGAGGCATATCTGTAACCGGTCTGCATGGTAGCGCCTATACCAAGATTATATGGCAAATCAATCACTATAGCACCAAGTTCCCTTGCAATATGTCCAGTCCTGTCCCATGAACCATCATTCACAACTAATATATCGTAGTAAGGAAGTTCCTTCTTGACACAAGAGATGACATATTCAATGTTCTGCTCTTCATTGAATGCAGGTATGATAATTAATACCTTTTTACTTTCTCCATTTTTCATGCCGGGGAAAAGCGAAACTTGTTGTAGATATTATACTTTTCAATGTATAATGTCAAAATTACACCAATAATTCTTTGGATAAAAGAGGCTTTCATCTGAAAATCATTTTTTTTTCCGGATACTTTATCCCTCAGAAGGGGGGATATATAAACAATATTTTAGAACTAAGTCAGAGATTTATCCGGAAAGTCCAACAAGTTACCATTGTCACAGCCAATACCCACGGCTATCCTGAAGAGGAGACCCTCAATGGGATAAGAGTTATCAGATTACCATGCTGGCATATCTTAAATGAAACATACCCGATTATTAAGCCGAACATAAAGACTTTCCGTTTGCTATATAAATTATTCAGGGATGATTTTAATATTGTCAGCACCCAGACAAGATTTTTTGTCCCTTCATTTATTGGCTTTATATTTGCAAAATTAAAACGGATTAGACTTATTCATACGGAAAGGGGCTCGGTGCATAGTATAGTTGACTCGAAATTGATTTATTTTATCAGCCATGTAATCGATCATACCATTGGCACTCTTATTGTCAGATTTGCCAGCCATAATGTTGGGGTCTCACAGGCAGCATGTCAATTTTTAAAACACCTTGGTGCAAAAAAGATTACTTATATCCCTAATGGGATTGACAGTAATTTTTATAAAAAAATAGATACAGTCCTGAGAAGCAAGTTAAACATAGATGACAATAAAATTGT
>Ga0209641_10002985_pt1 | contig 14272 bp, 29 predicted proteins | sample RifCSP16_1_FD_184022 | JGI IMG/M metagenome (GOLD analysis project Ga0209641, IMG submission 184022) | Soil microbial communities from Rifle, Colorado - Rifle CSP2_sed 16_1 (SPAdes) (version 2) | ecosystem: Environmental > Terrestrial > Deep subsurface > Rock core/Sediment | place: Rifle...
CTGGCTTATATCGAGTCTGTGAGTTACGACGACGCCAGCGGCCAGGTTGAAATCACCACGAATCGGGGGGAGCTATCCGAGGTCATCCTGGCCAGGTCATCCCAAGGGAGCAATACATGAGCCTTTCATCAGATACTGGCGTGGATGTCGGCGGCTATGGAGCGATCATCGTAAAAATCGGCACTGTCGCCACGCTTTCAGATGGGGATGGCGGGCCGAGTTCTCAGGGGAAGAAAGACGACCACGATATCGACGATGAGATAACGAAAATTGGCCCGGTCATTACTGACTACAATGGCGAGATGTACGCATTGATCCGGACGAAAGGCTTATGAGGTTGCGAGAGTGAGACTCTATCCATTCATCGGGCGCGAGGGAGTTGATGATGAGAGCAATACCGCGTGGGAAGGGTATGTTTATCTGGCAGGTAGCTGCATCCTCGCACGGCAGCCCGATTGAGCTGGCGGCGCGTGCACAGGAGGCGGGCCTGTCCTGGGTGGCGATCAAGACACAGAACGGCGGTCGCCTCTTTCAGGAGGCCGTGGTCCAATCCGCAATCGATGGGTTTCGGGCCATCGGCGTCGATGTGTGGGGGTGGGGCTATCTCGGCGGGGCGCCGTCGCTCCGGACCTGGGGCAACGCAGCGGACGAGGCCCGGGCGACTGTGGAGACCATGCGCCGCTTTGGCCTGGCCGGCTTCATCATCGATGCCGAGAGCGAGTACAAACGGCCAGGGGCCGACGGGTGGGCGAAGATCTACATCGCCGGCGTTCGATCGACGATGCCTGATCTCTCCCTTGGCCTCTGTTCATTCCGCTTCCCCCGGCTGCATCCCGAGATCCCCTGGAGCACCTTCCTCGGGGCATGCGACTTTCACATGCCGCAGGTCTACTGGCAAGCTGCGCACAACCCGCGCGAGCAGCTCGTCGAGTCTCGAAGGCAACTCCTGGCCCTGAAGGATCTGCCGTTCATCCCGGTGGGATCGGCCTACGCGGAGCACGGCTGGGCCCCGACGATCCAGGAACTAGACGTCTTCGATCAGACCGCGCGAGATATCCAGCTCCCGGGGATCACCTGGTGGTCGTGGCAGGCGCTCGACAACCATCCGGACTGGTGGGCTGCGATTGCGGGGCATCCGTGGCTGCCGCCGGGGCCGCCGGCGCCGGCGCCGTTCTCGAGGCTCGCTGATGCGAAACGCTGGGAACTCGTGGAGCGGGGACTGAAGAAGCAAGGCATCCTGGACGCCGCCGGCGTCCCTGTAGAGGTGTGAGCACTATGCCGCCGATCGATCAGAAGATGTTTTTCGAGACCATTCGTGATATCGAGAAGACGATCGGTGGTCGGTTAGACCACGTGGTTGAGAAACTCGACGCAGTCAAGAGCGACGTCGCCACCCTCTCGCGAGAGCTGGGGGAGGTGAACACGACGACGAGACTCAATGCCGAGGTGCTAGTTCGTCACGCAGATGAAATCGACGACCTGAACAAGCGAGATCGGGGGGTCATGGCGATCGCCACGGCGTTGGGGGGAGGCATCGGCGTAGCGGTGTCTTGGGCCTTGATGGTCATCACAGGGCGACCGCGATGACTGATACGGCCATGTCTCTGGTGTGGGCGATGCCTATCGGGGCGCCTTGGCCAGAGCTGCAAGCTGCCATCCAGCGAGATTGGGAGCATGGCAGGCCAGAGCATATTGTTCGTGTCGATCTCGGGAGGCCGGGAGACTTGGCAATGGGCGTGGTCGAAAGCGACGACGGCTATGAGGGCCTGGTGCTCCTGAGGGATATCGCCGGCCGCCCTTACTCTGACTACAGGTCGATTGCGAGAAACCGTGGGGGGACCTACCGCCAGGTCTATGCGATGGTGGTCGGCGGGGAAATCTCGGCCGTAGGGAAACTTCGTCGGGAGAGGGCTGGGTGAGCTACCAGGAACAGGCTCCCGCAGGGGTGTACAGCGAACTGTACGCGGTACAGGAGCGGTTGCATGCACTTCACGGGGCAGACGGACTTTCGTGGCGCAGTATCGCTCAACTGGATGATTACCAGGGCATTTCGCCGGCGACGCTTTCGGCCGTGGCCAGGGGCCGAGATCCGAGGCGATCGCCGCAGGTGCGAGAGAAGCTCGGTCTCCCGGGGTCGGATGCTTTCGTGGAGGTGCTCAGCGTCTCGGGGGGGGTTGCTCCTGGGAGCTCGGTGCTCGGACCAAGCCGCAGATGCATCCGTTGCGGCGCCCCGTTCGTCTCGAACCATCCCCGCCGGCGGAGGTGCTTCGCTTGTTCGAAGCCGCGGGGATGAACACGATCTGAGAGGAGATGACAATGGCTGCTTTCAACAAGTTCCAGCAATTCGTCGAGGATTTGGGGAACAAGGTCCATGATTTGGTCGGGACCGATGAGACGCTCAAGGTCTATTTGGCCAATGCGACTCCCGACGCGGCCTTGGATGCCGTGAAGGCCGATCTAGCCGAGATCACCAATCAGAATGGCTACACCGGACCGGTGGACACCCAGAATTCGGGCTCCGAAGCGTCTGGCACGCTCACCGTCACTGGCGTCGACGTTACCATCACGGCCTCTGGCGGCACCGTGGGGCCATTCCGCTATGTCGTTTTATATAACGACACGCCGACGTCGCCGGCGGATCCTCTGATCGGCTGGTGGGACTACGGCTCGGCCATCACCCTGCAGGCCGGGGAGAGCTTCACAATCGATTTCGGAGCGAGTCTGTTCACGATCGCCTAGCAGGAGGTTCCCATGCCCGATCTATGGATGGACGTGGACACGGCCCTGGCCGAGGTCCCGGTCAATCTATTCCCGTTGATCGACGATACTGACTTCAAGAGCATCGAGACGGGTATCGTCTATAACCAGGCTGGTCTCGTTCTCGTGTGGAACTTCGTGACGCCGGCGGGGGCCTTCACACAGACCGCGGTGACGCCGACCGACACGGGCGGAAACTACGACTGGGTCAACCAGGGAAACGGCATGTACACCATCGAGATGCCGGCAACGGGCGGTGCCTCGATCAACAACAACACCGAGGGCGTCGGCTGGTTTGAATTCAAAGCTACTGGCATCCTGCCCATGAGGGGGCCGCTCATCGGCTTCCGGGCGGCCGGATTGAACGATGCGCTGATCGAGGCTGTCTATAGTGCCACCCGCGGCCTGGCGGGAACTGCCCTTCCAGCTGCGGCCGCGGATGCCGCGGGCGGGCTTCCGATCAGCGACGCGGGCGGGCTCGATCTCGATGTCCGTCTCGATGCCGCGATCACCAGTCGCATGGCAACCTACACACAGCCGACGGGTTTCTTGGCGGCAACATTCCCATCCGATCCTGCCGATCAGTCACTTGTCATCGCCGCGACGGATGCGATCATCGCGGACACGAACGACATCCAAAGCCGACTACCAGCCGCGCTGGTCGGGGGGCGGATGGATTCTTCAATCGGTGCTATGGCGGCGGATGTTCTCACCGCCGCGGCTACCGCTGCGGACTTCGGGACGGAAATCGCAGCAGTGATCTGGAATGCCCTGACGAGCGGTATGGTCACTGCGGGCTCAATTGGCAAGAAACTCGCTGATTGGGTGGTGGGGACCATCGACACTTATACCGGCAATACCAAGCAAACGGGAGATAGTTTTGCCCGGCTCGGAGCACCTGCCGGAGCATCCCTCGCCGCCGATGTCGCCGCAGTCCAGGCGGACACAAATGACATCCAGACACGCTTGCCGGCTGCGCTCGTAGGCGGGCGAATGTCTTCCGATGTAGGGTCAGTGAGCGGAGATGCGACCGCGGCCGATACGCTGGAGCTATTCATCGAATCTCTGAACCAAGTCACCGGGCAGATCGACAACGGCACATTGCACACTGAACTGGATACCTACCAGGGCCGCACAGAATTACTGGACGACGACGGCAGCGGCAATGATCGCTATGCCCATTCCTGGATAAGGAACGGCGAGCTTCTTGCCTCGGGCATCACGTCTCCGACCATCCAGGTGATCAAGGCGGCGGATGCTTCTGATTTGGTCGCGTTAACTGCCATGACCGAGATCGGCGCGTTGGGCCATTTCCGATACAACGAGCCAACTAATCGTATCGTGGATGGCGCTCTCTATTTGATTCTCTGCCGGGCAACTATCGGTGGCGCGACTCACACCTGGCCAACATGGATCGGCAGGGACAGCAGCGTATGAGATTCAAGCGCAAGCCGAGCGGGCTTCTCGCCCCCGAAGAAGGCCTCTCCGTGCCCAGGCTCAACCTGCGCGGGGTCGAAAGAGTCGACCCCGCGAGCATGGGGACGCTGGTGGGGGCGAAGCCGCCTGTCCTAATCGCAAAAGTTCAAGGTGCAAAAGTTGGCTTAGCAGCCGCCAATGCCGTTACAGTTAGCTGGGATGTGACACCAACAGAGGGAAATCTACTCGTCGCTCTGGGCAAAGGAACGGTTAGTTCTTATACAAGCGGATCTATCACCGGCTGGAGCCAAGCAGTAGGGTGTTTGTGGGGAACAACCGCAGGGATGGCGATATTCTACAAGATTGCTGGAGCGTCGGAGGGAGATGTTACATTGAACTGGACGAATTCGGACTCGACAACATTGCTGCTTATGGAATGGGGTGGAGTGGATACCCTCGATCAAGTAGCCTTTACGGGTAGCACAGGAAGCGGAGTCACTTCCCGCTCCAGCGGTACAACCCCAACAACTACAGCAGCGAATGAGCTTTGTTTTGCCGGATTCGTAACGGGCAATGTGACGAGCGCTCAATCCTTCAGTAATTCGTTTGTGGACGAATATAGTCTTAATACTGATGTCGTGTTCGCGGCATCAAAAATCGTGTCGGCTCCTGGTGCACAAGAGACCACGATGTCATGGACGACATCCCGATTCGCGGGTGGTCTAATTGCGACATTCAAGGCTTAATAATGCTACAAGATGTTTTGGCTCAGTTTGAATACGCGAAGAGACGGCACTGCCTCTACGACTCCCTGAAAGTCAAAAGCCGTCCGAGATATGTCTTCGAGGGACGTAGCCGTCATGACTACACATTTCTATTTCCGCGCAAGAAAACGATTGCAGTTTTCTATATGGGTGCGAAGGGTATCGGGAGACGGTCATTCCCAATAATTATGGGTGGATCGCCCGATACTTACTACGTAAAAAATGGCGGAGACGATGAAGTGGATGGTCTTTCTGATGCCAATGCCTGGGCGACGACGGCAAAAGCTACAGCAGGCTCCTACACGGCCGGAGATGAAATTCTATTCAAGCGGGGTAGTCTATGGACAACCGCCCCACTCACGATCACTGCAAATGGTACAGAAGGAAGTCCGATTGTGATTGGGGCATACGGCACAGGAAGTATGCCAGATTTTTCTGTCTCTGGGGCGGGGGAGAATGCAGTTGTTCTGGATGGCGACTGGATCTCGGTAGAGAATGTCTTCGTATCGGGTGCCCCCGTAGCGGCTGTCAGGCTTGGCATCGGATCCGACAACTGTACGGTCAGCGACTGCGAACTACAGAATTCAGGCTATGGAGTGCGCAGCCTCGGAATCAATTCGCTTATCACTCGCTGCAATATCCATGACCTTATCATGGTGACAAATACTCCAAATCCTACAAACGACGATACTGGAGCTGTTGGTGTTGCCATTTTTCGATCAACGCCGGAAATATCTTGGTGTCAGTTCATAAATTGCCAGGCATCGAGTTATGACTATTACTATGATGGGGCGGCCATTGAGATTTACGAGGGCAGTAGCAATGTCTGTGACAACGCCTATATCCATCACAACATCGCAACTGGATGCAATGGTTTTATTGAGGTTGGCGGAGATGGGACTGGATCTGTGTCGAATGCAAGGATGGCATACAACCTGTCCTATGAGAATTGGTGGTTGGGACAGTGGTTGACGAGCGGCCCATTTTTTGCAGCCATCAGCAATTTCCGAGTTGAGAACAACACGGTCTATCAGATCGCGAATATGTATGATGCCCGCTTAGAACCGATAATCATCCTAACCGAGGATATTGCATCAAGTGTCCTAAAACTCAAAAATAACATCTTCTACGTTGACGGAGACGCTGCTGGCCAGTGGGACATAAGTGACGCATTCACGGGATTCGAACATACCTATAATCTCTATCATCTTCTGAATGGGGCTGCACTGAACTTCACGGCGGACGGAACTGAGATCTTGGATGACCCAGAGTTTCTTGCTCCAGGAAGCGACTTTCACTTGGGATCTGCCAGCCCTGCCATAGGAGCTGGGTTTCAGATTTCAGATTACACAGTGGACCTCGACGGCATCCCCCTCGGCCGCGGCACCAATCCCGAAATCGGAGCCTTTGAGACCTTGAAGGGCGGTCCTCGGCGCCTATGAGCCGGACCAACGCCGCGTTCCTGTTGCTGATCAGTCGGCCCCATTGGGGCCTCGCCGGGGCTGCGGTATCTTATAGCGTCACCGCCGAGGTGGGCAGTTTCTCGATAACAGGTAGTCCGGCCAACCTTGAGTTTCATCGTAACCTTGCGGCCGGTGCCGCCTCCTTCGCGGTCTCGGGCACGTTCGCCAATCTTGAGTTCAACTACTGGATGGTGGCTGCGGGAGGAGGCTACAGTATTGTCGGGTCCAATGCCGGTCTGGAATTTGGGCTGCGGATCAATGCACAGCCCGGTTCCGTGGCGATCAGCGTCGCGGCGGCTGGGCTGATCTACGATCGGGTCCTGGGCTCGGAATCCGGTAGTTACACGATTACCGGGCAGATCGCCGTCTTGGCCCGCCAGATCACGATCGGCGCCGCCAATGGTTCATGGGCGATCACTGGGGCAGCGCCCGAGTTTCTACATGATCGCTGGCTGGCGGCGGATGATGGCGCGTACATCATTGCTGGGACGGCCGTAGGTCTGCTTCACAGCATCATTCTCCCTTCAGAGTCAGGCTCATACGCGCTGGCTGGCACCGAGGCCCAGCTCTTCAAGGGTTTCACGCTCGGTGTCGGTCCAGGGAGCGTTGTATTCTCCGGCGGGGTAGTTAGCCTGGAATTCCATCACGTATTGGCGAGCCAAGCGGGCTCGTTTGCTGTTTCCGGGACTGCGGCCGGGCTCCTTTACGACCAGGTCTTGGCCGCCGCCGCGGGATACTTTGTCTGGATGGGCTCCGCCGTCGGCATGTCGGTGCTGGCCATCGTGTTTCTGGCGGACGTGCAAGTTGATGACCGGATCCTCTGCGAATTGCGCATTGAGGATGAGGCTATTGTGGAACTGGTGATCGATCACGAGCTCGGAGGGTGAGATGGCGCTTTATGACGTTGGGGATTCAATCAGACTATCAGCGGTCTTCCTTGATGAAGATGGCATTCCGGTGGATCCCACAACGATAACCCTCAAGGTGAAAGATCTCGTCCCGGAGACCACCGCCTATGTCTATGGCGTGGATGATGAGGTCGTCAAAGATCAAGTCGGGCATTATCATGCGGACATCGCGATTGACGGCGCCGGGAATGGCTACTGGTACTATCGCTGGGAGGGGATTGGATCGGCCGTCGCGGCCGAGGAAAAGAAATTCCAAGTGGCCAAGAAGAATGTCTAAGCCCCGGCACAGGCGCCTACCACTGCGACCATATCATGGCGGAGGCGATAGGTGAGTGGCGATGGAGATGGATTTCCACTGGCACTGGTGCCGGCGCGCACTCAGGGACGGTGAGGGTGGAGCCGTAGGCGAGATGGGCCGCGGTCAGACCGGCCCGGATCTTCCACGGATGAACGCCCATGTTCGGCGCAGACCGTCTTTTATCTGGGCAATGCGCCTCGCCTGCTCGGCGATGTTCCTCTCGGCCTGCGCTTTCAATTCCCGATCGTGGTCTTCTCGATCCGCCTCGCGCTTGGCCGCCTCGGCTTCTCGTACGCCGCCGGTTCTCCGCTCTTCCTCGATCAACTCCTCTGCTTGGGCCGCGGTGAAAACTACGGTCTCCTCGCCTCGGGCGACATAGGCCAAGAGCAGAATAAGCAGTCCGGGGACAATATAGAAGAGCAGCCCGATGATGCCCAACACGACTGCCAGGCCGTTGGGGCTCTTCTTCTTCGTTGCGGTGAAGCGCTGGCTGTCGATCGTGGTGATCTTCCATCCGTTGGAGACATAGCGTTGCGCGACCGTATCGAGTGGCGTTGATTCGTTCATCACAATCCTCCCTGGTGTTGGTTCAGATATCGTAGCACGATTAGTGCCCCTTGCCAATTTCGGGCCAGGACGATCGCCCGGGCGCCGGCGGGATGCAGCGTCTTGCGTGTGATGAGCTTGTCCATGACCCGGATGATCCGATGCTGGCCAATCCGAGTGATCGCCCAGTTCGCCATGAAGCCCTCTGCCTAGGCCGTTACAAACTGAGCTGTCTTGGTTTCGGCGACCATCTTGGCGACGTCGTCGTACTCCTGGATGGCGTGGAGATACTCCCTCGCCTTGGAGAACTGTGGTCCGACTGGAAGAACCTCCAGGGCTTGCACGAGCACGTCGATGGCCGTCTTTCGCCAGAAGGCGTCTTCAAACTTCCGCTTGGCGATCTGGCGCCCAATCTGGGTCACGCTGTCAAAGGCGGCTGTTTGGCTGATGGGATTCAGGTTCATTCTAGCCTCCTCTAGGTACGGCTCCATAGTAGCATAGCCAAGTATCAAAGTCAACAGTGGGGCTTGACAATACGGCATAGTAGGTTTATCCTACTGGTATGCCCCCCCGGGAAGCCCTCATCCAGGAAGGTACCCAAGAGATGCGCGGAGCGCGGCGGTTGCGCGTTCCCGAGCTGCTCGAGGAGCGGGGTTGGGATGCGCTGGACCTGGTCCGGCGCCCCGAGTTTCTCCTGTCTCCCTCGATGGCCTACCGATTGGCGCGCAAGGACGAGCCGGTGAAAGCGATCAGCTTCGAGATCCTGGAGAAGCTGAGCCGTGGCTTTGGCGTCGCCGTCGAGGATTTGTGGACATGGGAGGCGAGCGGCTAGGGGACGACGAAACCCCCCGCAGGTAGGATTGCGGAGGGCATCGTCGAGCCGCTACACTGTGACTGCGGATCCGTCGCCGAGCTCTGGTAGGGGCAGGCGACGGGGAACCTTTACAACAGACGGACGAATAGATCCAAGGCTGGGGGTAGTAGCTCCCGGGCTTAGGCAACGTCGTGGCTATTTCGTTCAACCCCGGATTCCCATAATGCGATCTGTTGGCGCCCAGGCCCGGAAATCCTCGGCAGCCAGCGCCCGGGAGTAACGCTCGACCATGTCGAGATCGCGCCAGGCGCCGGCGACCTGCACGAGTCGGGTCGGGGCTCCGCCCTTGAGGGCCAGTGTGGCGAACGTGCGCCGCAATGCGTGTGGCGAGAACCGGCGGATGCCGGCCCGCTCGCTCCATCGATAGCACAGCGTTCTTAGACCCACCCGGGTGAACCTCCACCCAGCATCCTTCCCTCGCAAGCCTACATAGACTACCTGGCAGCTCACCGGGGCGATCCAGTATCGGCACGAGAGCCAGGCCTCGAGACAGGCCGCGGTGTATTGCCCGTAGACCCGGTAGCTCCAGTCCCCTCCCTTCACTCTCACCGATAGCACGCGCTTCTCCTTCTCGAGACGATCCATCTGCAGGCGACAGACCTCGCTGCTGCGAAGGCCGGTGTCGAGCATCAGTGTCAAGATGCTTAGATCCCGGACGCCGCCGGCGGTTGAAGTGTCTATCGCAGCGAGGAGCTGCTTGACTTCTTCTTCGCTGAGCGTGCGCCCCATCGGGGGAAGTCTGCGCCGCACTCGGATCCCCTGTAATGGCGACGCTGCCTCCCCGACCGTGAAGTGGTAGAAGGCCTTGAGTGCGCAGATCGCATTATGGCTGCTCGAGGCAGACCACTTCTCGTGGCCGGCAAGCCAGGCCCGAATGCTCTCGGCGGTCGCCTGGCGATAGGTGAGGCCCTTCTTCTCCAGCCAGATCTCGAAATCGATCAGGTGATATCGGTAGAGCCTCTGGGTCTCGCTGGACCAATCCCGGGTGCTCATGAGTCGTTCGATCTCTGATCTCATCGCTGTCCCCTCGTCGTTCGTCTCTCTCGCCCCAGCCACCAGGCCCCCCATGAGCTTGCGGCTTTCGCCGGGCTCACTCCTGGCGGCTGGAGCGCGAGAGATGATCGCGACATTTCTCGCTCCTCCTTTGGCTTGGGGGGAGACGGCTTGGCGAAACCGTCTCCCTCCAATGCTGATCCTAAGGGGGAACCCGTCGCCTGTCACAAAGTTTGGAGGATTGCGCCGTGGAAAAGCTCGTTCGCCTCGCCCTGTTCGCCACTCTTCTTGTTCTGATCCTGGACGCCATTATTGCCATCGCTCTCCTGGGAGGAATGGGATGCCCGTCATAGCCATCACGATCGTCATCGCCGTGCTCGCCATGTTTATCGCCTACGTCCTCGGCCGCGTAAGCCAATGGATTGCGGACACAGCCCAGCCGAAGAGCCGCGTGCCCTATTGGCTGCGTGGAGGTCTCGACGACTTGTCGGCGATCGATACCGACGTCCTGTTATGGATCCGGGACGCGCTGAAGATCGTCGAAGGACGCCTTCAAGACCAGCACCGCCTGGTCGGTCAGATTCGCAGGGGCGATTACGAGCAGGAGCAAGCTGCCGCCCCCAGGCGCGGGCGCGCCAGCAGTCACCCTGATCCTCGCGCTGAACGGTCTCGCGATCCATAGTCAGGAAGGCCCGATTGAATCCGACGCCGGAAGCCAAGACAGACGCCATCCAGAAGGTCTACGAACTCCCTATCGAGTTTTCGTCGATGGTCAAGCGTGTCCTGCTCGGCCACGTCGGGGAAGCGAATCCGATCCGGCGCGAGGAGCTGGCGCACGAGGTGTCCAGCCGGCTCGGTCTTGGATCGGAGGCCTCTGTCGGCATGGATCGGAGATGCCGGCGGGCGGTGGAGTGGTTGAGGCGGAATGACCGGCTGGGAGCGCTCATCGCTTCGGTAGCCAGTCCAGCCGGCTACTGGATAGTGGGGACGGCCGAGGAGCTGGAGCGATCGCTGGTGCAGCGGGAGCGGGCGGCCAAGACGGCGCTGCAGACATGCTCAGTCCAGAGACAGCGGGGGCTCGAGGCGCTGAAAGCCCTGCCTCTCGAGCAGGGGCAGTTGTTCCCGATGTCGGGAAGCCGGCGGACCGGTGCGCACGATTTCTGATCAGGAGGCGTCGATGCAATTCAAGGCAGAGGGCTTCCGTTCTCGGGACGAGTTCCTCGGCTATTGGCATGCCATGTACCCGGACTTGGATCCTGTACTGACGCCAGTCTGGGTGCTGAGATTTGAACTCATGGCGAAGCAGCCATGAGCGAGCCCTCTCGTCGCTGCGCCTTCGGCAACCCGTCCTGGCTGTTCGGCGCCTTCGTCATGCTCATGGCGACGATCGTCGTCGTGGCCTGCATCGCAGCTCTGGCTCTGTGGGCCCTCGGATGGCTGTGAGCTTTCAGCCCCTCAGTGTGAGCGAGGCCGTCGGGATTATGGAAATCCCCTCAAGGTACCTCGAGGACGAGAACGGCTTTCGCATCCGCATCCGGCGCGGCACGCGTTCTCTGGTCATCCGGCCCGACCTGGCGAAGGATCTCGACTGGCTGATCTGGGAAGGCTTCACCGCGATCGGGTGCGCATATCCATGTGGAGGCTGCATCGACGCATGAGCATCAAGGCCATTGTCACTGTCCTCGAGCACTCAAAACAAAGGGCGACGGCCCTGGTCCTGATGATTGTTGTCGCCGACTTCATAAACGACTACGGTGAGGCGTGGCCCTCGATTGACACGCTAGCTCGCAAAGCGCGGGCGGACCGGTCGACCGTCATCGAGCTCCTCAAGAAGGCGGAGACCGAGCACGAGCTCCAACTGGAGCGCGGAGCCGGCCCGCGGGGGACCAATCGATACCGATTAGGCGATCACTACCGCCGTTTGGGATGGGAGTCGGAATCTCCGACCCCAACGCCAACAGCTGACAAGGGGCAATCTGGACCGGCCACATCTGGCGGAGTCGGAATTCACGACGGGTCGGAATCCGACGGGTCGGAATCCGACCCGATCCTTAAGGAACCTAAGACTCCCTCACAGGAGATGGAGTCCTCGGTTAATAACGGTTCGGGTCGGAAATCGCCACCCCGAATCCGACCCGTAGGAATCGGCGACGTCGTCATTCCCGACGGCTACTTCCGCTGCAGTAAGTGCGGCGGCCTGATTGCGGAAGGGAACCGGGACACGAAAGTGGCTGATGATTGCCGCGCACACTCTGTACGCATACCCGCGGGAGGCTCGCAATGACCGTCGCCACCCTGAAGATCGATCAGCTGTTACCCAATCCCTACCAGACTCGGGAGCGGGAGGATTCGGAGCAAGTCGCAGAAGTCGCCGGCTCCATTCTGAAGGTCGGGCTGCTCCAGGTGCCTGTAGGTCGGCGCACGGACGGCAAGGGAGTGCAGCTGGCGTTCGGCCACACGAGGCTGGCCGCTTATCGGAAGCTCGTCACAGATGGCCATCGCGACTTTGAGCAGATGCCCGTCGACGTCCGCGAGCTTTCGGATCAGGAGATGTTCGAGCTGGCGATCCGGGAGAACCTCGAGCGGAAGGATCTGACGCCGATCGAGGAAGCCCGGGCGATGGCGACCTACCGGGACCAATTCGGGAAGACGTCCGAGGAGATCGGTGAGCTGTTCCATTTGTCGGCTTCGGCCGTGCGTAACAAGGTCCGCCTGCTCGAGCTGCCGGCAGCGGTGCAGGGCCAGAAACGATTGGGCGTGCGGCAGTGATCAGCCCAGCAAGTCGCTTCCCCGGCGCGGTCGCGGCCGCGATCATGCGGCGCGGCCTCACCTATGTGCGAGCTGGCAGGCTGCTCATTGGCATCAACGACGACAATGATTTGCACCGTATCTATGCATGGGTCCACGGTAGGAAATTCGGCGCGTTCACAGTGCTCCGCGCGATGTGGGAAGGATCGTTGGAAGGCGCCGATATGGCCCAGGAGATCATCCGGGATTGCTATCCGGACCTCGGAGTGGAAGCGTGACTATCTGCATCTGTGGACACCATCAGCGTTGTCATTTTCAATCCGGCCGCTGTGAGCATCGCACCTGCAGCTGCCTGATCTTTGAAGCAGATGCGGACGCGGAGACGATCGCTCTCGCAACTGAACCGGTCGCCGTGCGTCGCTCGGCTTCGGCCGCGCATGTGATGTCGGGGCCAGACGAGCCGCCGCATCCGGGCGAGCTCGAGGCGGATCCCCGAGCTGAGCGCGATCGCTGGGAACGCCGGCAGGATCTGGAGTAAGGGAGGCCCGATGAGCGCGGAGGCGCAAGCGAAACTTGACGCGTTGAAAGCCCTGGACGATGGGGCACTACTTGAGAAGGCATGGCACGAGCTGAACGCGCTGTGCGGAAACGTCCCCGGTGAGCGGCGCAAGGAATGGATCATGAATATCCCGGTTGACGCCGAGAGGGACAGCGATGTCATTTTCGGTGAGGTTCTCATGCGCTTTGGCAAACTCATAGCGCCCGAGAACTATTTTCCCCCGCTCTACGGGCCCGACAGCCCGGCGGCGAGCGAGGAGGACCAATGAGCACGGAGAGGATTGACACGAAGAAGGTGGAACGGATTCTGGAGTGGGTGAATGCGGAGCATCCCGAGCTGTTTGCCGTTACTCCAGACTGGCGGCTTGTGGCCATTGAACTCCATGCTGCCCTGGCCCAGGAGCGTGCCGACGCTACGGCGCTGCGGGAGCGCATCCGACTGCTGGAAGACGGCTTGGGTCTGCTCTGTGATGTTGTCAACCAGGCTTGTCAGGAGGAATATCACGAGAACGGGCCAATCATTAGCACCCTCGCACTGTCGGCGTATGAGGATGCCATTGCGTATTTGGAGAAGCTCGGTTTAGCTACGCGTATGCCAGGCAAGATTGAGAGGTGGCGCTTGCACTGGCCCGAGAGCCCTGCGGCGGCGAGCGAATCCTGATGCAAGTCTTCGTGGATGATTTGAAACGAATTGTGGCAGAGCAAGCCGAGGACGACGGACTCTGGTTCATAGCAAGAACGGCACCGGAGGCGTATCTTCAGCAAGCTCTTAGGAGATTGCACGCCGCCATTGAAGGTGATGTGGCAATGGAGGCGCTCACCGTGCCCTGGGTCTTAGGGGAGGCAGAGGATGAGGCAAGTCCCGAAGGCCACAAGGGTTGAGTTAGCTTACGAGAGGGAGATGGACATGCTGAAGATGATGGACATAGCGGACGACTACCTGCATC
>Ga0209641_10002989_pt1 | contig 14261 bp, 14 predicted proteins | sample RifCSP16_1_FD_184022 | JGI IMG/M metagenome (GOLD analysis project Ga0209641, IMG submission 184022) | Soil microbial communities from Rifle, Colorado - Rifle CSP2_sed 16_1 (SPAdes) (version 2) | ecosystem: Environmental > Terrestrial > Deep subsurface > Rock core/Sediment | place: Rifle...
ATCAAGGACATCCATTACCTGGACAGAAGACAAGTGGCATTCCTTATGGATCATCTTCACGCTAAGCTACTTGAGAATCGAAATACCTCTTCTGAGATTCTTCGTGCTGGACTCATCTGCTCCTGCGAGCCGGAAAGGGCAAAGTGTTCTCCCTGGCGGGAAATCATCATGCAGTTCTTTCCCTATGAAATCACTATACCACCTCTAAGGGAGAGAATGACTGACATACCAATCCTGGTCTCAAAATTCATATCCGAGTGGATGCGAGCTAATCATAAGGTCATCAGCGGAATAGAGGGTGAGGCCCTGGCCATGCTGGAAGGGTACGACTGGCCCGGGAATATCTGCGAACTGAAGAGCATCCTCGGACAGGCCTGCACTCTGACCGAAAACTTTGGGGTTATCTCAATAGACCTAATTAAAAAGAGAATAAAGCTGCATTCAACTGTCACCACATGCTGAGCCTTGAATGTCTAAGTTTGAACGCCTACTATTAATACTCAACCTAATCCGCAGTAGGCCAGGAATCAGAGCAGGGGAGCTGGCTTTAGAGGCTGGCGTCAGCCAGCGCACGATTTACAGGGACATATTAGCTTTGGCTGCACAATATCCTATTTTTTACGCTAATGGTTACCGGCTTTTGCCCACCGCTTTCCTAAAAACACTCAACTTTACTCGATCTGAATATGCCGTTCTCCAGATGGCGTTGTCCTGTCCTGCGCTGAAGCGACCCGATCTGAAAGTACCGGCCCGGAGCCTCAAGGCAAAGATAGATACGGTAGTCAATCCCATTATAAGAAACTTTAGTCCAGTCCCCAGCCATCTTTGTATCGTCCCAGCTTGTAATGAATACGATCAGAGTAAATTCCAGAGCTTCTGCTCGGTTCTCGAGGAAGCTGTGGACCACTGTCAGATAGTAGAGGTATCTCATACAAAAGGATCAAAGAAGGTATCTGAGACAGTTTATCCGTATACATTGGTGTACCTTTCGCATTGTCGTCCACAGGACTGGTTTTTAATCGGATATTCCACTCTTAAAAAGGATTTTGAGGGATTCAAATTGAATTCGCTTAGTCAGGTTTCTTTAAGTAATAAAACATTTCAAAGAGATGAGAACTTTAGTTTACAGGGATTTCTTGACTGCCGTTGGGAAACCGAGGGGGGACAAGACGTAGTAGTCAAGGTGCGTTTTACAGGGGAAGCCGCTTTAGAAGTTATGGAAACCAAACACCATCCCAAGGAAAAGGTGACAAAGGTAGGTGAGAAAGAGGCCATTTATACTGTTACAGTCAAGGGAACTGACGGGATAATCAGATGGATTATGGGATTTGGGCCAGAGGCAGAAGTGGTGGAACCAAAGGAAGTACGGAAGAAAGTGAAAGAAAACGCAAGCAGATTATCGAAACTGTATTCCGAGGGACGTGAAAGGGCAGCAAATAGTCTGAGACGCAATCTACAAGCCACTCCTAAAATAGGAAATCGTGTATTCATAAGTCCGAGAGGGGGGCCTTAGCATATAGAATACCCACGATGATTGGAAGCTCCGTTCGGTTTCTAGGCCTCCTGTGCCATTTAGCGGTTCAACCCAAGAAACGGTCTTTGTCGATCTATCAAAGTACGGCCAGGTACGCTACCCTCCTTCTAAGTTGGTTGGCTAGATCAAGGTGACAGGAGAACCATTGGTACGGTCTTGAACCTCCCGATCCCAACTGAGCGTGATGTTAAAAGCCCGGCCGAGGGTTTCTGTCTGGAGGGGTGTTGGAACTGAAGGTCTTTGGATTGACCAAAGGCACCATCCAAGGCAGAAAGCACCTCTGGCCGGGCAAATCTTTCCTTATTCCACTCCTCCAAAATATCTTCTGTCAAATGCTGGCTAACTACTCTTCAACACGGACACCCAGTGATAGTAGTGGTAATAGATACCTTGAATACTTAAGTAGCCCTCAAAATCTTCGCTGCTCTTGTAACATCCGGCGGCTTCACCCAAAGAATGGCCCCGTAGCGATCCTGTCCCGCAGAAACTCCATCCAGGGCGGTAACGTTAATCTTTGCATAAGCCAGTCTGGATAGGATATCTGCCATAGCTCCGGGCTTATCTATACCTTGGATCAAAAAACAGGTCTTTTTCTTACCTAGCCTGATACCGGCTTCCTTTGCAGCCCTTACAAAAGGCTTAGTGTCTTCTGGGATGAAGTCCAGCTGGGCACGCCGCTCCCTGGGAAAGCCACTGAAGGCTAGCAAATTTACCCCAGCACCTCGTAACGCTTTTAATATCTTTGCTGCCTCCCCTCGCTGGTTTGGGACCATGAGTTTGAAGTAATCAACTTTGCGAATACTGTCAGGCATTTGTTCCTCCTGTTGACATATACAAAATGTGGGCAGTTTAGATTCAAATTTAAAATAACACTCCACACCGCCATTGTCAATTCAAGTTAGAAGAGGTTGCAAGAGACTTGACGATGTAACTGAGTGGAACGAATCTTGCGTGGGACTCAGAGTCCAATTATACTTCATTTATGTGCGGACGGTTCACCTTCACTTTAGTCGAAGCAGAAGCCAAAAAGAGGTTCAAAATCCAGACCATCCTGGCTGACCACCAGCCTCGCTACAACATAGCACCGACTCAGAATATACCTGTAGTTGTCTCTGACCAGGACGGTAATAGGGTCTTAGAAGAGATGAGATGGGGCCTTATTCCTTTCTGGGCTAAGGATGCCAAGATTGGTAACAGGATGATAAATGCCCGCTCTGAGACCGTAGCAGAGAAGAGGAGTTTTAAGAGACTTCTAACCGGCAGAAGATGTTTAGTCCCGGCCGATGGCTTCTATGAGTGGAAAAAGGAAGGGAAGAATAAGATACCCCTAAGGGTGACCTTAAAAGACAACCAGGCCTTTGCCTTTGCAGGTCTGTGGGACAGCTGGAAGAATCCCCAAGGACAAACCGTCAATTCCTGTACTATCCTTACTTGTCAACCAAACAGCTTTATTAAGAAGATTCACCACAGGATGCCAGTTATACTGTCAACCAAGGCAGAGAAGTTATGGCTTGACTCAAGTGTGATTGACCAAGCCAAGCTAACTAAGGTCTTAGTTCCCTGCCCGGCTAATGACTTGAAGGCTTACTCTGTCTCTACTTTGGTCAATTCCCCCAGGTATGATGGGCCGGAGTGTGTAAAAGCTCAGTAACCTCTACCTGTGAAAAATCATCAAGTGGGGATGTCTTTTATGCTTCCCATTACTGCATTCATGAAGTTGTTTCTGTAAAATACAATCTTATCTTTTGTGATTAGCTTATATCTCCACCCCTGTCTTCTGCAATATTCCTCAGCAGAGAGTCTTTTCAATTTGGTAGACAGCCAAAATAACAGAGGCAACCCTTTAGTCTCATGGATTTCTTTACTACCGTCATAAAATTCAACCAAGAAATCCGGGTTATAGTATTTGTTAAAAATAAATAGCCTATAAGGTATTTTAATTCCATGCCTTTTTGTCCAAGTTTTAACTCCCGGCATCCCTTCTAATTCAACCATGTAATACTTTTCAAGGTCCGAATCGTATTTCTCTTCTCCATAAGGGCTTCTCTTAAGTCCAATTAGTTTCCCTCTATTGCCTTTCATGATTCAGGCGGATGAGTTAAAATTCCCTCCATTAAGGCAGGGTCAATAAAAACATCCCCAATCTCGGTGATTGAAAACCATAGTTTTTTCAGAGCTGTATGGTCTTCAGATTCGAGCAATTGATGACCTAACAAGAATCTCTTGACAATATGATTTGTAAGAACTTTGAATATCAAATCTTGTCTCTTGTCCGGATTCCTGTCATATTCCATCAAACTATTTCTACATATGTGAAGGAGCTCTTGAGAAATCACTGTCTTGAGTTCTTCCATGGTCAGTTCTTCAACCTTGTTGATCGCCTGTATGTCAATCTTAAACCCCTCAAGTTGCTCCTGAACATTAAATCCGGAGGCCAGATTTCTTTGCTTTATATCCCTAATAGTCTGTTCAATGTCTAATTGCTCAGTCTGATATTGATAGTTGTCTAAATACTCCTGCCACTCATGAATTACCTTCACCTGTTCTTCAGGCGGGTTCGGAATATTATCAATAATTTCCCCAATATCAGGAGAGAATATTGCTTTCTCTGTCGGTACAGTCTGCTCGACTTCACCACCGTCAATTGGTTTTGGTTCGGGAATTTTCTTTATATCAATTACATCTTCCGGATTCAGTGTTCCTTGATATTGGTCAGCATCGAGCATCTCCCACAGCCAATCATGTTGTAAAACCGGATGATCTACCACTAAACACTGCTCCCAGTGGTCTAAGTCCTGAGGATTGATTCTGCGCAAACCCCTCCCAATGACTTGTTGGCCATAGACCGAGTATTTTTCTCTGGTGTACTGGTTGTAATTATAGCAGAATTTCCTAAATAGTAAAATGACAGATATGTTCTTAACATCCCACCCCTCTCTGAGCATCAGCACTGAAACGACCGCATCATATTCAGTGTCTCTAAGATGCCGGTTCAATTCCATAGCCTCCTCTTTTTCGCTTTCTTCGCTCTCATTAGTCACCAAGAGGGTCTTCAACTTGAATTCATTTTCCAATACCTTAGCTATGTTCTTCGCATCCTTAATAGAAATTGCCACGACAAACAAAAGGGGCTTCCATTTTGGCTTCCCGTCAATGTCCGGTGGTACTGTCTTTTTCTGAAAATCTAAACATTGTTTTGCTATAGCTATTTGCTGTCTCATGGGCTTTTCGCTAACCATGTACTTAGTGGCCCTAATTTTGCGGTTCTCTATTTCTTCCCAGGGTATCTCCTCTGCTTTGAGCTCCTGTCCGGTCTCTATGTCCTTATAAGTTAGCTTGACCTTTTCTATGTCAGGTTTGCAGACAATAATTCGCTTTATGATTCTGTCGTGCATGGCTTGACGGATGCCATATTCTAAGATTTTTTCGCTGTCTGGATGCAGACCATCCAGCCGGTCAGGTGTAGCGGTTGTATCTAATCGGAAGATTCTCTGAGGTTTGAGCTTGTTCAAAACTTCATTGTAATTCTCTGCCTTTGAATTATGGGCTTCGTCATTAAAAATGACAATGTTTCCAAGATTCTTCTGGATTATTTCAAGGCTGATTTTACCTTCATAAATTTGGTGAATATTACCTAAAATGATATTTGCAGACCTAATACCTACCGGATCCTTTCCTGCTTCCATCATGTGAAGGGATATTCTCTTAGCTAAATCTTGAGTTCCATTGTAGAAGAACGGGAACTGGCTATATACAAACGTACCGCTTTCTGGGTTAAATTCATCATCCAGTCTAGCCCGTACAATTGTGTTCGGAACTAAAATCAGAAACTTAGAAATGTCATGAACCGTCATGAAATAAGCGGTCACCCCCCCGATAATCACAGACTTGCCACCTCCTGTAACTACTTCAACTAATAAGTCCTTCTTACCCAGAATCTCATAACAGTAGATTACCCTTTTTAAGGATTCAATCTGATGCTTGAAGAGCGGTGGGGTGAAATTGGGATTATCTATATTTCTTAGAAATTCCTTCAACTTAGTGGCCTTGGCTTGGTCTAAGGATGTAGGATAGCCGTTACGACACCACTCTAAATAATTCTTCTCATGTTCTTTGAAAGCGTACTTCATAACTATTTAACTTCTACCTCTTTTGTGAGTATGGCCTCACCACCAAGGTTATCTTGAACACGACAAGCCACTAGGTATTTCCCTCGTTTATCAAACTCTTTAGTAGCATTCAGGACCGCTACGTATTTCCCATCCTTTTGCTCACGCATCAGAGAGTAGTCTGTGTCCGCAAAAAGGCCATCTCTAAAATCAAAATCCCACTGGCAGTTGATTAAGTATCCATCTAAGTTATTGCTCCGGGCACCAACGGCCTCAAAGTCATATTTCAGAGTCGCAGCTCTTTTATAAGAGATGTCAGCAATTGAAGGCTGAATTACAAATTTAAGCAGGAATTCGTTATCATCGGCATCTGGGTAATGCTCTAATATTCTCTTTCTGAACATCTGAGAGTTGATAGGAATTAGCTCTATATCTACTGCCAAATTCTGCTTATAGAAATAATCCTCAAGAACCTTGGCATATTTTTGCAAAGACGGGGGAAACACCCACCCCACAACTTTCAGCTTCATGCGAATATTTTCCTGATAGCGGAGCCTTAGGGAATCTTGCACATATGTCTTAAGCCTCTCTTCGGAAATCGACTTTGTAGGGTCTGCGGGACCTACAAGAAGAGTAGTAGAAGCGTTCATAACCCCAGTTAACTCTTCCTCCCCAGTAAACCTTCTTGCTCCATAGGAAGTCAAAATGAAATTGTCAAAATCCTCCTGATTCATCTTAGAATATTTGTCGATGGGGTAAACACCCAGGTAAAACACCTTAACGTCAGGAATTCTTGAAATGGTCATTTCCAGTTTTGATTGACCTTCCATCGGCTTTTCTATGTTGATGGAAGCAGTTCTGCCTGAAAGCATTTCTCCATCTTTTATCAGACGATTCAGAGTAACTGAGGCAGCCACTCTCGAAATATCACAACCAATAAATCTTCTCTTCAGCTTTTGAGCTACAGCACAAGTTGTTCCTCCTCCCATAAAGAAATCTGCGACAATATCACCTTCATCGGTTGATGCTTTTATAACACGCTCCAAGAGTTCTTCTGGCTTTTGCGTTGGATAACCCATTCTCTCTTTTGCATTTCCTCTTATATATCTGATTGGCCATACATCATCGATTGCCCTTCCTTTTTCGACCAACTCGTCTTCATATTGTTTAATGGTTCTGTTCATATTGGCATCTGGTGCAAGCAAATATCTTCTTCCATCTTTATCTGTGTGTATTTTCTCGTGCCTTGCTTTGGCGTATTCTTCGAAGTTGATTTCATCTTTGGGTAAATGAAAATTGAAGCCTGCAGGATTTTTTGAATAGAAGAAAATTATGTCGTGTTTTCGATTGTATTGAGAAACTTTATGCATCATTCTCCCACCATAATGCCATACTATTTCGTTTTGAAAATTGTCGTACCCAAAAATCTTGTCCATCTCAGCTTTGATGTAATGGCTGGCATGCCAGTCACAATGCACATATATAGACCCGTTGTTCATAAGTACTCTTTTCATTTCCCACAGTCTTGCATTCAGCCAAACTAAATAACTTGGTAAACCATCTTCCCAAATATCATAAAATGTCCTAATTTCATTATCATCACCCCATATCTGATTGTATACCCTGCCGGAGAAGAAGGGCGGGTCGATATAAATCAGGTCTATTGAATTCGATTTCAGAGCTCTAAGCACGTGTAGATTATCACCAAAATAAATTCGGTTTGGCTCTAGCTCCGGCGAACCAAAACTGATATTATCTTCCGGTGTTTGTGGCTGCAAAAAGGGGAGTTTTATGAAAGGAAATACAGAATCGTAAGCCTTTTCTGGGTCAAAACCCATAGGAGGGTTTGTTTGGTCCGGAAGATTATGAACCCCTCTTCTTTTTGCCCGGCTCTTGATAGAATCAGCCTTAAAAACCGTCTTTTGCTTCGGGAGCTTTTGACTTTTACTTTCCCTTTCAATGTGCTCCAGCTCCTCAAGTTCCTGAGTAACCTTTGAGCGGATATCTTCCGGCTGATTCTTCTCTATCTCAGCCATTTAACCCCTCTTTTTTAGCATACAAATCCATAAGATTTATTCATATCACTAGTGCTATAAGATCGACACCGAACGACCTCCATAACCGTCTCAATCGTCTGAAACGGCAGAGCAATTCGAACCGGGGCGACCTTCTTACTGTCCTTATACTTCCCTTCCCAGATTAGCTCAGTCATGACAGAATAATATTATCCATGCCTCTCTTGAGCCTAATAATACCCTCCTTCGAGGCTCAGGTCAATGGGGATAATGAGGCAAGATATATTGACACTATCAATTGAAATCATAGTTTATTTCTTAGTATTAAAGCGTCTATGCTTCCAAAACTGGACTGAAAACAGTCGATTTTGTTAGCAAAAATCGAAAGATGAGGATAAATGAAATGAAGGGAAACATTACTGGATTAGACGACGACCAAGGAGATTGGGAAGAAATTCTCAAGAAACCTGCTTTGTCTTATCAAGAATTGCTTGAAAAGGATAGAATCCAAAGACAGGAAAGCCGAAAGCGTGCTCTCAGCTGGATGACCTATAAACTCGAAAAAGATGAGGATATATGGAACTTGGAGAATAAGCTCTTGGAATTATACAATGCCCTGAAGATTGGAGAATTTGAAGAAATATGCGACTCTCTTAAAAAAGATGGTTTTGAAATCAATACCTTCCCGAACGAGTTTGACAATTACAGGCTGATTGAAGTTCGGCTGTTACCACCCTGGATATTTGACACTGAGTATAGAAGTGAGAATTGCTGGGAAGAACTGGATAACATTGATAAGCCAAGACAGAGAATTTGGTATAAATCGGCTGATGATTACATCGTAGGCAAAGACAGCTTCTTTGAATTTCTAAAGCCACTGATTGACTTTGAAATTAACCTAAGGAATTATATGTCCTCGTTCGAGAAGTTACACCTTCATTATTATGAAGCTTCAGATCGAGTACTACCAGATTTCTACTTTGACCTGAATAGTCTTACTGAGGAGCTACGTGAAGAGTTATCAAGGCCGTTTCCAAAAGAGTACACTCTGTACACAAAGTATTATAATAAAGATTCGTTGGGTTTTCCTGGGCCGGATACCGCCCTGAGCAGTAAGGGGATTCACTATTATTTCAGAGGTGGAAAGCTAAGAAAAGTCACCAACAAGGCTAAGATTATGTGGCAAGAATTTGAAAAAAGAGGATTACTGATAAGTCCAAAACAGAGGTATGAAAAAGACAGGCTGATACCTATCTATTTGCCGGTTACTTTCAACCTGTTGGTAAATGAGATTACTACAGACATGGATAGTTACATAGCAGTAAATCTCAGTAGTCTGTGGGGGCCTGGAGACACAGTGAGTTTTAAGAAATTTGGGACTACATTTAGCAAAGTAATAAGGGCTGTTGAGCCTGCATTGACTCAGATTTTTAACAGCAACAGGAACAAGAGAAACAGGATTTATGCTGACGTGTTCCAGAAGTATCAGAAGCTTATGGTCGAGGTGGGTTCAAAAGAGGCATTGGAAATCTTAGGAAGGGAGAAATTTGTGTCCCCACTAACCATCAAGGAGTGGGTACACCAATACCGGCTTATGGTTGGCAAAGCTAAGAGGAAGGGACAGCAGAGAAAGAGAAAATAAACGAGCTGAGTAATAGTTCTGTTTTTCAAGTTGTATGGCCAGTCTTAACGGACTGGCCTTTTTCATTGCCAGTAAGATATGTTTTTGGAGAAAATTTGTCACTTGGTAAAGGATTTTTAGATTACGACAGATTTATGAAAAATTGTAATATGCGTGCCTACAAGACCTCGGATATATACTTTGCCAGCTTTCTCATAACCACTGGCCAGTTCTACCTTGAAGGCATTCAGGACCAATCTCCCAATAAAAAAACCTTCATTTTCGACAAAGAGCCTTCCCAAGACTTAATCCTGGGTTTTTACAACGGGTCAGTCAAGGTCTCGGCTATAAGGCTGTTGGAAGCGCTCCAGACCCTCAAATCAGCTACCTACTTGGTCAATTCAGGCTCTCGGCAGGTGGAGGTCAGAAACCAATGAGTTCCGCCCTCATAGAACAAATTAAGGACAGAATCTCAATCGAAGAAATCCTCAAAGAGCAAGGCATAATTCTCAAAAAGGGACGTTGCCGATGCCCAATCCATAAAGGTGACAATCCTACCAGCTTCAGCTTTGGCAGAGACTGGTATCATTGTTTCAGTTGCGGAGCATCCGGCGACCAGTTTTCGCTCTATATGTCTATTGCCAATTGTGATTTCAAGACAGCTCTATCTGACCTGGCAAGAATGGCAGGTGTCCCTGTCCCCAAGGCTTCACCGGCCCAGAGCAAAGTTCCTTTCTATCCAGAGAAAATTGTGCCCCAGAAATTGGCCAAAGAGCAATACAAAGGCTACCTCAAAGAAATTAAGCGGGCAATAGACACGAAAATCCGGCTACTTGAAACTCACTGGCTGCACCTGAGGCAGAGAATTGGTGTCAGTGAAGCTGAGAATTCTTCTATCCGTGAATGGCTCTGGAGTTACTTTGACAGGCTTCTTCTTCCTGCCCTAAATGAACTCGATAGTAGTACCATATACCTAAACTACCTAATCAACTCCCTGAACGGCAGGAGAGGCAGCCATTAGATAAAGACCGAGATTATTTAGATGAATATGAGTAAAGATGAGGCTACAACCTATCCCATAGAACTGGTGTTAGAGGAGTTTCAGAAACACTTGTATATCGAAGACCCCAGTCTGATAAAGATAGTCACGGCAACTGTCGTTTCTATCGGAATTACTGGTGACCCAGTCTAGCTGTTCATAGTAGGCCCTCCTGGGAGTATCAAGTCTGAGATGATCAGGTCCTTTGATGGTCTTGAGATGGTAGTCTCGATTTCGACTTTGACCAAGAATTCACTTGTCAGTGGACAGAGGACAAAGGGCTCAGACCCAAGCCTTTTGCCTCACCTGGACCGAAAGATTCTAATGATTAAAGACGCCTCAACTATTCTGACGCTCCCAAAGGATGATAAGGCACACATTTTTAGCCAGCTCAGAGACGCCTATGATGGATACATGGGCAAAGCTTTTGGAAACATTGGCCCCCAGCAGTGGAAATCCAGATTTGGCCTAATAGCCGGAGTGACCCCGGAAATAGACCGGCAGCATTCCTTAGAGCAGAATCTGGGAGAGAGATTCCTTAAAGTGAGAACTAAGTATGTAAACCGGCTGGAGGCTACCAGGAGAGCACAGGCAAACATAGGAAAGGATGACCAAATTAGAGAGGCTCTAAAGGAGGTTACTGGCAAGTTCACATGCGCCCACACAATTTCAGACGGACAACCGTTGCCTGCAATCCCGGGCTACTTGGCCTCAAAGGTGGTTAGCTTAGCCGATTTTCTGGCCTTAGGCAGGACAGCGGTAGTCAGACACTGGAAAACCGGCCAGGTGGAGTATAAGCCGGAACCGGAACTGGGGACCAGGCTCTGTAAACAGTTGACGAAGCTGTCCCAGTCTTTGGCATTGGTGGACGATCTGAGTTCTGTCACACTTGCGCACTATGTGATTGTCAGGAGAGTAGCTGAGGATACGCTGCCAAAGAAAACGCTCGAATTGCTGCAGATCCTTTACAACTTCAAAGACCAGGAGCCTAAATCAACTCAGGAACTGGCTCTTGCTGTGGGCTATGATACTGATACGATCAGGAGAGACTTGGATGACCTACGTCTGCTTGAGATAGTTTCCAAAGAGGCTCCACATCCGAATGAGTTTGTCTGGAAGATAAAGCCGGATATAGTCCGTCTAATGGCCGACATTTATGACATTTCCCTTGAAAATCAACATCTTAAGTGACGGTAGTGTTTCTACCCATGTGTGTATGTGTGTATTTGTACATGCCTCGGGGTAGAAACACTCCCCCCGCATAGGTAAAGAGCAAATGCTTAAGCAAATTATTGCAGATTCGAAGCCTGATAGGACGGTAAAAGCAGAAATCTGGAGCTACTCAAAGGGTCTCTGCAAGGGCTATGTCGAGGACAAAACTCTTGCTAGACAGATAGCCGGATGGAAAAACTGTCAGCTCTGTGGAAGCTATTTTGACAAGGCTGGCAGACTGTTTGGGTGTGACATTATCTTCCCTTCCAGACTCTACAACCGGGTGGCGGAATTGCTTGAACTCCCTAAAAAGCTAAAGAATTCGAACAGAGTTCACCAAGGCCAGAGAATATCTGAGACCCTTCGAAACTATCGGTTCTTACGCAATACAAAAATAAAACAAGCCCCTCTGGCAAGAGATTATTCAGAGGTTGGGCAATTACAGTGACTACGGTAAAGGACGGTATTCTTGGACAAAATAAATCAAAATACATGCACACACAGGCAAGGTTAGATATCCAAACTAAGGTATGAGCGTGTCAAAAATTCCGAACACCCCCTCAAAGGCAAAAGATAAAATTTTTGACATGTCGCTCATAGGGTTAAAGACGGAAAAGGGATAATAAGACTATTGATTTAGGAAATTTCAGACAGGCACAGGCATGGGGAGATACGAATACAGCGACAGATTGACGACCGAGGAATGTGGGAGACTGTCAGTATTTGAAGTCATCAAGGAAGAAAAGGCCAAAGTCCCCCTTATAACCCGCATGATGACAGATGGAGATATTTATACAGCCAAAGTCATCAACTGTCGAACCAAAAAAGAGGTCATCTAGCCCATCTCCCTTACCAGCACACCCTGTTATTTCGGTGGCAGACGCTGGTGGTTCAGGTGTCCCCATAGGAAGAACTTCAACGAGCAGTGTGGGAAAAGGGTAGCCATCCTATACCTTCCCCCAGGAGCCTGGCAGATGGGTTGTAGAACCTGTTATGACCTGACCTACCGGTCACAGAAGGAGAAGAACAGTGGCTTTGAGAGACGGTGCCTTAAGCTGTTTCTACGGCAGCCGGGTGGGGTCAAATCTCTTCTGGAAGCCAAGAGGTCATATAGGATGCTTTTTGGGGATGGTAAGTGGTGGAAGACGAAGGTATGAGGTAAAGTTGAGCTGGCTGACCAAGCAGGAGGCTGCAGAATACCTGAGAGTAAGCAAGGGGACGATAGACAATTTGGAGAGCCGGGGTATGCTCAAGGGGCATAGGCTATATCTAATTGGAAGCAGACCAATCTTGAGATTTAGGCAGGAAGACTTAGATACCCTGTTTCTGAAGAGGCCAAAAGGGAGGCCGGTTGACTACCAGAATTAGTCCGCTAATGTCGAATTTCCTTGACAAGATTCAACCGGTAGTATTATCTTGGCGAAGCGAAGATGAGTATCAAGAGATTCAATATGACCATAAAAACAGCCCGTATGCGCTGTCCTTTTGTCTTGGTACTTGTCTTCGCAAACAGTCCCATCAAGAGACAGAGGCAGCGGGCTTTTTTCAAACAGAAAGGAGGTGAGAAAGACATGAGAGTCTTCAAACGAGGCAAGTCCTGGTATGTAGACTACAGGGTGAATGACAAGCGGATAATGAAGTCGTTTGGGAGGCAGAAAGCAATGGCTGACCTTTATGCAAAGGACTTGGAACTAAAGGAGGCCAGAGGCGAACTTGGATTGGTCGAGCAGAAAATCACTCTGCAGGCGTTCATTCAGAAATACATTGACTACTGTAGAATCAACAAATCTACTTCTACATACATAACAGATGAGAATCGGTTAAAACGCTTCCGGGATTTTGTCGAGACAGAGGGAATCAATAAACTCAGAGATGTAGACCATGCTTTTATGGAACGATTCAAAGCGAATATTCTGCAGACGGCAAGCCCTTCCACATTTAACCATTATCTTGTCTTAATCAAGGGACTGTTGAATAAGGCCGTTCAATGGCAATTCCTGCGCTCAAACCCCTTGGCAGGATTCAAGAAAATGCAGAACGATTCGGCGAAGCAAATTCGGTATCTGACTGCCGATGAAATATCTGAAATCCTGAACCAAGCTGACCCTTTAATGGAGCGAGTTGTCAAGATAGCCCTTTTGACTGGAATAAGGCGCTCAGAATTAGCTTTCTTGGAATGGTCTGATATTGACTTTAAGAATAAGCTAATCACTATCCAGGCAAAGCCAGAGCAGGGTTTCCATCCCAAGAGCTACAAGCCACGTTCTATGCCCATGAGTTCTGAGTTAGAAAAACTACTGCTCGATATTCCGCAGCTTGGTCGATTTGTATTTGACACTGGCAGTGGACAGCCTTTGTATGAACCTGGAACATACTCCAAGAAGTTCATTCAAATCCTCAGACAGGTAGGCATTAAAAACGCCAGTCTTCATACATTGAGGTATACCTTTGCCAGTAACTTGGTGATGTCTGAGGTTGACCTTAGAACGGTTCAGGGGCTATTAGGTCACTCATCAGTCAGCATCACAGAGAAGTATTCCCACCTTAGTCCCTCACATATTCGGAAAGCAGTGGAATTACTCCATTTTGGAAACAAAATGGAAACAAATTCTGCCTTCCGAAATCCAAGTCGTTGATACACAACACCCCGTGAGGGAGTCGAACCCCCAACCCTCGGATCCGAAGTCCGATGCTCTGTCCAGTTGAGCTAACGGGGCGTTTTCTTAAAGTA
>Ga0209641_10002995_pt1 | contig 14248 bp, 12 predicted proteins | sample RifCSP16_1_FD_184022 | JGI IMG/M metagenome (GOLD analysis project Ga0209641, IMG submission 184022) | Soil microbial communities from Rifle, Colorado - Rifle CSP2_sed 16_1 (SPAdes) (version 2) | ecosystem: Environmental > Terrestrial > Deep subsurface > Rock core/Sediment | place: Rifle...
GATCTGCCAGGTCGTGAAGAATGGTTGGTCGTCCGACGCACCGCGCGGCGCCAACCGCTGGCGCAGTGGAAGTTTTATCGCAGCAACGCCCCGGCGACAACCGCCCGGACCACGCTGGCTCGCATGACGGCCTGGCGCTGGCCGGTGGAAACGGTGATCGAGGAGTGCAAAGGCGAGTTGGGGTTCGACCATTATGAAGTCCGCGGTTGGCGCGGTTGGCATCACCATACGACGCTCACGATGTTGTCGCATCATTTCTTGGTCCGGTTGCGCGTCGCGATGGGGGCGGACGCTCCTGCCCTCACCGTCTCTCAAGCCCGAAGACTCGTGCAAGTCGTGTTGCCCAAACGCGAATTCGATGCCCAAGCGGTGCTGGACGAAATCGAAAGGATGCAACGTCAGAACCATGCCGCTTATCGCTCCCATCGTAAACGCCGTCGCCGAGAATTGCGAGCAAAATCATCACTCCCAAACTAACGTTGTAGTATTAATTGCTAAAAGGAAACCAATTAGAGCCGGCGCGCAGTTATGCAATCCGCCCGGCACTGGTGTGCCCGACGATGCCCGCTCCGCACAAAAGCTAATCGAGGAAACCGTCCAGAAGCCGATGATTCCAGATCTTCTTGTTGGTCGGCTACCACAGAAAGATTACCACGAGGCACTATTACCCACTGCGAAGGTCTACGGACCCATTGACAATCAGTTGCTACAGGATTATCGCGCGAATATTGCAAAGTTAGAGCATCTTCGAGACATTGCTAGTCGTCACCTGTGGAAAGACCTTCATGAGGAATGGATACCAGAACTTGAGCACAACCCGAAGTCGCTGGCGAAGTTTGACGGACGCTTTAGAGATGCGCTGGCACGGGCACACTTCGATCCCTACCTCGAGTACGTAACAACCCTTTCAATCGCCGTTGTGGCCACCTCTGTCGGAGGTGTTTCGCTGGCTCTCGCGTCTCTCGCGGGGCTTCCACCAGCCGGAACCGGTGTTGTTGTAGGTGCAACAACTGGGCAAGTGCTTGCGTCCAAACATACAGAGCTTCGAAAAAGGAGCGATGAGCTTACCCTTTTTTTCCAAAAGGCAAAGCGTGCACTAAAGATCATGAAGCGGCAGTAGGAGAAAACTACACATGAAACGGTGGTACCTCACGTTCAGCTAGGAGTACAATGTGAACAAGTGGCAGCTATTGAAATCAACACCTGTCCTCTCGACACCATGGCTTTCCGTTCTCAAGAATCAATACAGGGTTTCGGAAGGCGAAGTCATCGATGACTATTACATAGTGGTTTGTAAACTAAGTTTTGCAACGAATTAGTCCGGGCGTATTGTTGAGCCAATACTGGAACTTCCGGCAAGACCATTGCCAGTCAAAAGGATGAGCGAAATGCTGATTGTAATCCCTGGCACTGTCACTGATATGCTGGATCATTCTCGTCCGACTACACCAATCACCGCGCAGGAGATACCGTTCGTCAAAAGCTTCCAGCAAAGCTTCGGCCTGATTAAGCCAAGAAGCATTGGCGGGTGTGAATAACACATGCACGCGGGGTGACAGGTTCTCAAAGAACTCCGTGGTGTCGTCACTGATGTGGCTGGAACCATTGTCGATAATCAGATGAATGCGGCGCGTCCAACTGTAAGGATGAAGCAAGCGTCGCAGCGCAGGACGGAAATGCTCACCATCATTCTTGTCCAAGCATTCGGCCCACATATGTCCGTTGTAAACCGTCAAGGCGGCCAGCACATTGATCGTGCCATGTCGGTGGTATTCAAATTCCTGACGCTCCCCCTGACCGGGCCGCATCGGTTGTTTGGGAGCGGCGCGTTCGAGAACTTGCAGGTTGGGCTTCTCGTCCACCGCCAGGAGCACCTCGCGCTTTTGCCACAGGCTCTCGATGCGCTCGTAATACCAGAGGATTTTGAGGGCCCGCGCCACGGCTTCCTCATCCCAGATCGTTGTCTTCCACCACCGAAAGCCATGGAGGTGCAAATCGGCTTGGCGCAATAGATCGTTGACGGCGGCATGGGAGATGGCGTCCACCAATTCTGCCTCGACCGCCGCTTGGGCCAGGCTCCGCAGCGACCAATGCGTCAGGCACCGCCCCACGGAGGCCGGCTCGTCACAGGCCAGTCCTTCAATCGCCTGGCGTTCGCTTCTGGAAAAAAACGGGTGGGCGTCCCGAACGGGCGGCATCGTATAATGCGGCTTGCAGCCCGAACTGACGATAGCGTTCACAGACTCGCCAAATGGTGGCCGTGTCCTGCCCCACTGTCTCAGCGAGGGACACCACCCGGTGTTGGTCATGGGCGCGGCTCAAAAGTATCTGGGCACGACGCGCGACTCTTATGGGAGTCTGACCCTCACGCAACAACTGACGCAAGAAAGTTTTATCCTTGGATTTCAATTTGAACTTGCTGGGCTTCCGACCACGCATAACTCATCTCCCGTGCTTGTTTCAACGGATGAGTAACGCTATCACAGCTAATCAAGCCCCGCAAGTTATTCATTGCAGAATTTAGTTTACAACCCAATAGTAAGTAGGAATGACTTTGTCCTTGTTGTTGCGCTGAAAGGCGGTAAACTCATTCTAGCAGTTTGTCGGAGAGAAAAACCGCTCTGCACATAAAGCTGATCCAGCGACGGTTTTCGGCTCTGTCAGCGGGCATGCGCCCAGTTTCTCTTTCACCTGCGGAAGGTTTTCTCGCCTTCCGCAGGTGTTTTTCCGGCAGCAGGCGTGCGGAAACATCCCCTCACGCGGGCCACAACACATGGAGGCGCTTCAGGTTGAAGGCCAAACAGACCAAACACCATTCCCCCGTCGCCGCCCTCAAACCCCGCAATGAAAATTGTCGGAACCCCAAGACTTCTTTGATAATGCCGATCACCGGTTCGACGGTGCACTTGCGTAACCGGTAAATCGCACGCCCCAGCTCCGTTTTTAGTTTGTAGGCCATCTTCTCTTTGGGGCTGGCATCGGCGGGTGGCGGCGCGGGTTGCTCCGCAAAGAAGGTTTCCCAACTCGGATGATGCGGTTCGCGTCCCGTGGCAATGTAGACTTCAATGCCCCGCTGTTCGCAAGCCTGTCGATTGGGTTCACTCCAATAGCCATTGTCCAGGGCAGCCGCTGTTGGGGAGCCCAGTTCCGGCGACAAAGCCGCCAAGGTCGCCTCGGCTTCGGCCTTGTCATTCGGATGATTCGACAGCGCGGAGGCCACAATCAACAGGCTGTCTTGATCGACCGCTGCCTGCACATTGTAATGCTGGTCAAACCCGGCATCCGTGCTGTTCTTCATGATCCGCGAATCGGGGTCCGTGAAGTTGTACTGATCTGTGTCCCGCGGGCCAGTTTCGGGTGGTTTCGGCGCGCGCCCTCCCGACTTGCGGCCACGGCGCCGAGCTTTTTCTTCTCGTTCGCGGACTGTGGCCTCATACTCCGCTTTTTCGACCGCCTCCCGTTCAGCGGCACGCGCTTGCAACACGGCCTTGGCCTCGGCCAACTGCGCCAGCCGATCTTTCCGTCGCGCGATCTCCTCTTGCAACACCAGGCCTTCGGGCAAAGCCCGTTCCCCGTGATCCACTTGTTCGCCCAACGTCAATAAGCGCTGCACTTCCTGCCGCAAATGCGTTTCCAGTTCGCCCAGCCGTTTGTAGCTCACGGCTTTGCTCTTGGACGCATCCGCATGAACCTTGCTGCCATCCAAGCTGATATTCCCCAACTTCAGGACCCCCACGGCCTGTGCCAACAACAAGATTTGCACGAACAGTTCTTGGAGCTCCGGCAAGAACGTCTTGCGAAAGGTCGCGATGGTGTCGTGGTCCGGATGCAGTCCGCTGGCGATAAAGCGAGCGGGCAAGCTCTCATACGTCGCACGTTCGATCTTCCGCGAACTGAAGACCCCAGTGGCATAGCCGTAAAACAATAGGCCCAACAAGATTTCGGGCGCAAGCGCTTCACCGCCCATAGGCGCGTAGCGTCCATAGATGCCGCTTAAGTCCAATTGGGTGATCACCTCCACGATAAAACGCGCCAAATGGCTGGGCGGCAAGGCGTCGCCCAAACTCACGGTTTCCTGGAGCATAGCGTCATAATCTGGGGTTTTGAATTTTCTGGCCATACCAAGAGTTTACCAGTTTCTCAGGCGGCTCTCCGACAAACTGCTAGGAAACCGAATCCACGACGGATGGCTGCGAACATATGCCTCTTTCTCCTGCGCGCAGAATGAGACCGGAACAGGCCGATGATAGCACCGCCCCGATTTACCCGCAAATATTTAACCAGGGACAAGAGCCGGGGCGGACTCCGGTGTATAATCGCGCCTGTTGCGTATTTTACGCTGGAGGGAGCGCGCATGGCCACCATCCTGAATATCGCCTATAAATCTCAATACGACCCCGACGCGGCCACGTCGCGGAACGATTGCGGCCCGGCCTGCCTGGCGATGCTGATCAACGCCTTTGGCCTCACCGCCACGACCGACGCCGTCTTCCGGCGTACCGGGGCCTCGCCCAACGACTACATCTCGATGGCCCAGCTCATGCGCGTGGGCGAAAGCTATGGCGTCCCGCTGGAATACCGCCGAGGCTGGGGCCTGGGAGAACTGCGCGCCATGCTCGACCTGGGCCGGCCGCTGATCGCGCTGGTGCACTACGCCGCTTTTTTCGAATTTCAGCCCGGTTTGTCCACGCAGAGCAACTTCACGGGGCCGCATTTCGTCCTGGCCGTCGGCTACGACGAGAATAACGTGATCGTCCACGACCCGCTCTGGACGGACGGCCGGCGGAACGAGGGTGCGTTCAAGAAATGGCCCAACAAAATCTGGCTGGAGGCGTGGGGGCGCTGTCACGAGGACTGCGACGCGCTCGGGCGGTGCAATCCCGATTTCGCCGCGCTCATCTCGGTGCGCGCCGTCAGCGCCGATACGCGCACCCAAATCCCCGCCGACGTCATCCGCCGCATCCGCGCCAAAGCCGCCTTCGAGGGCGCTCCCCAACCCGATCTCGCCCAACCGGCGAGCCTGACCGGTTACATCACGGCGCTGGGCGACTGGGGCAAGCGCCTCGCGGCGCGCGTCGTGCAGCCAACCGACACGCTCTGGCGGATCGCCAAAGCCTACTACGGCGACGGCAACAAGATGAAAGTGATTCAATGCTTCAACGGCCTGGAAGAGACAGACGTGATTCACGACGGCCAGGTGTTGCTGATCCCCGAGCCGACGCTTTCGGGGAGCATCCCGGAGGATCGGCAACCGCGAGGCGTGACGCCGCCCGCGGGCGTGGTAAACCGTCCAAAACCGTAACGGCGCAGGCCGCTGACCTCGGCCCAGATGGTGGAGAGGCTCCGGCGGAGCGCCTCTACGGGTCGGGCGTTACCCATTCTGTTTGTCAAAGACCGTCAGCCGTCTTCCAACCAACGCATAGGGCTTGCCGGCCACGTGTGTGAGGAACACCACCCGGCTCTCTGGGCCGGAGAGTTTGAGCCGGCGGATGAGGTCCTCCGGATCGAGGGGTGAGCCGCGTTTTTTCACCGTGACCTGTCCCACGTGCATGGCCCGTAAACACTCGCGCAATCGCTTCAACTGAAATGGAAACGCCTCTTCGACGGCGAAGGCTCGCGCAAATGGCGTGGACGTGAACGCCTCGCTGGTGAGATAAGCAATGTCGGGGTCGAGCTGACTGGCGTTGAGCTGCGCGGCGAGTTCCGCCACCAGTCCCGCGCGAAGGATAGCGGAGTCGGGCTCGTAGAGGTAGGTCCGGGGAAAGGCGAGGGAGGGCGGGGATTGGAGATTGGCGATGAGCGTGTGCCGGCCAGGGAGGAGGGTGGCGCGGCGGGCTGCGGTCTGGAAGGGGCCGAACCAGAGGACGCACTCTTTGAGTTCCCCATGCTCGGAGATGAACTCCCCCTCGCAGTCATACGCACTTAATTCGTTCAGGTCAACGCCGGGGGAAATCTTCACGCCTACGGCCGGCGTGTGCGCCAGCCAATCTTTAACGACGGCGAGTGGAGGCTGATAATCACGCACCGAAAACTTGCGGCGGCCTTCCACACGGCGGGCCGGGTCGAAAAAGAAAGCCTCGACCGTTGGCAATTGCATGCGCGTCACGTCAGCCTGGAGCAAGGTGACACGCTCGCGGCAGCCATAGGCCGCCAGGTTTTGCGCCGCCATCGCCAGCCGCAAGGGGTCATGATCCACCGCGGCCACTGGGCTGTGCCCGGCCAGGCCCAGCGTATCGCCGCCGATCCCGCAGCACAGATCGGCAGCTGAAGCGCATGGGGCGAATCTTTCCGCGCGATAGCGGGAGATGGTTTCGCCCGAGGCTTGCTCCAGCGCCTCACGGGTAAAGTACATTTGATCGGCGCGGATGAACTTGGCGCGCGCCTTGCGTCGGAGGGTGACCGTCTCCAGCGCGGCTTTCGCCAACTCTGGCGGATAGCGCTTCTGCAGCCGGGTGAGGCAGGCGAGGAAGGACTCTTCCGTCGGGTTCAGCGCGGCCGCCGCGGTGATAGCGGACTGGCCCTCCGGGGTCAGCAGAGACTCAAGCGCCCGGAGATTCATTCATCTCCGACGACCGCCGTCTGCGGGTCAACGGCATAAGCCGGGCCGAACGTCAGCGACCGCACGCTTTCAAGCTCGGGGTTGAGGATAAGCGGCCGTTCCCACGTCCGGGCAACCCCAGCGCGAAACTTGCCGATCTTGTTTACCTCGGAGAGGAACCGGGTGAGGATAGACGCCTGCATGAAGCCGACCGCCTTAACCAGCGAACTGAAGGCGAGCAGCGCTGGCCGGCCTGTCTCCGGATCAATCATCGTGGCCGCGCGCCACTCGACTTTCTCATCGGGGGCCAGGTTCCAGGCAGGTTTGTTGGGAGTTTGTGTAATGAGGAGAAAAACGAAAGGTGATCGGAGATTAGAGATTGGCGATTGGGTGGCGAGGGTCTGCACGCGCCCAACAGAGGCGCCTTCCGGCGGGCGTTCACCGCGGTATAGCACGAAATCGTCCAGGGGCTCGACGAGGCAGTGAATAAACCCGGCGGCGGCGAGGGCCGCGAGGAGGGATTGCGGGTCGGCGCGATGGGCAAGGATGAGCCGTCCGCCAGGGCGCAGGCGTTCTCTCAGAGTCGCGAGCCTCGCAGGAGCGGCGCGGCCCACCACCGCATCAAACGTCCCAGGCGTGGACGCATCCCCTCGGGTCAACTCCACCTCCGGGGGCAGTTCGGCGGCCGCAGCCTCATCCAAGGCCAGGACGCGCGGCAGTTCCGCGCTGGGAGGCAGGTGCTTGGCGAACATGAAATGTAGTGCGTGTTGCGTCGTACGTATCAACGCCCAACGGAATACGCAATACGCCTCACGTCTTCGGAAGCGCGCGGATGAGGCTTAGAAACTCATCCCACTCTTCCTTGAAGAAGTGCAGCGTCACGCTGCCGAGTTCGACGTTGTAGGTCGTCTCACCATCCGGTTCTTCCGCCGTCCAGACCATGTAGTTCTGCGTCTCGGCCAGGGTGTTCGTTTTGATTTCGGGTTGGGAAGGCATAGCGACTCCTTTCATGGGGTGATCGGGCGATTGGGTCATCGAGGCATTGAGGCGCTGATCATTCCCCAATCACTCGTTCTCAAACGCCGTCAAGACCTTCTTCAGGGCCAGGAGGCTCGCGCCGGAATGGGCGAGGTCGTCGAGGCCGGGCACAGCGTAACGGCGCTCGTAGGCGTTTGGTTCAAAGCCGGGCTGCGCGAGCACCGGCTCAAGGGCCTCCATGATAGCGGCTCGGCGGGCAGCGTCCCACTGGCGCACCTGTTTGGTCCAGTAGAGGGTGTACGAAAACTCGACGCGCGGCTTGTCGGGACGAGGCGGCGTCTCGCTCTTACGTTTGGAGCGCAGCCTGAGCCAGCGGCGAATAAAGTTCTGCATCGCCTTCATGGTCGAAGCTCAAACGTCACTCTTTACGTTCAATGCGCTGATTTCTTCCGCGGCAGCAGTTTCTGGAGCCACGCCGGAGGCCACTCCGCCTCCTTCGGCGGCTCAGGTTCCGCCGACGCTTCGGGCCAGGGGTCGAGGTCAAATAATTTACGATGCACGTAACGCCCAAACAGCCGCAGCGTGGCGACGAGGGGCGCGGAGAGCAGCAGGCCAGTGACGCCCGCCAGGCTGGCGGCGACGATCGCGCCGACGAGGATGATGATTGGGTGCAGTTTGAGCGTGTGGCCGAGGATGCGCGGATAGAGCGCGTTGTCGTACACTTGCTGCATGATCAGGTAGGCCACGGCGACGATCAGAACGAAGAGGCCAGGGCTGAGGCCCAGCCAGTTGCCCGGCTGAAACAGGGCGACGAGGATGATGACGACGAAGGTGACAAACGGGCCGAGCAGAGGGATGAAGGTCGTGACAGCGGCCAGCAGGCCAAGCACCGGCGCGTAACGCACGCCTAAGAGTGCGAGGATGACCCCATCCAGAAGGCCGAGAAGCACCGCCACGGTAATCTGCCCCCGCAGGAAGTCGTTCCAGATCGGCCCCAACTCAGAGGCCAATCGGCGCACGTCATAGGTATACCCGCCGGGCACCAGCCGCTCAATCGAGGGCAGCAGGTTCTTGAGGTCGTGCAAGAGATAGTATGAGACGATGAGGATGAAAAGCGTCCACCCCAGGAGCGTGGCCGTGCCAGAGGCCAACGAGCCGATGAACGTCCCGGTTTCGCTGATCACCGGGCGAATGGCCTCCAGCAACTGGTTGTAAAGCGGCTGAAGGTCAGTCGTCGAGAGGTCAAACTGGAAGGGACCAAAGACCAACGGCTTCGACAGATCGAACGTAAAGGGGCCGAGCGTGACGGGCCGGGCCAGCAATCCCTCGACGCGCGTCGGCAGGTCGGCCGTGATATCCACCACGGCGCCGTACAAGCCGACAATTTGCTGCTCAATGGCGATGCCTGCCGCCGTCAGCCCCCCCAACAAGAGGATGACGAGCACAAGGTACAGGAGATTCACCGCCGCTGGCCAGGAGAGCCGCCCTCGGCGCGTGAGCCACTCGGCCACGGGGTTCAGGATATAGGCCAGGATAAAGGCGAACACCAGCGGCCCGATCATCTCCTGAAAGCGCACGAGGAGCGAGCCAACCAGGACTACGGTGATCAGGGCCGCCAGAAACTTGGTGGCCGGCCCCCACTGGGGAGACGAGGCGGCCGAGGGAGCAACAGGCTGCGAGGGGGGAGAGGTAAGGTCAGTCATGGGAGGTTGTTGAGACGGTTGAGGCATCCGCCGTGGGCGCGGCGGTCGAGACGGGCGCGAACGGATCGAGGTCCAACAAGCCGGCGTACACGTAACGCCCGAGGATGCGCGCCGTGGCAATGGTCGGCGCGGCCAGCGCAATGCCCAGCACACCCGCGAGGGCGGCGCCGACGACAATGCCCAGAATGACGAGCAGCGGATGGAGCCGCACGTGCCCGCCGATGATGCGTGGGATGAGGTAATTCAAATCCACCTGCTGGAACACGATGTGCAGGCCCAGGATGAGGAGCGCGAAGGCCCACGGTTGAATGGGGATCCAGGCTGAGCCCTCGACGAGAGCCACGGCGAGGGCGATGACCAGCCAGATGCCGTGGCCGATGCTGGGAAGGAACTCCAGCAGGCCGCCGAGAATCCCCAGCGCCAGGGCAAAGCGCAGCCCGGTCGCCAGGCCGGCGACGGTGAGGACGATGGCCACGACGAGCGCGAGGATCACCTGTCCGCGCAGGAAAGCCGCCCACACCTCGTTGATCTCCACCCGCAGACGGCGCGCGTCGTCGCGATACTCCGGCGGCGTCAGGCGGTCAAAGGTCGCGATGACCTTGCGCCCATCTTTGACCAGATAAAACGAGACGACCACTACCACAATCGCGAACACGAAGAACTCTACGACGTTCAACAGAAAGCCGAACGTGGGCGCGGCAAGCGCCTCCAGCCCCTGCCGGGCCGAGGTAGACAGGCTGTCAATCACCTCCCCCACGTCAACCTGCACCTGGCCGACGATGATCACCGTCTGCGACAGGCGCCGCACCGTGCGGACCACGCTCTCCAGTTCCGCGGAGAGCGCCCCCAATTGCTGGATGAGCTCCGGGACAAAGAGCAGCGGCGCGGCAACCAACACGGCGATCAACAGCAGGTAGATCACCGCCACGGCCAGCGGGCGCGGCAAACGCAGGCGCTCCACGACCAGGTCGGCCAGCGGGCTGATGATGTAGGCCAGCAGGATGGCGATGACCAGCGGCGGGATGATCAGGCTGAAACGATAGAGCAGATACGCCCCCACGACCAGGATGGAAACGACGACGATGATTTTGGCCGTGCGAGACCAGCGCGGACGCATGGCCTGATTTTATCCGCGCCAGGTGATTAAACAAGTAGGGGCGTTCCATGAACGCCCCTCGCGGGATGGGACTATCGCCGCGGACCGCGCGGGGCGCGGTCCCGGTCTCCACTGCCGCGCCCCCCCCGCCCCCCGCGGTCGCCGCCCCCCGAAGGTCTGCCGCCGCCCGAGGGCCGGCGGTCGCGTTCCAGCGCCTCTTCAGGCGTCCAGCCTTCCAGCACGGCCTGGCGGCTGAGGCGGATCTTGCCATTCGCGTCAATCGCCGTGACCATCACCGTCAGCTCGTCGCCGAGGCGCGCCACATCTTCGACCTTGTTTACCCGCTCAGAGGCGAGCTGCGAGATGTGCACCATCCCATCCTGCCCCGGCAGTATCTCCACGAACGCGCCGAAGGATTCCACGCGCACGACCCGGCCCGTGTAGATCGCGCCCACCTTGACCGTCTCGGTGAGATTTTCGACGGCGGCGCGGGCGCGGGTAAGCGAGTCGCCGTCGGGGCTGGAGATGAAGACCGTGCCGTCGTCCTCGATGTCAATCTTGGCCCCCGTTTCATCCTGGATCTTGCGGATGATCTTGCCGCCTGGCCCGATGACCGCGCCGATCTTCTCGGGGTCAATCTTGATGGTGATGATGCGCGGCGCGTAGGGCGAAAGGTCGGGGCGCGGCGCCGGCAGGAGACCGGCGATGAAATCCAGAATCTCGCCGCGCGCCTCGCGCGCCTGCGCCAAAGCCTCGGCCATGATCTGAGGCGTGAGGCCTTTGATCTTGATATCCATCTGGAGGGCGGTGATGCCCACCGCCGTCCCCGCGACCTTGAAGTCCATGTCGCCTAGATGATCCTCGACGCCCTGAATGTCGGTGAGGATCGCGTACCCGCTCTGGTCCTTCACCAGCCCCATGGCAATCCCGGCGACCGGGGCCTTGATCGGAACGCCTGCGTCCATGAGCGCCAGCGTGGAGCCGCACACTGACGCCATCGAGGTCGAGCCGTTCGAGGAGAGCACTTCGGACACGAGGCGGAGCGTGTACGGGAACTCCGTTTCGGAGGGGATCACCGGGCCGAGCGCGCGCTCGGCCAACGCCCCGTGCCCGACTTCGCGGCGCGACTGGCCGCGCAGCAGGCGCACCTCACCCGTGCTGAAGGGCGGGAAGTTGTAGTGATGCATGTAGCGCTTCTCGTCTTCGGGCGAGAGCGTGTCGAGTTCCTGCGCTTCGCCGGGCGTGCCGAGCGTGGCGAGGGTGAGCACCTGCGTTTCGCCGCGCGTGAACAGGCCCGAGCCGTGCGCGCGCGGACTGAGGCCCACCTCGCCCCACAGCGGGCGGATTTGCTTCAGGCCGCGCCCGTCGGGGCGGCGGCCCTCTTGGATGATGCGCGTCCGCACGGCTTCCTTCTCAAGCGCGTGCAGAATCTCTTTGAGGGTGGAGGGCTTGACCTCGGGTTGGTCGGCAATGACCACCCGCCCGACGGGCTGCCCCTCGCCCGCCAGCCCGGCCACCACCGGCACAGGCTTCTGCGTGAACTCCGCGATGATGTCGTCGGCCAGCGCGGCCAGCGCGGCCTCGCGCTCTTCCTTGCCAGGATGGCTCAGCGCCTGGATCAGGCGGTTGCCCGCTTTGGCGCGCACCTCGGCCATCAGTTTCTCGTCGAGGACGAACTTCAGGTAGTCGCGCTTGGGCTTGCCCACTTCCTTCGCTATCTGCCCCTGCAGGTCAATGAGCGGCTGGAAGGCTTTGTGCCCGAACTCCAGCGCGCGCGCCATCACGTCTTCGGGGACTTCGTTCGCGCCGCATTCGACCATGAGGATGGCCTCGCGCGTCCCGGCCAGACGCAAGTCGAGGTCCGAGCGCTCCAGCTGCTCAAAAGTGGGGTTGGCGACGAACTCGCCGTCCACCCATCCCACGCGAACCGCGCCCACCGGGCCATCGTAGGGCGGCGTCCCGAACGGGATATCGGAAATGGTCAGGGCCGCCGAGGCCGCGACAATCGCCAGCACGTCGGGCTGATGCACCTGATCCACCGAAAGCGGGGTGACGATGATTTGAACGTCGTTGTGCAGGTCCTTAGGGAAGAGCGGGCGCAGCGGGCGGTCAATGAGCCGCGCGGTGAGGATCGCGCCTTCGCCGGGGCGGCCTTCGCGTCGGAAGAACGAGCCAGGGATGCGGCCGGCGGCGTACAACCTCTCCTCGTAGTCCACGGTGAGGGGGAAGAAATCTATCCCCTCGCGCGGGTCTTTGGACATCGTAGCAGTGGCGAGGAGCAGCGTGTCCCCGCAGCGCAGGGCGACCGCGCCTCCAGCCAGCCCGGCCAGTTTGCCGGTCTCGATGGTGATGGTATGCCCACCAACCGTCGTATTAAATTGTTTTGCGTTTGGCATTCTATTTTCCTCCATGCCGGCCCCACACTGGCTTTCCCATCTCGCCAGAGAAATGAGCGCCTGTGGGGCGTGAATTTCCCGGCACAGAGGTCAGGGACTGGAAACTGATGAAAAACCCTGTTTTTCAGCAATCTCCAATTCCCAACCTGCGTGGCCGGGTGGGTTAGCGGATAACCGATCGCAGAGGATCGGTGGCTGACGGCAGATCGTCGAGATACGACCCGCCATCAACGATCAGCTATAAGCCATCGGCTATCAGCCAAAAAAAACGAGTAGATGGGCCGTCGTCGTGCACTCCATCTACTCTTCGTGTTTGGTCGTGCTTACTTGCGCCGCAGGCCCAGACTGGCGACCAGCGCATCGTATTTCTGCGGGTCGCGTTTGCTCAGGTAAGCCAGGTGCCGGCGACGCGCGCCCACCAACTTGAGCAGGCCCCGGCGCGAGGCCTCGTCGGCCTTGTGCGCCTTGAGATGCTCGGTGAGCTGGGTAATGCGGGTGGTGAGCAAGGCCACCTGCACCTCCGGCGAACCGGTGTCGCCGTCGTGACGATGGTATTCCGTAATCAGCTTGGTTTTGGTTTCCTTATCCAGGGACATGACATCCGCCCTCCTTCGGCGGGTCGCCCGTCGCCGCGTCCGGGACGGCGTGTAGGCCGCCCATGCCACCCAGCGCGGGTCAAGTCAAAGATTGGCAGGATTATAACAGGGGGTAAGAGAGTCGTCCAGGCTGCTATTGGGTAATTATTCACATCTCCCTTTGCTCTGCCTCGGCTCGCTCACGTGCGCATGACCTTGATCAGCTCAGCCTGGTCCTCCGGCGTCAGCCTGAGCATGACGGCCCGGACGATCAGATGGGTGTTGGGGTTGGAACGGGCGGCCTGCTCACGCAGGAAAAGGTTCACCTCCGCAGGGCTTTTGGGCAGGAGGTCGCACAGCACGGAGGCCGCCGCCTTGCGGATTTCCGGCTCGACGTCGTTCATCGCCGCACGCACCACGCCTAACGCCCCCGGCACGTCATCCCACTGCCTGTCCTTCACCAGCGGGCCGAGCGAGGCCAGGCCAAAGCGCCGTGTCCACTTGAGCGGGTGCATCACCCAACGGAGGGCGTACTGCACGTGCGCCGCGGGATCGGCGAGCGCCAGCGGGCCGAGGCCGTGTTCGGCCAGCGCGTCGGCGGTTTCGGCGCTCTCGACCTCCGGCAACCACACCTCGACGAGCGCCAGGGCCTCAACGGGGATGTGCGAGGCGACGAACCCCAGGAGTTCGGCGGCAATGCGGCGCTCCTCGCGCAAACCGGCAGCCCACAGTCCCTTGAGCAGAGGCAGCGCGGCCCGGGGCGCAGCCCGCGCGGGTTGGCGCAAAGCGTTAATGATTTGCCGCACGACCGGCGCCGGCGTTTTGAGCGCGTTCGGGGGCGCGCTGTCGGCGAGCTTCCGGCTGGCGCGGTGCGATGGGTCGGCGTAGTCGGCCAACAGCGCATGGATGCTCGCCAGGCATGCCGGCGGGTCGGAAAACTGCTCGGCAATGGCGCTGGCGCG
>Ga0209641_10003000_pt1 | contig 14242 bp, 19 predicted proteins | sample RifCSP16_1_FD_184022 | JGI IMG/M metagenome (GOLD analysis project Ga0209641, IMG submission 184022) | Soil microbial communities from Rifle, Colorado - Rifle CSP2_sed 16_1 (SPAdes) (version 2) | ecosystem: Environmental > Terrestrial > Deep subsurface > Rock core/Sediment | place: Rifle...
CCTTCGGCCATGATGTTCAATTTTGCCTTTTGCATTTTGCATTTTGAATTTTCTATTCATATTTCTTAATGATGTCCATCACCTTGGTCGCCTCAACAGCGCCGTAGGTATCCTGGCCTATCACCATGACCGGCGCAAGTCCGCACGCGCCGAGGCAGCGCACTGCTTCGATTGAGTATTTCTTGTCCTTCGTCACTTCGCCGACCTCTATGCCGAGCTCGTGCTTGAGCTTCTCAAGCACCTCTTCGCTCCTCTTCACGTAACAGGCGGTGCCGAGGCAGACGCGGACAATGTTTTTGCCGCGCGGCACAAGCGTGAAGTACGAGTAGAAGGTGGCGACGCCGAAAACAACGCTGGGCGATATCCTGATCCCCCGGGCGATGTAGCTCTGCACTGCGTGCGGCAGGTAGCCGCACACCTCCTGCGCCTGCTGGAGCACGGGAATGAGCGAACCGGGCTTCCCCCGGTACCGGTCGATTATTCCGTCGATCTTGCGGTACATCTCCGGCGTAATCTCGTCCGAGCCGCACGCGCACCCCGTATCATTCGGTTTTTTCGCGTCCTCCTGCTTCATTTCCGCAACCGTATCCTTGCTCATCCCGTCCCTCTTCGAAAACTGGAGTGTTATGTTCCAAATCTTATATTCTCGTTCAACACGCCCCTGATCGCCTTGAGCGCCGGCGGCGTATTGATGGGCACGCCCTCAAGCTCGTTCTTGATCTCCCGGGTGTCGAACCGGAAAACCCTGGCGCCCTCCCGTTCCTCATAGAGAAAATCGAGGTCGGGGTGGCCCGCGATAAGCGTCATGAGCGTTCCGGCCATGTCGCCGAGAGGCGGCCGGTCAACATTGCTCCATTGGAACGTTGCCGTCACCCTGGCGCCTTTTCCCGGAGCCGATGCGACGCTCATCTCCCCTCCGGCCTGTTCCGTTGCCTGCGAGAGGAACGGAAGTCCCAGTCCGGTTTTTTTGCCCTTTGTCGTATAAAACGGGTCACGGACCTTTGCAAGCGTTTCCGGGTCCATGCCGCTTCCGTCGTCGTTGATCTCCACCCGGAGAAGGTCTTTCCCCGCGTCCCGCGTGATAAGGATCTCTATCCTCTTCGCGCAGGCGCCTATCGAGTTCTCGGCGATATCGAGGATGTGGAGCGAAAGGTCTTCCAATGCCTCAGCAGACCGCCTTCCTGCCGTCTCTCCCGGCCAGGGCCTTTTTGATCTCGGCCACGCTCCCGCCTTCCATGGTGAAGCAGGTGAATCGTTTCCCGATGTCCGCGGGGACATGGGCGTCCGAACCGGTGACGAGCGGGTATTTCCCGCAGTCGGGAAATCTGTCCCTGGCATCCCCCGCCGAAATATTCGGCGATACCTCTACGGCGTCAAGAGAGAGATGATGAGGGATAAACCCGAATTGTCCGATAATGCTGAACGCCTCCCGGTCAACGTGCGCCCCGATCACGAGGCTCTCTCCCTCCATCTCGCGGGCCGTTTTCACGATGTCCCTGAGCGGGAGCGAGGTCGCGCCGATGAGGAGTCGTTCGCAGAATCCCGTCACGCAGTCTTCTTCGTCCGCGATCACCTGCCGGCCGAAGGCCTTCTCGTCATTGCTGCCGGCAAGGTGCGCGTAGATGACTTCCTGGAACCGGAGAAGGTCTTCATCCCGGTCGAAGAACACAAGGATGTGCGCCTCTTCCGAAGAGGTGACCTCCATGCCGCCGAGGACCATGAGTCCCTTTGCCCTGCCTGCCTTCTTGAGCGCCAGGACGTTCTCGGCCGAATTGTGGTCGCATATGCCGATCATGTCGAGGCCTTTACGCAGGGCCTCACGCACGATCCCGAGCGGCGACATATCCAGTTCCGCGCAGGGCGACAGGCACGTATGCACGTGGAGGTCGGCCTTGATGGTCCTACATGCCACGGATACCGGCCCCGTATAATCTGCCGACAAGCTCGAATGCCGGCAACTTGCTGATCAGGATCGGGATCTTCTCTTCTGTGGCCTTGGCGATGGCTTCTTGTTCCGGCTGCCGACCCTGGACCAGGATGATGCCGGACAATCCCTTGTGAGACGCCACGGCAACGATATTTTCGTGTATGTGGAGCGTGATCCAGACGCTCCCTTCCTCGCCGTGAGCGAGCACATCCGAGAGAAGGTCGCTTGCGTACCCCGCGGTGACCTCCCGGTCGAGGTATTCCGGCCCGGCCTTTACCTCAAGGCCGAATTTTTGAACGAGCTCTTTGAGCTTCATCGTTTTTTCCCCGTCAGGAGGTATAGTAAAATTTCATGGTCAGATGCGTCCCGTCCGGCACCGTGGACTTGAGCTCCATGTCATCCGAACATTTCTTTATGTTCACCAGGCCCATGCCGGCGCCGAACCCGAGCTCCCGCACCCAGTCGGGAGCGGTGGAATAGCCGGGCTGCATCGCACGTTCAACGTCGGGTATCCCCGGACCGCCGTCAATGGCCTCCACGGTGATGCCCCATTTTTCAACGAGCGCCCGTATCTCCCCGCCCTTCGTGTAGCTCGCCAGGTTGATCTCCGCTTCGTACGTCGCAACCCCGATCCGCCGGAGAAGAGGGGGGCAAACGCCCAGGATCCTGAGTACGTTCTTCAATTCGCTGGCCGCCTTGCCCGCGCCCTTCAGCCCCTGCTCTCCCGCCACATGGTACTTGAACGTGAAACTGATCTCATCCGCGTAAACGTCTTCAAAGAACTTCCGTATCGTCGGCCGGTCCTCGCGGGTGGAAGCCCCCGTCGATTCGGTCATCTCGAACTCGATCTCGAGCTTCTTGAGCAGACCCTGTACGATGTTTCCCTTGGTGATGATCCCGACCAGTCTGCCGCTTCGGTCAAGCACGGGGTAGCGGGTATGGCCACTCTTCGAAAACTTCGCTATCGTGTGAACAAGCAGCTCATCCGTGTAAAAGCAGTCGACCTTGGTCTTCATCTTGTCGCGGATAGGGGCATCGATTTCATTGCTCATCAGGGCATTGATCAGGTCTTCGATGCTGATCATGCCCACCAGCTTTCCGTTTTCAACCACCGGCGTGCCCGAGATGCGGTTGTCCCGCATGATGATGCGGAGGTCCGCCATGGTCTGGTCCGGCCGCACGGTCACCACGTCGGTCGTCATTGCTTTCTCGACCCTGATCTCGTAAACGAGCTCCTGGGTCTTGGTTAATTTCGGCTCAGTCACGTAACGATAGGCCCCCCTATTCGGGGACTCCCCTCAGGCCGGCCTGATAGAGGAGGCCGCACGCCTCAAACATGGTCAGCTTCGTGACGAGGAGCGGGATGTTTTTTTCCCGCGCCAGTTCCACCATGTTGCTGTCCGGCTTTTTCCCGCGCACGAGACAGACCGCCTTGATGTCAGCGACTTCCGCGGTCCTCACCGCCTGCACATTCGATAATCCCGTAACGAGGATGCCGTTCGCTTTTGCGCGGCCGAGCACATCGCTCATGAGGTCCGCGCTGTAGCAGCTGTCGACCTCTATGCCGGCGAGAAGCTCCGCGCCGAAGATCGTTTCCGCTCTCAAAACATCCTTCACTTTACTCAGCGTGAGCAGGGCCACAGGCGCACCTCATTCATCGGTTTCATCCGGATCATCGTCTACCGGTCGACTTCGCCGAGCACAATATCGATCGTGCCGATACAGGCGATCACATCCGAGATCATGTTGCCGGTCACCATCTTCGGCAGGGCGCTCAGGTTGATGAAGGACGGGGCGCGTATCTTGATGCGATACGGCCTGCCGCTCCCGTCGCTCACAATATAGAAGCCGAGCTCGCCTTTCGGGCCCTCGGTCGCCACATACACCTCGCCCCTGGGCATCGGCGCCCACTTGCTCATGAGAACGAACTGGTGCGCGAGCGATTCCATGTTCTTCATCACATTCATCTTTTCCGGGACCGCATAGCGCGGATCGTCCGTCGTGATGGGCCCGGGTTTCATCTTGTCGAGGCACTGCTTTATGATGCGGACGCTCTGGCGCATCTCGCCCATGCGAACGAGATACCGGTCGTAGACATCGCCGTTTGTGCCGAGGGGAACATCGAACTCAACCTTGTCATAGGCGGCGTAGGGCTCGACCTTGCGAAGGTCGTAGTTCACGCCCGAGCCTCTGAGCGAAGCGCCGGTCATGCCGTAGCTGATCGCATCTTCCGGAGATATTACGCCGATGCCCCTGGTGCGCTTGAGCCAGATCCGGTTTACCTTGATCAGGGTATCGTACTCATCGATCCGCTTTGGAAAGAGCTCCGTGAACTCATAACACTTATCGATAAAATCCCTCGGCAGGTCGTTCCGGACCCCTCCGATGCGGGCGTAGCTCACCGTCAGCCGCGCTCCCGTCGCCATCTCGAGGAGATCGAGGATAAGCTCGCGCTCGCGAAAAGCGTACACCGGCGCGGTCATAGAGCCGATATCGAGCGCATGCGTGCCGAACCAGATGAGGTGCGCGCTCAGCCGGGAGAGCTCGGCAAGGAGCGTCCTGATGAACTGCGCCCGTTCCGGCACGGAGATGCCCGCGAGCTTTTCGACTGCCACGGCATAACCGAGGTTGTTGTTCATGCTGGAGATGTATTCCAGCCGGTCCGTCATGGGGATGATCTGGTGGTAGGTCTTGCTTTCCATCCACTTCTCGATCCCTCGATGGAGATAGCCGATACGGGGATCGATATTCACCACGGTCTCGCCCTGAAGGTCCACCACCAGCCGGAGCACGCCATGCGTGCTCGGATGCTGCGGCCCCATGTTCAGGGTAAGCTCTTTTTGAACTATTTCTTTTTCCGTCGTCTCTGTCACTGACATGTGGTCACCGTAATAAACAAGAGGGTCATGGGGCAAGGGTCCAGGGTCAATATTTCCTGACCTAGGCGACTTGACCCTTGACCCGGTTCTTTAAAATCCTTTCAGGGGGTATTCCTTTCTGAGGGGATGCCCTTCCCAGTCATCGGGCATCAGGATCCTGCGAAGGTCCGGGTGGCCGTTGAACACGATGCCCATGAGGTCATAGGTCTCGCGCTCGTGCCAGTTGGCCGTGTTCCAGACCGGCGTTACCGTATCGATCTTCGGGTCTTCCTCCGGCAGCCTCACCTTCAGCCGTATCCGATGATGATAGACGATCGAGATGAGATTATACACGACCTCGAATCTCGGCCCCGTGTCTCCCGGATAGGCGGAATAATCCACCGCGGTAAGGTCGGCAAGGTGGTTCATCTTCAGCAGCGGTTCGTCTTTCAAGTAACGGCAGATATCGCTGATCATGTCTTTCCGGAGCATGACGCCCAGCTGTCCCGCGTGAGTCATCGTGCCGAGCACTTGCCCGGGAAATTTTTCTTCGATCATTTTTGCTATTTGTACAGGGTCCATACTGCCTCTTTGAAGAACAGAGATCCGCCACAAAGGCACGAAAACGCCTTAGAAAACAATGCAAAAATCAAAATTCAAAATGCAAATTGCAAAATTACGGCACAGCCTTACGCCATGATGTTGTATAGCTCTTCATTTTGACTTTTGCACTTTGCACTCTGCATTTTGCATTCATCAGACTTTGCGTCTTGGTGCCTCGGTGTGGCCTGTGGCCATCGTGGCTGGCTCGTTATTTCTTTTCCTTCCTTATATAATGTTCCTTCCTTATCTTTTTCTGCAGCTGAATTAATCCATACCGGAGGGCTTCCGGTCTCGGCGGACAACCAGGCACGAATATGTCCACGGGCACGATGTTATCAACCCCCTGCACCACACTGTAAGTGTCGAAGATGCCGCCCGAACCGGCGCAGCTTCCCATGGCGATCACATACCGCGGTTCCGGCATCTGATCATACACGCGCCGCAATACCGGCGCCATCTTCTTGGTGAGCGTGCCGGCCACGATCATGAGATCGGCCTGCCTCGGGGACGGTCGCGGCACGTTGCCGAACACATCGAAGTCATGCTGAGGAGCGCCCAGAAACTGGGCCATCTCGATACCACAGCACGCAAGCCCGAACGAGAACGGCCAAATGGAGCCGGCCCGCAGATAATTCAGCAGCTCATCGATCTTCGTGGTTATGAATCCTTCTTCAAAGCGGTTCTGAATTACTCCCATTCCAGCGCACCTTTCTTCCATGCATAGACATAGCCTGCGAGCAGGATCGCAACGAAAACGAGCGCCTCAATGAGGCCGTAGAGCCCGATGGATCCGTAGGCAACGGCCCACGGATAGAGAAACACGGCTTCGATGTCGAAGATAAGGAAAAGCATGGCGATAATATAGTAGCGGATGGAAAATTTCTGGTGGGCGTCCATGAAGGGGGTGATGCCGGATTCATACGTCATCAGCTTTTCAGGATAGGGGCGCCGCGGACGCAAAAACCAGCCGACGTATACCATCCCGAGGCCGGTGGCGGTCCCGAGGAGCAAGAAAATTACAACAGGCAGAAAGTGTCCCGGAAGATAAGAACCCGGTGTCATATGCTACTCCCTTAACGACTGTTAAATTTTAAATTATCAGAACTTCTGAAACCGGTGCATAATAAGCCAACACGTTTCGTTTGTCAAGAAAAACATTTATAGCACGATGAATTTTGTTTATAGTATTTTTTTTAACGCCAAAAAGTAAAACAACGTTCTGCAATTGGTCCGGCTCATCATATTCCGAAGCCCCTCTTGCGCTCCCGCTCGTAATACGGTAGAATATTCGTACTGTAATAGGGAGGTTTACCAGCGTGGACCCGCTTGCCAAGGAACAGCTTCTCTCATTTTACAACATGCACTTGAAAAAATTCGGGGACCGGCCGGAGGCCCTCCGCTGGACGCCCAAGGGCCAGATAAGACGCTATAACGCGCTCCTCGACATTGCCCCGGACCTCAACGGCCGGACGATACTGGACTACGGCTGCGGCACGGGCGATTTCTACCGGTTCCTGAAACGGCGGGGACTGACGGTACAGTACACCGGCGTCGATATCAACGAGAACTTCATCGATCTGGCCCGGGGAAAATATCCGGAATGCGCCTTCAAGGTCATGAACATCGATGAAGAGCCGCTCGAGAAATCCTACGATTATATTTTTATTTGCGGCGTGTTCAACCTGCGGGTCCCGGAAGTTGAGAATGACATAAAGAACGCCCTGGTCAATCTCTTCAAGCACTGCAACAAGGGACTCGCCCTGAACGCCCTCTCCTCGCACACCCCCATCAAGGACGTGGAACTTCAGTACACCTCGCCGGAGGGGATGGTCGCTTTTGCGCTCGAACACCTCTCCTCTTCCGTGGCATTGCGGCACGACCGCATCGAGAACGACTTCACCCTGTTTGTCTATACCTCGCACAATGAGATCGAACTGTAAACTCCATGAGAGAAGCAAACCTTTTCATGGGTGTACATGATTGATGATCTCGTAAGAAGTCAATTTTTCACACAAAGGCACAAAGGCACGAAGAAAGGCCTCTTAAAATATTCATGTTTTTCTTTGTGTCCTCCGTGTTCTTCGTGTATGAACGACTTTTTTGCGAATGTATCATGACTACTTTCTGCCGCGCCGCACGTTTGTCTTTCTCCATCGGAGTAAAAAGTGTTATTCTGTGAACGGAAGCCGCGGCTATTTACCGCCGGTAAAGCGACTTTCAAATGCGCAATCGACGTTAATACGAGAACCTCGACAGGCATAATCCGACGATCATCGAGCCCCAGGCGACCAGAGTAATGGTGGCCGCCAGCTTCCCCGTATCAAAGGCTTTGGCTTTTGAGATCCGGTAGGAAACGATAAACACGGCCAGACTAAAGGCCAGCACTCCCACGATCATCATATAGATCCCTCCCCTCTCTGAATTTACCGACGGATGTCATAAGGCCTAAGCCGCATTCAGACGTTGTTCCTCACGCTTCCACATACCTCGCAATGGTCGTCCTTCGGCACATTAAGTTTCCTGAATTCCATATCAAGGGTGTTAAACACCAGCATCTGCGACAGGAGCGGCTTCCCGTAGCCGGTCAGGAGCTTTATCGTTTCCAGGGCCATCATGCAACCGAGCATGCCCGATACCGCACCGAGCACCGGAAAACCCATTTCCTCCCAGGCAGGGTCATCTTCGGGATACACGCAGTGTATGCACGAGGCGATCCGCGGGATAACGTTAAAGATATATCCTTCCATGCCGTTCATGGCAGCTTCGACCATCGGAATACCCTTTTCGACACAGGCCCGGTTCAAGATCCTTCGTTCCTGAAAATTCGGTCGCGCCGATAAGGCAATGTGTACGCCGCTCAGAAGCCTTTCACTGTTCCGGGGTGATATTCTTTCATTATGGATGTCGATGTGAACATCGGGGTTCATTTCCTTTATCCTCTTCTTTGCCAGGACAACCCTGGGCTTTCCGATTCCGCCATCGCTCATCAATATCTGCCTGTTCATGTTCGATACGGTCACGTTACCGTGGTGCGCAAAGACCATACTCCCGATCCCTGCCGCGGCAAGATAGAGTGCCGCAGTTCCTCCCAATCCGCCGATCCCCGCTATCAGGGCCGTCGCGCTTTTCAAACGCCTTTGGTGTTCAACGGTAAAACCGCTGAGCATCAATTGCCGCCGGTACCGTTCCAGCTCTCTCTGGGTCAGTTGTTCTTCCAGGCTCATGCTAATAAACCTTTCTGCGGCAAGCTGCGGTGTATCTGATGATGCTTTTCACCCCTCCCTTGATGGGAGGGGATTAAGGGGAGGGTGAAGTATCAGTCTCTTGTGTTCATCACCCCCACCTAACCTCCCCAGCAAGGGGGAGGGACCCGGGCGGCAGCCCTGCGACGAGCTTCATGGAATTGAAATTAAATGACCGAATCGCTGTACTCTTCGCCGATCCGCGCCATGAGCACCTCGAGCTCCATGTCCTTGTCCTCGCCGAGGATACCGCAGGCATCGGCCCTGCACTGCTTGCAGTGTGACATCTGCGGAATAAAGGACCTCACTTCATCACGCTTCAGCCGAAGCGCCTCATGGGACGGCCTCGTCAAGTGTGCGAACTCCGCCTGAGGTATGAGCGGGAGAATGTTCATGATGTCCGCGCCGAATGCGCCGGCGCGTTCTGCAATGAGCGGGATCTCCGCTTCATTCACGCCGGGAATGAGAACGGTGTTTACCTTGACGATAAGACCGGCATCGATAGCTTCCGCGAGTCCTCTCCACTGGTTCGCGAGAAGGATCTCGCCGGCCTCTCGTCCGGAGTAACGTCTCCCTTCGTACATGATCCAGGAGTAGACCTTTTCCGCTGTCTCCGGAGTTACGGCATTTATCGTGATCGTCAGGCTCCGCACCCCTGCTGCGACGAGCTGTTCAAGCCTGTCCGGCAAAAGAAGGCCGTTGGTCGAGACGCAGAGCGTAAGGTCCGGAAATTCCCAGTTGATAAGTCTCAGCGCCACGTAAGTGGCCCCGTTTGCGAGCGGGTCTCCGGGGCCCGCGATCCCGACGACGCTCAGCCGGTCATTCCTCCCGATAAGCGCCTGGACCCTCTCGACCCCCTCTTCGGGTGTCAGGACCTTGCTTGTGATGCCGGGCCGGGACTCGTTGGCGCAGTCATACTTTCTGATGCAGTAGCGGCACTGGATATTACATGCCGGAGCAACCGGGAGATGGATCCGGCCGAATGTATGATGGGCCTCCTCGGAAAAACAGGGATGGGTCCTGATGAGATCTTTTTTGACTGTCGCGAGCCTGTTCATGATGTCCTCCTTGTTCCTGTTCCTGCTCTTTACAATAGCAATATCGTTGCCAGGTGAAAGGCATTGAAACATAAAGGATGACGATGCGGTCGTGCAAGAGAGAAAAGAAAAACGGGAGGCATATGCTCACGAGTTAGGCAGGAATGAAGCGCGGCAAGCAGGCAATAACTTGTGCTGGTTCAGGCTTACATTATGCTGGTTCAGGCTTGCAGCCTGAACCACCGTTAATCTTTGGATTCAATCAGGCGGCCGTCCGTTACATGGTAATAAACATTTTAAAGCCCGCCACCGCAAGCACAATAGCCAGCAGTCGTTTGATCGCAGGACCGCCGAGACGTCTGCTCCCATACGCAGAACCAATATATCCCCCAACCACTGCCGCGGCCGCCCACAGCGGCAAAGCGGCCGGCAACACCGGCCTGACCGAAACCACTCCAAGCAGCCCGGCAATGGAATTTACCAAAATAAAAGCGGCCGCCACTCCTGAAACCTGCCGGATTTCCGCCCAACCCTTCAAGACAAGAAGGGGGCTCAGGAATATGCCTCCTCCAACACCCGTTAAGCCTGACAAAAGACCAAGCCCTCCACCTGAAACGACTGCTACTGCCGGCGGAGGGGGTTTAACTTCAGTCACCTTCGGCTTTCCGGCCTCGCGCAGGGAGCGCCACGCGGCGTAGAACAGGACAGCGCCGACCAAGGGCTTGTACGCAACACCCGGCAGCGACAAGAGGCCTCCGATGTATGCACAGGGTATCGAAGCCAGCGCAAAGGGCCAGAAGAGAGACCAGGAAAAATACCCCGCTTTATAGTATTTCGTCGTGGCGATGGCTGCGACCAGAATGTTCAAGGTCAGCGCGGTGGGTTTCATGACAGCAGGCGCGAGGCCGAACAGGGCCATGGCGGCCAGATATCCGGATGCTCCGGCATGGCCGACGGAGGAGTACAAGAGCGCAGCTGCAAAGATCAGCGTTGCAAGCGTGACAACGCTACCGGTGTCCATGGCGCCTCCTGTCTCCGTTTACGGCCGGCCGTGCCCTGCTTGCTTCACAGCGTGACGTGCACATGGCACTTCTTGGTGCAGGTCCGGGCGCAGGCCTCGCAGCCGATGCAGTTTTCCGGGTGGGCGACGGACATGACCTTGTTCTTCAGATCGTCGCCGTACTCGTCGTCTCCCTCAAAGGGTTTTTCGATGAGTTCAAGCACATCGAACCCGCACACCTTGTAGCAACGGCCGCAGCCGATGCATTTTTCTATTTCTATGGACTCGATGAACTTCGGGGTCCACGACTTTCCGCCGCGACTTGTTCCGGTAATAGGTGACATGGTATACCTCCTTGCACGCATAGAGCATGGCGCATGGTGCGTGAATATTATGACCTGTACCGCTGTGCTCTCTGCCCTATGCCCTCTGCGGTTATGTTACGCTATCGCCTCTCCATCCCGCTCGCCGGTCCTTACGCGGAGCGCCCCTTCGATGGGAGAAACGAAGATCTTGCCGTCCCCTGCCTTGCCGGTCTGATTTACGGCGATGATGGACTTTACAATTTTACTCACCACGTCGTCGGGCACCACGATCGTGATCAACCTCTTGGGGACAAAAAGCGCGACCTTCGGGAGCGTATGGTCGAGCGCATAGGTGGACGGCGTTGGCTTGAGCTTCACCGCCGTACAGTAGTCCGGCATTTCGTAATCCATCTCCGCGCAGAGGGCGCCCTTCTGCCTGCCCCGACCATCGACGCTCTGGATCGTGAGCGAAGGGTAGCCGAGGTCGTCGAGCGCGCGTTTTGTATCCGGCAGTTTGTCCCGCCTGATGATTGCTGTAATCTCTTTCATATTTTTGCCTCCTCAATATGCTAATGCTGTGGTGGCGCAGAGAGCATGGCGCATGGGGCAAGGTATTAAAACACTCTGCGCTCTGCTCCATGCCCTATGCTTATTTCTCCGTGCCACTGTGTTTCGTCGTAAATTGTTCTACAGCCCCGCCTCACCTGTCCTTACCGTGTAGGCGCTATCAACCGGACTGACGAAGATCTTGCCGTCTCCGATAAACCCGGTCTTCGCTTTGTCCTGGATGACCTTGATCACTTTTTCCAGATCTTTGTCATCAATGACGGTCATGATAAGCGTCTTCGGCAGTTCGTCGTAGTGCACCGGACCGATCGTGAGACCCTTCTGTTTTCCTCTTCCGAACACCGGCACTTTGGTGAGCGAAGGAAATCCCGCGCCCTCGAGCGCCAAAACCACTGCCTGCTCTCTTTCTGGTCGTATAAATGCTCTGATCATCTTCATGGTCTGTTCCTCCCTTTTTTCTCTAACCTCAGAACTTTGAACTCTGAACTATGTTTTGTGCATCGCCTTCTTGAGCCACGGCGGCGGGGAGATTTCTTGATGATCTCGATGAGCCGTTTCAATGCATCTTCGATGGAGATGACATCCTTCATCTTCATGGGCATGATCCCTTTTTTTACGAGCCGCGCAGCGGACGGACCGCCGATCTCCATAAGATAGATAAGCTTGCAGTCGGCAAGCCTGTCTACTTTGGCCTGCACCTTGTCGTCGTGAAGCCGGCCCATGTCCCTGGTGTCCACGATCGCCTGGTCAATGCCGTCCGCGAACTTCCGTATCTCGCTGAAACGATAGTTATCATTCGTGATCTCGTAAACGGCGAACTTGCCGGCCCTGCCGAAATGTTCGTCCACGTTTATTCCGTCTGTTGTCGCAAAGGCTACTTTCATGATATACCTCCGTGTGGACCAAGTCGACCATGTCGACGTAAAGCACGGGAACGTGGTTCCCTCGGTCCATAATAACGGCAACGCGGTTGCCTTGGTCCATAAAATTAGAACTACATATTTCCTTTGCGCTCGGAGCCTGCCCTCGACCTGATCGAGGGCGTCTTCGCGGTCATTCTGTCTTATGCATGATGTTCCATCAGCAAATTCCCCACTTCATTCACCAGGTTCAACGTTCCCCGATACCCGATCCCAACCTTCGATGTGTATCCCAGAACCTTGTACACGGGAAATCCTATCTGGTAAAGCGGAACACCGAGTTTCTTTGCTGTTTCCTCAGCATGCGAATTCGAGATAATGAGATCGAATCTTCCTTGAATGGAAAAGAGGTCTCCGATTACCACCTCGCGGGCGCGGATACGGTCCGCCGCATCCGAAAGCGTGGAAATTACCGCAAGCTCAACGGATGCTCCCATCTCCTCAAGCGACTTTGATATCTGGACTGCAAGGTCCGACTCGAGCGCCATGCAGATGTTCCTGCCTCCGAAGTAAAAGTGGGCGTCTCTCATACCGTCCACTAAAACTCTCCGCTGCCGTGCATACGTTTCAGGCATGGCCATGCCGCTGAACTGTGAAAGCGTTTCCATGAAAGCATCAGTATCCCTGAGGCCGGACATGCCCTCGAACATCCGATACGCTATCCCGAACTTCTGCTGGAGCAGTTTCGCCGCGGGTTCCATGCTCATGCCGATCGCAACCGTGAGCTCCGATGCGCCCATGGTCCGGACTTCCCCCATGGTCGTCCCTCCTTCGGCGAGTGGAGAAAGACCCTGTCTGCTCCCGTCGAGAGCAGACAGGTCAGGGAGGAAGATCGCCCGTAAACCGAAGGACGTGACAATATCTTTTAGTTCACTCACATCCGCCGGCGTAAGATGCGATCCTGCGATGACATTGATACTTTTTACGTTAGGCGCGAGGCGCGGGGAATCAGGCGATATCCCCAAATCCCCCCTCCGCCCCCCTTTGTCAAAGGGGGGAATGGGGGGATTTCCGCTCAGCTTTTCGTCTGCCGCAATCTTAATTATTGCCTCGACCGCTCTCGCATATCCAGTCTCCAGCCCGCCTTCAAAATCGGGCGTTGCCACATGAATCACCTTGACCCCTGACCCTTGACCCGTGACCCTATTTATGGCCGCTGCCACATCATCACCTTTCACTTCCGACAATCCTGAACTAAGGACGCCGATGAGGTCCGGGTTGTTCTTCTCGATGAATCCCTGGACGGTTGTGCTTAACTTTCCCTCGCTCCCCATGACAACGTCTTCAACGAAGAGCTTCGTGCTCGCAAGAGCTATCGGCTCTCTGAAATGCTTGGTCAGAAGTACCTTTCCGAGAAAGGTGCAGCCCTGGGCGCCGTGAATGATCGGCAAGGCCCGATGAATGCCCTGGAGCGCTATCGCCGCGCCCATCGACGGCGAATGCTTTAATGGATCTATCCTCAGTGCGGAATGCGGAGTGCGGAGTGCGGATTTTGATGCCGTTGGTTTGATCTTTTTCTCTTCACACTCCGAACGGAGCCTGTCCTCGAATGCCCCTATCGGGGGAACTCCGAACTCTGAACTTTTCCCGTAAAACCTCATCCCATTGCTGATCTGCTCCGCCAGATTGACCAGTCCCTCGTACCCCGCATACGCCGTATGCCGCTCCTGGTTCACGTCCACGAAGGGATAGCCTTCCTTGATCGCGAGGTACTGGTTTCTCCCCCCGGCAATGAGCATATCCGCGTCCCGCTCCTTCAGGAGCCTGAGCAGGTTCTTCGGCG
>Ga0209641_10003006_pt1 | contig 14228 bp, 15 predicted proteins | sample RifCSP16_1_FD_184022 | JGI IMG/M metagenome (GOLD analysis project Ga0209641, IMG submission 184022) | Soil microbial communities from Rifle, Colorado - Rifle CSP2_sed 16_1 (SPAdes) (version 2) | ecosystem: Environmental > Terrestrial > Deep subsurface > Rock core/Sediment | place: Rifle...
TAATCCAGTTCAAGCATCGGGATCTTCTTAGCTCTGATAAGAAAATTCACAAGTTCGTTTGTCCTTGCGCATCCCATGCAGCCGAACGAGATCACCGGGTCGCGCACAATGATGGCTGCACCTGCCTGGGTTAGGAGCGGGTCAAATAGCGACATCCTGCCTCTCACTCCGGATGGAACTTCCACAGCTGCATATTTAAGGCCAAATTTCGGATCCTCAGGAGTGATGTTCAGTGGAGGTGAATCAAGTCCTCCGGTCTTGATCTTTTTTGAGATCTCCTGCATTATTGCAAGCGGTTCGTGCCCGAATCGTGCAACTAAATCCGAAAGGATGAGACTGTTAGTGGGATAGATGAAAATCTTCATTCCGATACCTCTGCTTCTTCTATTATCTGCTTAAACTTTTCTATGTCCAGTTTTTTCTTTTGCTTTTTCTTTTCCGGAACTTCACCTTTGTCCAGGGCTTTTAATGCCTGTGCAATATGCGGTAATATTTTATCCTCTGTCTCAAGCGTATGGAACCCGGGTCTTGCACCACCGCGCCTGGTTGCCCTGCAGCGGATAACGTCTCCCGGGGCAAAACCCCGTTCTTTGATGAATATGCCGTAAGGGTCCATCTTCCTGGCAGTGCTCAATAATTCATCTACAGCCTTGCGTTCCCCGCTCACTATGACCCCAAAACACGTTTCTTTTATCGTTACGTCAGCATTAGATTCATAGAGCTTGATTATGACGTCGCTTGGCAGAACTTTTGTTGAGTTGATCACTGCCATCTTTGTCACAGTGTCGGTCATGAAACCTCCCTGATGTAAATAACGTCTCCCTGCCTTATTCCCATGAGCCTTTTCGGATCAATTACCTTTCCTATTATATTCGTGCACTCGAACTTCTCGCCCGTAGGGCCGTATTTTTCATCATCGATCATTTTTACTCCGATCATGCCATAACGTTTTGCTGCCTGGTTTGTAACACCGATCTCTCCAGCTTTTACTTTTGTCCTGGGAACATTTTCAGGGTTTATCTCCTTATATGCTTCGGCTTCTTTTTCAGATCTGAGAAGATATGTATTTTCATATGTATAGATAACAGGAAGAGAGCCCAGAGGGCGGTCTTTTAACCTGAGGGAATGCCTGAAGAAATCAAGGGTTATGGGTGCAAGGTCGTCATAGAACTCCACGTCAATTATTTTATCAGATTTCACGCCCAGCCCCGTGACCCTGCCTTCCTGCATGATCTCTATCGTGGTGTCAGGGTCCTGCTCGACAATGATCGCATTTTCACCTGTGTATCCTTTCTGCTCCAGTTTCAACCCCCTTGGACCCAGCGATTTTTCTGCTTCAGCAAAACTCTTCCCCAGGATCATCACTCTCTCTGGATTTGATATGACAGCAAGTTTGCTTCCCTTCTCTGCTATCCTTATCAGCTCGATCCCCTGCGCCACATGCCCCACAACGGTGTGCACAGCGCTCGATGTCCTGTCGTCTTTGTATATATACACCCTTCCGTTCCCCAGACCATCGGTGCGGATAACAACCGAGCCTGCGGAGCGTGCATTCCAGTTTTCAAAAGGACAGACCTCTCCTTTGAGCGCATCATCAGAGATAAAGGAATTTGAGAAAGTGTCTATATGGAACCGCTTTTTCCTGATAAGAGCCAGAAAATGCTCCGCACCCTGGGGTGCCTCATTGATAAGATCAACTATAAAGTAGGTGAAAATCCTCATTTCATCCTCTATTTCCAGGCTCAGATCTGTGGTTGAAATCTTGTTGAGAAGGGTCTCCCACTTTATGACCGGTTCTATTTTGATAATAGCGTCTCCCTGTTTGAGCTGCGCAATAGTGTTCTTACCGCCTATGACTTTTCCTATCAATGCTTCTTTCGGACTTCCGTAATCAGAAATGTGCTTTTCTTTCGCAAACATCAGATATGTGTTCTTTGCATCGTAACCCCCTGTTCCAAAAAAAACGTCATAACGGTTAAATTTCCGTTCTACCCTTTCAGGTTTGACATCTGTTCCAACAGGTCCGAATGCAATTGAATTGCCTGTTTCCCAATGTGCTTTTGTGTCATAAAAATTACGGTTGAACCTGTTCCACAGCTCTGAATCCCGGGCGATCTCGATCCTGAATTCTCCTTTTGATGTGATCAACCTGTATTCTGATGTGACCTCTTCTTTTTTCGCACCTGCTTTCAGTATCCCTATCGTGGTGCCCGGGATGTAGAATGCTTTCGAAATATCAATAACATCCCTTAAATTCGAACCTGGCTTTACTTCTAATTTCTGCCCATTAACCTCTATCGCGATCACGTATCACCTTTGAATCTATCCGGTCTATTTCAATTCTTTAACTATCCCTTCCAGAGCTTCCTCTCGCTCTTTTTCCGAGAGTTTCGATAAAACAGCATCTGTTTCTCCAATATCAACGATTCTACCCAGGCGCATCAATGCAGCCCTGTCACAGACCTGGGCTACAAAATCCATATCATGCGATACTATCATAAAAGTCTCACCCACTTCTTTTCTTGCATGCAGAATGGATTTTGCAACTTCTATCTTGGTCACAGGATCCATTGTTCCTGTGGGTTCATCAAAAACAAGTATCCGCGGTTCTTTCATAAGTACCTGTGCCATTGCAACCCTGTGCCTTTCTCCCTCGCTCAGCTCATCAGGCATCTTGGTGAGGATCTCTTCAGCTTTCTTTTCAGTAAAACCCGCTGTCATCAGAGTCTGGACTGCTTTCCGCTCTCCAAGTTCGTAGGGTAGATCAAGACCTATGGATTCCGTAAGATTATCGATCACCGTCCTGTGAGGATAGAGACTGTATTCCTGATGAAGCACACCGATATATTTCGTTGCTCTTCCTTTCTTATCAGAACCAGGCTGCGTGAGATCAATCCACTCATCTCCGATCCTGACTTCGATCGAACCCGATGTCGGGCGAAGGAGTCCTGAGGTTATCTTTGAGGTCGTAGTTTTTCCTGCCCCGCTCACACCGATCAAACCGAATATCTCACTTTCATTTACATCGAAACTTATGTCATTGACCGCTCTTACAATGCCCCTGTCAAGAGAGAAATACGTCATTTTCAGGTTGCGTGCCCTGACGATGGGTTTTCCTATCTCCACTTTTTCCTGCTCTCCTATCTCTCCCACTTCTTTCATGAATTCAGAAGCAACTTCATGCGGGTCGCCGATCTTCTGGATCTTTCCCTCATCGAGCCAGAGCGCACGGTTTGAAAGCTCTTCGATGACCTTTGGCCAGTGAGATGTGATTACGAGCGACATCTTGAAATTTTTCGTTGCATTTAAGATGGTCTCGTGGACGATATCTGCAGTCTTGGGGTCAAGTGTTCCCGTCGGTTCATCAGCGAGCAGCAGTATAGGGTTCTTTACAAGCTGCCTTGCAAGCACAACGCGCTGTTTTTCTCCACCTGACAGTTCCCTTGCGATATGCATCATCCTGTTGGAAAGATTGACCTGGTCAAGCAGATCAGCTGCCTTGTTTATCGCAGTTGGTCCAAGCTCACCGATCTCCTGCAGCGCGTTCATGACATTCACGATCACCCTTTCATCACCGTACAGCGCAAAGGTCCTCTGGAGCATTATGGCGATCCTTCTGGTTATGTCCTTCCTCATAGGGTCGTGGAGCGGCAGCTTCACAAAATCGGCTTCAAGCTTTTCGAGCTTTGAGTTGCACTTCGGACATGCCAGACCAGCTTTGCTCGGGCGTTCAATATACCCGCATTTACTGCATCGAGAGAGATGGTAGATCACACTTCCTGAGATATCATCAAAAGCTTCCACGCCTCTCAGTACATGCATGAGAATGGATTTCCCTGCGCTGCTTTTTCCCAGTATTCCGAGAATCTCACCTTCTGCCAGTTCAAGGTTGATATTCCTCAGTACATCCACTCCATCAAAACCGATTCGAAGGTCTTTAATTTCGATAAATAGCGTCATATTTTATTCTCCAGAGGTTAGTATATTGAACTCATTAATCCGCATTATTATAAATTTTTGCTTTTTGGCGTTGACGGTCAGGTATACAGGTACTTTGGACATCATTTTTCTGCGGGAGAATTAAAATAGATGAAGCAGTACATAAATATAACGATAATACATTACAGTATAAACAAAATTCTTTATATCCTTGCTATCCATTACAGTCCTGAGGTATCGAAGTGAACATTATTGGCGGCCCTGCTTCACAGCTGCTTGCTGGAAGGGTCTCGAAGCTATTGAATGCCGACCTGCTGGTGAGCGAATTCAGAAAATTCCCTGATGGTGAGCTGTACACCCGCATCGTTGGAGAAATTGACACTGAAGTGACAATAATCCAGAGCACAGTCACTGATTCTGATCTTGTCTCGCTGCTGCTCCTGATCGACGCCTGCTGCGATACCGACAGGCTCAATGTGATCATCCCTTACATGGGCTATGCGCGCCAGGATAAGAAGTTCAAGGACGGAGAACCGATAAGTGCCCGCGCTGTTGCAGGAGCTATCAGGGCTGATAATGTTTTCACGATAAATATCCATGCTGAGAGCATACTCGATCACTTTGATGCAAAGGCGGCGGATCTTGATGCAACTCCGGCCATAGGCAGGTATATTAAAAATATGGAACTCAAGGATCCACTTGTTATCGCTCCTGATGACGGTGCAGTCGTTCTTGCCAGGAACGCCTCAGTGGATCTGGGTATAGAATATGATTTCCTTGATAAGACCCGTCTCAGCGGTGATACGGTCATGATCAAGCCAAAGAACCTTGAAGTCAGAGGGAGGGATGTGATAATCATAGATGACATCATCTCAACAGGAGGGACAATGGCAGAGACAATATCACTGCTTCGAAGCCAGGGAGCGAATGAGGTCTACCTGGCATGTGTGCATCCTGTGCTTTCTGGCAATGCTGTTCTGAAATTATTGAAAGCAGGAACAAAGGGGATAATCGCAACAGATACCATAGATAGAACGGTCAGTGTGGTGAGCACGGCTGCTGTGATTTCTGAAGCGATAAAAAATATCTGATCATCTCACTCTTGTGCCTTCTTTGACCTCTTTCTCAGGCAGCAGCAGTACCGCGCCATCGGCATCTGCTGCGAGCACCATACCTCGCGATTCCACCCCGAAAAGTTTTGCAGGTTTCATATTTGCGAGCACCACGACCTGCCTTCCCACGAGCTGCCCTGGAGAATGGGTTTTCGCGATCCCTGCAACGATCTGACGCTTTTCTCCGATATCCACTTCAAGTTTCAGCAATTTATCAGAACCCCTGATGTTCTCTGCAGATATCACCCTGCCTATCCTTATATCCAGCCTCTGAAATTCCTCGAATGTGATCACCTGCTTCTCTGCCTCGATATTCTTCTCTTTTGACATTGCTATCTTTATCCGTTTATCAAGGATCGTTTCCATTTCTTTGATCTTTTTGTCCTCAAGTTTTGAGAATAATATCTCAGGGATATCGAGTCTGGCACCAGGGATCTCAGCAAGTGCACCCTCAAACCTGGCTTCATGGACATCACCTTCAAGTGCAAGCTGCTTCCATGCCTTTTCCATATTTCCAGGAAGAATTGGCTCGAAGAGCAGCGCTAGCGCTTTTGCGATCTGGAGGCAGTTCTTTACAACAACAGCGCATGCATCCCTGTCTTTCTTGATCAGCTGCCATGGTTCATGTGACTGGAAATACGCATTCCCGTACATCGCAAGTTCCATCATATCATCCGTAGCTTTCTTGAACTCGTACTCGTCCAGTGAAGCTCTCACGTTCTCTATGGTTGATCTGATTTTATCCATGATCTCTTCATCAACCTCACACTGCGGGATTTCTCCAAAGTTCTTATGCGCAAAGTGCAGCGTCCTGTGAAGGAAATTCCCGAGCGCTCCGACAAGCTCATTGTTTACCTTATCCTGGAACACCTTCCATGAGAAGTTCAGCTCTTTTGTATGCGAGGTATAACTTATGATATAATATCTCAAAAGGTCAGGATGAAAACCATGGTCAAGGTAGTCCTCGTCCACCCATACGACGTAACCTCTGCTCTTTGAGAACTTCTTATCATCTATCTTCAGCATGCCTGATGCCACGACAGCCCAGGGCAGCGTGTATCCTGCTCCTTTGAGCATGGCTGGCCAGAAGATGCAGTGATGATACGTGATATCCTCGCCTATGAAGTGAATGATCCTTGAGTCGCGCTTCCAGTATTTTTCCCAGTCCTCACCGGTGTTATTCGCCCATTCCTCCGTGAACGAGATATAGCCTATGGGCGCGTCCACCCATACGTACACCACAAGATCCTCATGACCAGGGAACCTCACGCCCCATTCAAGATTTCTTGTGATGCACCAGTCTTTCAGATCCTTTGCCCACTCTTTTGCATAGTTTATGGCATTCGCAGTGCCGCCGAGGTTTTTCAGGTACTCTGAGAGGAATCCGCTAAAAGCTGAGAGCTTGAAGAAGAAATGCTCCTGCTCCCTGTACTCAGCAGGATTTCCACATATCCTGCACTTTGCGTTCCTTATCTCTCCAGGTTCCAGATGCTTTCCGCATCCCTGGTCGCATTCATCCCCTCTTGCGGTCTTGCCGCAGTAAGGGCATATCCCTTCCACGAATCTATCAGGAAGGAAGCGTTTATCATGGGAGCAGTAGGCCAGCCTGATCACCTGTGGATACACATATCCTCTCTCGATCAGGGTTTCAACAATGCTGTCAGTCCTTGCATGGTTGGTGGGCCAATCTGTATTCCCGAAAAAGCTGAACTCCACTTCCATCTTCTGGAAAATGTTCCTGAAATGCTCGTGGTATTTATTGACAAGCTCTCCGGGCGTTATGCTGAGTTCCTCTGCATTCACCACGATAGGAGTCCCGTGGGCATCTGAGCCGCAGATGAATGCAGCCTCCTGCCCCTGCTTTCTGAGAGCGCGGACAAAGATATCGGCAGGCACGTAGGTTCGAAGATGCCCTATGTGGCATCTTCCATTGGCATAAGGAAGTCCGCAGGTTATAAGTACCGGTTTTTCTGAAGGGAAATTGGACATGGGGTTTTAACATGGATGTTCCATATAAAAAACATTTCTCATCACCTGGGTCTTTCCAGATATTCACCCAGGGCTTTCAACATCCGTGGATTGATACTTATGCAATCCTTGTGGTGAGTTTCTAAAAAACCTTCTTTGATCAGTTCATCAATGGCTCTTTGAACAACATCACCTCCAATTTTCTTGACCTTCACATCCTGACGGTTAACATAGTTCATCCCCACCATTGTCTTATTGAGAAAGCGCCTGAGAATGTGTTTCTTTACGATATGTATCTGGTCTTTTCGCATTCAAGATTAATGTGTAGTTTTAAGACTATAAAGCTTTTCATTGAGAAAATAGGTTTATATACTATAACTGACATCACTGAGTATTGTATATTCTAATGTATTAAACGGTTTATAATTTAATCCAAGAAGAAAATATGTCCCTCGAAAAACTCTTTACAGGCTCTGCAACCGCCAGAATACTGGATGTACTCTGGGAATATCAGGATATAGACCTGACGCTAACAGATATCGCGGATGAGGCAGGCATCCACTACACAACCCTCATGAAAGCCCTGCCTCTGCTTGAGGAGCTTGGAATGGTCACAATGACAAGGCAGGTGGGTAATGCCAAGCTCTATCAGATCAACAGGGATGATATCGCTGTAAAAAGGCTTGTGAAATTCCTGAATACGCTGAATATACGCATTGCAGAGATCGAAGCGGCAAGACAGGGATCTCCTGTTCATAAAAAAGAAATGGTTATGGTCTGAAAGATATGAACAGGATCAGATCTCTCTTGAATCCACAATCTCGCCTACCGTTGTAAAGAACGTACCGCCAAGATGCAGCACTGGTTTTATCCTGGAAATATCAAGCACCCCATCCTTGATCGCCTCAAGGTTGCACATCGTTGCCACGACCTTGCCTATGAATATCGTATGGTCGCCTGCTTCTTTCATGTCAATGACCTTGCATTCCAGATGCGTTGCACATTGTTTCACGCAGGGCGCTTTTACTGCGATGGACTCAACAGGAGTTAAGCCGGTCTTTTCAAATTTATCCCCTTCCCATCCTGAACTCGAACCGGCAAGCATCACCTCTTTCAGGATATCCATGGTAGGAAGGTTGAGCACGAATTCCTTGCTGCTGCTTATGCATTCATGCGTATAACGCGTTCTTCCAACAGAGATCGAGATCAAAGGAGGGTCTACGGATACGGTTGTGATCCAGGTAAGGGTAGCCACGTTTGGCCTTCCCTTCTTATCTATTGACGATACAAGCCCCACAAGCTGTGGTGCGAACATCCTGTTTGGTCTGACATCACATTCTATCTTCATATCAATCAACTGATTCCTCTACCCATTTAAGATAATCGACCGAACCTTCATCCACTCTGAATGATACCACGCACGGTACCTCATAGCTGTGTATTTCTTTTATCCTTTTTTCGATATCTCTTACTTTTTCGGATCTTGTCTTAAGGATCATCCCGAATTCTTCACTCTCATCTATCTTATCTTTCCATCTGAATATCGAATTGATCGGGAAAATATTTACGCACGCTGCAAGGCGCTCTTTCACAAGCTTCCTTCCGATTTCCTTTGCCTCTTCCTGACTGCCAGCGGTTATATATACGATCGAAAACATTAACTCACCCAGAGCATAATATGCACAACCTGGTTAATAAGTTACTCATAATGTTAAGGGAGAAAGTTTTTTGAATTACTTAGTTATTGGTTTATTTTTATATTTATTGTGGTTGCTATTGGTCATATTCTTTGATAAGCGCGGAACATTGAGTAAACACAATATTACTGTTGTCTGGATTTTAATAATGCCAATCTTGATGATCAGAACTACAAAAGGCCAGATCTTTCTTGACAGGCTTTCAGTTCATAAAAAATTCTGGCGTGTATTTGCCAGCATCGGTCTTCCGGCCATGCTTGCAGGGATGCTGGCGATGTTCATACTGATTCTGTTATTAGACTATTTCATGATAATGTCTTTCCAGACAAACACAGTTCCGCCTGTAAGTAAATTCAATGAGCCTCGCAATATATTCCTTATCCCAGGGATCAATGAGTACATACCTCTGTGGTACGGGATCATAGCATTGATCATCACACTTATAGTGCATGAGTTCTCACATGCCATCCTGTGCAAGGTTGAAAGCATCAAAGTAAAATCTATGGGCGTCCTGCTCGCCATAGTCCCTATCGGAGGCTTTGCCGAGCCTGATGAAGAGCAGCTTCTCGGAAAAACGGAAGAAATAAAAGATGCAGAGACAACAGCAGAATCAAAAAAGTTCGCAACCCGCAGTGAACGCGTAAGAGTGCTGACCGCAGGTGTGATGGCAAATTTCGTGACAGCCTTGATCGCATTCATCCTCTTCTTTTCGCTTCTTGGATCCATTTCCCCTGTAGGGGACGTGATGGTGACCAAAGTGATTCCAGGATATCCTGCAGATCTGGCAGGTGTAAAGCCAAACATGATCCTGACAGGGATCGACGATGTGCAGATAACCGGTGCCCATGACTTTCTGTCGTATGCAAATACACTCAAACCTGGAGAAATTGTCACTCTGAACCTTGTTGATAACGGGGTAAGAAAAAAGATGGATCTTGTTGCAGTGGCTGGCAATCAGACGCAGGCAGGTGTAAAAATATCAAACGTTATCGAAGGTTCGCCTGCAGAAGCAGCAGGAATAAGATCTGATATGGTTCTCGTAAAGATAGGCAGCACTGAGATAAAAGATCTCAATGATTTTGTTTCCTTTATGAATTCCACATCTCCGGGACAGAAAGTGAATATCTATCTCATGAGCAATGATTCTGTTAATGCATCTCTTTTAACTTTCAGTAATGTGGAATTGATTGAGCGCCCGGAAGAGAATCTTAAAATGGGATATCTTGGAGTCCATTATACTTCTTTGGATTCTGGTACAATTTTTTCATTGGGTATAACCATAGGTCAATTTCCAGCAAGAAATTATCTGACCTTCATAACGAGCATCCCTTCATCATTGACGAGTCTGAACGGATGGATTCAGTTATTGGGATTGCCCTTTTTTATGTTTGAATTAGTAGGTTTTCCAGGGTTCAGCGGAGTGATCACCAGTTTCTATGAGCCTACTGGCTGGGCTGTCGCGCTTGGCTCAGGCATGTTCGTGATATTGAATATCCTCCTGTGGATAGGCTGGATGAATTTCTATGTCGGGCTGTTCAATTGCCTCCCTGCAGTACCTCTTGACGGAGGTCATGTGTTCAGGGATGTTATGGCTTCAACGCTGTCAAGGATAATGGGGAACGGAGAAAAAGTGGAAAGGCTCTCCAATGCTGTTGCATTTATGTTTGCGGTGCTGATCCTCATGTCATTCGTGTTCGTGATATTTGCACCCTATGCAGCTCAGGGGTTTTGATAGTGATATCCATCCTGCTGGCATTATTTGCCGGGCTGTCTGATCTGATCAGCGGTCTGATTCCATTCTATTATAAGATCAAAGAACACAAAACAAGATATATAGTGGGATTTGCGGCAGGAACGCTGCTGGGTGCGGTGTTTTTCGAGATGCTCCCTGAAATTGGATCGGAAAACACCATTTTCATGGCACTGGGTTTCTTTTCTTTTTACCTCCTTGAGCGGCTTACCATGATACACTCGTGCGAGGACCACGAATGCATCACTGAAGGGCACAGGTTTGGCTGGCTCCCTGTGATCGGGATGGCTTCAGATAACCTGATCGACGGGGTGGGGATAGCGATTGCCTATCTAATAAATCCACTCACAGGGCTGGTTGTTGCACTCTCGGTCATCGTGCATGAGATCCCCCAGGGTCTTACCACCACCATCCTCCTGAAGCGATCAGGGAAGGGAACAAAGGCTATATTATTTGCACTTGCAATGGAATCCATTCTCTATCCTGTCGGCGCTTCACTTGCATTCCTTATCCCGAGTTCGATGAACGCCCCGATCCTTGCATTTGTCACAGGGGATTTCCTCTATATCGCGACCAGCGACCTGCTCCCTGATGCGCACAAAAAATTCAACATGAAAGTCATATTTGCCGTCATGCTGGGAGCTGTATCTATTCTTGGGCTTGAATTCCTTGTAAACATCTGAAATTATTTCCCGCTCAGTCTCATGAAGATCAGGCTTACCTCGTACAATACAACAAACGGCAGCATCACCATGATCTGACTGAACATGGTGGGATCAGGGGTGATCCATGCTGCTGCGATCAACAGGAGAACGTAGGCATGCTTCCTGTAATGAGCAAGCGTTTTCCGTGAAGTGATGCCAAAGCGAACAAGCAGGTTCATGATAAGAGGCAACTCAAAAGCCAGTCCGATCGTCACTGTGACAAGCACAATGAAATAGATGAACTCGTAGATCGAGAACGTTGCATTTACCCCGAGGCTCATGGCATCCTGGTATATATATTTCAGGAAAAAAGGCAGCATATAAAAATAAGAATAAGCTGCACCGAGTGAGAACAGTACGATGGCTGAAAATAATACTAAAACAAGGAAGGATCTGCTCACCTGTATCATTGTCATGAACCTTCCTTTGAAGGCTTTAAAAGCATAATATATGATCAGCGGAGACACCAGAAGGATCCCAACTATGAGCGACATCTTGAACTCAAGCATCAGTACTTCCATAGGTGTCAGAAAAACAATCATGGGTTTATATAATTGTAAATTTTGAGAGACCCCGAGAAGTTCGCCTGAGATTTTTGTGAGATTGTATGCTATTTCAGGATTGCTGGCTGCGAGATCGTGCGATATCGAAGTGAGGTTGTTCGAGATAGAAGCCAGCTGTCCTGCTGCATTCGAATCAGAGGGCAGGTTGATACTCCAGAACATGTCGTACTCGATTTTCTTGATTATGCTGCCCATTAATGGGAACGAGAAGATCGTACCTGCTCCGAAGATAGCGGCTATGTAAAATAGTTTTTTTCTCAGTTCAGAAAGAATGAATGAAAATTCTTCTATCGGCATCTTATGTTCCTATCTGGAGAGGTTCTGTTATTTTCTTCAGGGTCGCTATGGCAGAAAGCGCGGCAAGATAACTTGTTCTCGGGTTATGAGGCGATGGTACATTCTCGATTCTGGAAGTGAATTTCCCAAAAGTCCCTTCTATTACGATCTCATGGATGTTTCTCTCTGCTTTCGGGTCAACGAACACTCTCACCTCAGTATTCTCAGTGCCTGTGCCTGCGAGGCTCAATGATACTGCAACATTGACATTTGCAGGAAATGCGGCAATTGCTTCTCTGGCATTCCCTTCGAACAGGAGTGTCTTTGTATGAAAAGCTTCAAGGTCAATTTTGTTCTCGATGATATAAGGTGCTCCTTTAAACCCGCCCGGGTTTTTTGTTGTATTGAGTATTACTTTATCTATTTCTGCAATTGATGCGGATTTCAAGCCGTCCAATCCTGCAATGGCTCCAGAAGGTATATATATTCTGCATTTATTTGCCCTTGCGGCTTCAATGAACCTGTCCAGCACATCCTGATCCGCAAAAGCCCCCGCGCTCATGATCATGAGATCCTTTCCGCTCTCCAGCGCCAGAAGTCCGAACTCATGTACCGCATCCGCGGATGCGCTTTCAACAATGACATCTGCTACTGATATCAATTCCTCCGGGGATAATATCCTGGGTTTATTATTGAGCATGTGGAGCAGTCGTTTGCAGTTCTCATGGTTTCTGTCGTAGATTGCCACGAGCACAGCATTTACCAGTCCTCTGTCAACTGCCATGCAGAGCTCTGTACCGATGGCTCCGCAGCCGATTACTCCGATCTTCAACATTGCTTTGTTACAATACACTGCAGCAGTATATAAGTAATTGAAGACTATTAATTACAGGGAATGATTATGTTACTGACCGAGCTTGAACATTTCATCGAAGAGGATATCGGATATAATGATGTTTCGTGCATTATTGTTCCAGACTGCAAGATGCAGGCAGAGGTTATATCGAAAGAAGATGGGATCGCTGCCGGGCTTGCTGAAGCAACACAGATCTTTGAATATTTCGAGGTGTTCTCTACCACAGACCTCACAGACGGATCAGCCATCAGAAAAAATGATGTCATATTCGCTCTTGAAGGTGGGGCAAGACCTATCCTCAGGGCAGAAAGGCTTGCCCTGAATTTCCTTGGCAGGATGAGCGGGATCGCAACACTGACGAAGAGGTACGTTGAGAAGGCAAATGGCACAAGGATCGCGTGCACAAGGAAAACCACCCCAGGATTTCGGAAATTTGAAAAAAAGGCTGTCATCGCCGGCGGCGGCGATCCTCACAGGTTCAACCTTTCTGATGCCGTTCTGATCAAGGACAACCATATTGCAGTCATGGGGCTTGAAAAAGCCATAAAGGCTGCGCAAAGTACTGCGAGCTTTACCCAGAAGATAGAGATCGAGGTTGAAGATGCAGAGTCTGCGATCCGTGCAGCCAGGCTCGGTGTGGATATAATCATGTTCGATAATATGGCACCGGATGAGATCGAGAAAACCATTGGATCGCTTGCCGAAGAGGGGTTAAGAGACCGTATCGTGCTTGAGGCATCAGGCGGTATAACACTTGATAACATAAGTGATTATGCAGGAACCGGGGTTGATGTTATTTCTGCCGGTGCACTGACGCATTCCTCAAACTGGCTTGATGTCTGTCTGAGGATCAAATGAATGTTCAGATCAAAGCATCCAAGGCTTCTGCTCAATGAGATCAAGTGGAGGTTTGATCTGAAGAGGTGCAGGGTGTACTATATCCACAGGGGAGCTCCAGGGGACGTGAAGATGGTGGAAGGAAGGGCAATCAGAGCTGTTGACAGGGCATTTCTGATCCTTGAAGGGCAGCCGCACGAGGTCTATATACCATACCACAGGATAGTCAGGATAGAGTTCGATGATCACACGATATTTGATAGACCGAAAATCAAGGAAGTTTACAGGCAAAAACGCTAACAAGCCATGTACATTCAATTCAAGTATGGGTTATAGGTGACTCTATACGTGCCAATAAGATGGCGGGCGGGGAAGAATTCTCAATATCCACTACCATACCATCATCTTTAACCTCTGCAATCTTATCAATATATCTTCCTTTAAAACTCCAGCAGCAAGTTTATTGATATGTCTCAATTCATCATTCCATTCAATTCCTTCCCATTCATCTATTCCATATCTTTTG
>Ga0209641_10003015_pt1 | contig 14201 bp, 11 predicted proteins | sample RifCSP16_1_FD_184022 | JGI IMG/M metagenome (GOLD analysis project Ga0209641, IMG submission 184022) | Soil microbial communities from Rifle, Colorado - Rifle CSP2_sed 16_1 (SPAdes) (version 2) | ecosystem: Environmental > Terrestrial > Deep subsurface > Rock core/Sediment | place: Rifle...
AGGTACGAGTCCGTGCCGTCGGCCTTCATGCACGTACGCGTGAGGGCGACCTGGATCTGCTCGAACGGATTCGCGGAGCTCACGTACCAGTCGCTCCCGAAGGCGACCGTCGCGCCGCTTCGCAGGAAGCTCCGGATCAGGTAGTTCCTCCGACCGCGCTCCGACCCCAATAGGGGAAGGGTGAATGCAACGACCTGGGGGTCGAGGCACGCCCAGAGCGGTTGGAACGTCGCGACGACGCCCAGGCGGCGGAATCGAGGGATGTCGCTCGAATCGACGAGCTGGAGGTGGGCGATGTGGTGCCTCCCGTTCGATGGACCGTTCGCCTCCCGTGCCGCCTCCACCGCGTCGAGGCATTCGCGCACCGCCGCGTCCCCGATTGCGTGGAAGTGTACTTGGAACCCCTCCGCGTCGAGACGGCGCACGATCTCCTTCAGGTGACCCGGATCCACGTGGCTTCGGCCGCGATCCCCGGGTCGGTCCGCGTACGGCTGGAGGAGGGACGCGGTGTGCGTCTCGAGGATCCCGTCCTGCCAGATCTTCACCGAGGTGGCCCGAACACGGCTCCGGGTGTACGTGTCCCGGGCCCGCAGGAACTCGTCGATCTGTTCCTCGCCGCGGGACGCATCCCAAAACAGCGCCGTGACGACGCGGGCCGTCAGGTCGCCGCGTTCGTCGAGCGCGCGGTACGCATCCAGGGAGCGGTACGCGGAGGACCCGCCGAGGGTCACGAGGGCGTCCTGGAACGACGTGATCCCGAAGCCGTTCAGCATCCGGAGCGAGTACCGGAGACCCCTCTCGATCTCGTCCGCATGAATCGGGGGAGCGTGGGAGAGCACGAGCGCCATGGCACTGGTCTCCTGAAGCCCGCCCGATGGATCCCCGGTTTGCGGGTCCCGCTCGATCCGTCCTCCGGGCGGATCCGGGGTTTCCCGGGAGATCCCCGCGATCTGCAGGGCCTTCGAGTTCACCCATCCCGTGTGCCCGTCCACCGACAGGAGGAACACGGGGCGGTCCGACACGACCGCGTCGAGCAGTCGCTTGTCCGGCAGCCCATCCGGGAGGAAGGCGGTCATCGACCACCCGCCGCCGACGATCCAGAGTCGGTCCGGGTGACGCGACGCGTAGGAAGCCACCGCGGCCGCGTATTCGCCCGACGTGGCGAGGCGGTCGAGGGAGCACGATCGACGGATCACGCCTCCGAGGACCGGATGGACGTGACAGTCCTGGAAGGAAGGAAGGACCATCCGGCAGCGGGCATCGATGACACGGGTGTGAGGCCCGACGAATCCCGCGACGCCGGGTCCCGTGCCGACGTAAACGATCGTGTCTCCGCGAATGGCGATGGCCTCCGCCCCGCGTCTCCCCGAGTCCATCGTGTAGATCTTTGCGTTCCGCAGGACGAGATCGGCCGGAGCGTGGGGGCCTTCCGACGCACGCTCATCCGTGCGGGGCATCGACGCGTCCATCCAAGCGGCCGACACGGTCTCCGGGCGAAAAAGGTGTCGGGCGCGATCACGACCGTCGGAGACGTCTTCGGAGGACCTCCCTCTTCAGGAGTTGCGTCGCGAGCGCCGGATCGACCCCTTTCGGGCACACCGCACTGCACGACCCGGCGAGTTCGCACCACCAGCACCCGTGGACCGTGTCGACGATCCGCATCCGGTCCGCCTGGGCCCCGTCCCGCGAGTCCGCGGCGAACCGGTACGCCTGCGTCAGGGCCTGAGGTCCGAGGAACTCGCGGTCGAGCGCGACGATAGGGCAGGCGGCGTCGCAGAGGCCGCACATGATGCACATCGTGAACTGATAGTACTCGAGACGCTCCGCCTCGGTCTGCCGAAATTCCTCCTGGAACGGGCCCGAATCCTGGTCGTCCGGGGGGTGAAGGTGGGGTCGGATCCGCCGGTGGTGACCGAAGAAGTCCGTGAAGTCCGTCGCGAGGTCCCGGATGAGCGGGAAGTTCGGAAGGGGCGCGACCTCGATGACCTCGGTGCCCAAGGTCGCGACCTGGGTCTCGCACGCGAGCCGGGCCTCGCCGCGGATCAGCATGCCGCAGGAACCGCAGATCCCCATCCGGCAGGAGCTCCGGAATGCCAGGGTCGGATCCGCATGTTCCTTGATCCACAGGAGGGCATCAAGGACGGTCATCCCCTTGTGCACGGGGACGGGGTACGCGACCATGCGTGGCGCGGAGACGCCGGTGCCGCCCCGGAAGACCCGGACGAGGACGGTGCGCTCAGGGCGAGGCTCCGCACGCACGACCGCGGGCACGGGCTCCCTCCTCATCGCGAGCCGCTCGAGCTCGACGAACATCCCTCACCCTCCCGCCGAGACCAAGAGGATCGTCCGGAGCCCCCAGCCGACCATCGTGACGCCGAGGGCGATGAGACCGAACCCCACGCCGCGTTCCCATCGAGGACCCGAGCGCGCATCGAGTAGGATCGACCGCAGCCCGAACAGACCATGGAACGTGGCCGCGACGAGGAGGACCGCCAGAACGGTCACGGAGAGAGCCTCCCGGTACCGGCGCACGACCGTATCGTACGCGAGGGAGACTTCGTAGCCCGGAACCCCGAGGAAGGCATGGGAGGCGAGATGCACCGCGAGCGTCGCGAGAATCGCGAGCATCATCCCGTAGTTGACAATCCGGAGGGTCGACTCGCGCACGTCAGAACCCCCAGAGGATGACGAACCCGGCGAGCGCGGAGAGCCCGCTCATGAGAACGGCCGCAAAGAGGATCGAGCGCTGGCCGCGCCCGAGGCTCTGCGCGACGTACGGGTAGTCGGGCCGCCGGGCGCGCCCTGCGAGGGGGGAAAGCTCGAGGAGGGCGACGCGCAGTCCGTTCACCGCGTGGAACGTCGCTCCCGCGACGACAAGGAGTTCCCCGAGGTGGGCCAGGGGATTCGAGAGAATCCCCATGACCGCCTCCCAGGCGCCCCGGCCCGACGCGACGGTCCCCGTGACGAAGATGTGGAACACGAGGTAGGCGAGGAGCCCGACGCCGGAGATGCGTTGGACCGCGAGGGCGATCCGCTCCAAGTTTCTCGGCCTCTGGAAGACCCAACGAATCTCTCGACGGACCGCGGACCGCATCCTTCCTGTCCGGGGGTCCACGGCTACGGGATTCGGCATGTCAGTACCTCCTCTCCGTGGGCGGATACGTCGTGATAGTGACCGGGAGGTAGGCGAGCGTCGGACCATCCTCGCCTCGGTACACGAGGGTGTGCCGGAGCCAGGTCGCATCGTCTCGCCCGGGGAAGTCGAGGCGTGCGTGGGCTCCGCGGCTCTCCGTGCGGGCGATCGCGCTCACCAGGACCGTCTCGGCCGCCGTGAGGAGGGACTCCAGCTCGAGCACGTGCGTCAGGTTCGTGTTGTACTCCTTCTCCCGGTCGACGACGTTATGATACGCCTGGGCCTGGAGCGCCCGGATCTCCTGCAAGGCAGCGCCCAGGCCTTCCCCCGTACGGAACACGTACGCTCCTGCGTCCATGGCGCATTGGAGCCGGTCCCGGACGTCGTACGGGCTGACGTCTCCGCCGCCGCGCAGGACCCCGTCGAAGATCCGGGCCTCTTCCCGGGAGACCTGATAGCGAGGCGCTCCGTCCCCCTGCCGGCCCATCGCGTAGGCCGCGGCCTCGGCCCCCGTGATCCGGCCGTACACGAGACAGATCGACGTGGAGTTCGACCCCAAGCGGTTCGCCCCGTGGACGCTCACGGAGGCGGCCTCCCCGGCGGCCCACAAGCCTCGGAGTGGGGTCGCGCCCCGGAGGTCCGTGTGGACGCCCCCCATCACGAAGTGGGCCGCGGGCATGACCGGGAGGACCTCTTGCGCCGGGTCCACCCCGAGGAACTTGATCGCGACCTCTCGGATCTGCGGGAGGCGCTCGAGGAGGCGCTCCTCCCCGAGATGTCGGAGGTCCAGGCCCACGCAGGCGGTCCCGTCCGGGTCCTCGATCCCGCGGCCTGCGTGGATCTCCTGCATCTCCGCGCGCGACACGACGTCCCGCGGCGCGAGCTCCATCAGGGTCGGCGCGTAGGCCCGCATGAACCGCTCTCCGTCCGAGTTCACGAGCCACCCGCCCTCCCCGCGCGCGGCCTCCGTGATCAGGATGCCTCGGGGGACGAGCCCCGTCGGGTGGAACTGGATGAACTCCATGTCCTTGAGCGGGAGCCCCGCCTGGTACGCCAGGAGGAGACCGTCCGCGGTCGAGTGAAGCCCGTGCGTCGTGAACCCGAAGATCCGGCCCGCGCCCCCCGTCGCGAGGATCCCCGCCTTCGCCTGGACCACCTCGAAGGCGCCTGTCTTCAGATCGATCCCCGTGACCCCGTGGAACGTCCCCTCGTCGTGGAGGATCGACGTCGCGAACCACTCGTGATGGATCGTGACGTTCGGGAACGCCTGGAGGGCCCCGTACAGGGTCTGCATCTCGAGAAATCCGACCTTGTCCGCGGCAAACGCGGTGCGGGGGAACGCGTGACCTCCGAATGGGCGCTGCGCGATCCGCCCGTCCGCGCGGCGGGACCATGGCATGCCCAGGCGCTCGAGGAATCGGAGTTCCTCGGGGGCGAGCCGCACGAAGCGTTCGACCGCATCCTGGTCCGCGAGGAAGTCGGAGCCCTTCACGGTGTCCCGGGCGTGGGCCTCGAAGCTGTCCCCTTCCTGCGGATACAGGACCGCGGCGGATCCCCCCTCCGCGGCGACGCTGTGGGAGCGCATCGCCTGGACCTTCGTGACGATCCCGACGTGGAGCCGGCTCCGGCTCTGGCGAGAGACTTCGAGGGCGGCACGCAGCCCCGCGAGGCCCGAACCGATCACGACGACGTCGTAGTCGAGTCTCTCCATTGCCAGGGCCTCGAGTCGAGGACTCGCGCGGACGGCCTAAGCCCTGTCCTCCTTGCAGTGAGGAGAGAATATACTCACCCTATACGCACTCGGAGGCGGGGACCGGCGAGAAGGTCCTTATGAGCCGTCGCGCGTTCGCGCCTCGGGATTCCTCCTGCCCCTCTTCTACCTCGACATCGAGACGACGGGTGACGATCCTCAACAAGACCGGATCGTGTCGATCCAGTACCGCCAGCTCGATGACGCGTACGCGCCAGTGGGCCCGCTCCAGATCCTTGCGGAGTGGGAGTGGGGGGAGAAGCAGATCATACTGACGGCCATGGGGAAGGGAGTTCTCGAGACAGGCTGGGATTTCGTGCCCCTCGGGAACCGGCTCCGCTTCGATCTTACGTTCCTGATCGAGCGGGCGATGAGGTGGGGGCTCCTCTCCTGGGACGCCGCGGCGCTCAAGGTCTTCTGGTACACGAAACCGTTCCTCGATCTCCAGCCGGTGCTCGTGTTGATGAACCGCGGCCAGTTCACGGGATCGAGCCTGGAGGCCTTCGCGGAGAAGGAGAGCGGCAGGCAGGTCCCAGGATGGTACCGTCTAGGCCAGTTCTCCGACATCATCGACTACGTCAAGAAAGAGCACGAGGCCGCACTCTCCCTCCTGCGCGAGGCGCGGGACCTGCTTGCCGAGCTCGGAGACAGACGGCGGCGGACCTAGCTCACGGTTCGACGGACCGCATCCGCGGCTCGGGACAGCTCCAAGCTCAGCGATTCCGGGGTCCGCGTGTTCATCCGGACCGCGAGGATCGCCTCCTGGCCTGCGCTCAGGACGACCGTGCTGCGCCTCGATCCTCGGAGATCGAGGCGTACGAACTCCTCCCGCGACTCCTCGGATGCCGTTGCGGCGGAAACGAGCGACCTGCACTCCTGGGCGAACGCGGGGGCGTCCGTTCGACCTGCGAGGATCCGGCCGTTCCGCGTGAGGATCATGGCCTCCTCGACTGCGGGAATCGACACGAGTTCATCGAGGATCCGGGCGAGGGTGGTCTCCGCAAAGGGCTCATCCATGTGACACGCCGCAGAGCCGAGCGAGGAAACGCATACTTAACGTCCATGGCCAAAAAGATGCCCCGTGAAAACGGGTGCGTGCCTCACGTCAATACTCGAAGTCGGCGACGCGGTAGGCCATCGTCTCATGAGTGGCCTCGACCACGATGCCGAGGGTGTACGCGTACAGGAGAATCCTCAGAGGGTACGGCCCGTCCTGGCCGGTCGCGTTAAAGAGGTAGGCCTCGAACCGCAACGTGAGGGTGAGACGACCCACGGCGAGATCGCCCTCGAACCGAACGTATGCCGTGTGCCAGGGTGCCAACTCGAGCGCGGCCTCCAGCGAGTACCGGGAGGGGGCCTCGACGAGGACCACGATCGAGATCTCGAGGTACTCGAATCGTCCATTGCCATTCGTGTCGACGCCTCGATCCGTGATGGACTCGAACGCGACCACGATGTCGAAGTCCGTGTGTCGATACGCGGCCGTCAGGAAGGACCGCCGAAGGGTCCACTCGGGGCTCTGGGTGCCCGGAGCCACGGGCGACAGGACCACGGTCACGTTGTACGGACCATCGATCCCCAGTGCGTGAATCGCACCGCCGAGGAGTTCAAGGGAGACGACATGGGAGCCTTCCGGGAGGATCCGAGTCTCGAAGTCATTGAGTCGACAGTACCCCGCGTCCACATCGAGGCACGCACCGACCGAATAGTTGCCCGAGATCCGGACCTCAATCGTGGCGTTCACGAAGAGCAGATCGTAGAGGCCATCTCCATCGGCGTCAAACGGCGTCTCGCCTAGCGCCCCCGAGAACATCGCGCCCGTCGGCTCGAAATCGGACCACGCGTACGCGGAGGTCGTGTAGGTCGCATGGACCGCGGTCCCAGGATAGAACTGATGAACGGTCACGTTCACGGCGTACGGTCCATCCCGACCGGCAGCCCACAGCGACACGCCTCGGAAGGACACGTTTACAACGTGCCGCCCCGGGTCGAGGTAGAAGTCGGCATAGCCGCTGACGTAGGTCCGCTGATCGAACGCGATGAAGGCCTCAAGTCGATAATATCCCGGAGCCGCGAGTTCCACGACGACCCCCACGACGAGGTAGTCGTAGAGGCCGTTCCCGTCCACATCCTGTCCGAAGTCGGTCGTCCTCGAGACATCGATGGACACGGGCGGATCGAATCGATCCGCTTGGTACGCGGCCGTGATGTGTGTCCCCCGGTCGAGCCGGCCGTAGGCCCCGCCGTAGAGCGTGAACTCAATCCAGTAGGGTCCCGACGCGCCGCGAGCGAGGAGCCGATACGTGTCGAAGCGCAGGGTCACCACGGGGTTCCCTGGCTCGACCTCCGTCTGGTTGAATGCATGGACGATCTCCGAGGACGTGTACAGGGCCGCGTTCAGCCACACCGTCCCCGGCTCCAGGACCGATAGGACGACCTCGACGACAATCTGGTTAAACAGGCCGTCGCCGTCCGTGTCGAGCGCATAGTCGCGGTGGGGAGGGGCGAGCAGGAACGGGATTTCCTCGAACGCCGTGTAATTGTAGAACCGGGTCCCGAACGAATCGTACGCGAACACGACGTTGTGGCTATCGCTCGAAAGGCTCAGGGCAATCCGATAGGACGTGTTGAGTCGGGAGGCGTTCAGGGGGACCGTGTCGAAGAGCACGCGGAGTCGATGGATCCCAGGTGCGAGGGCCGAGACGTTCGAACCGTAGAACGTGAAGGCCCCGTAGTAAGACGACTCGACCCTGACCGACAAGATGTATGTATCGGCTTCCCGGACGTCGACCACCGCCTCGATCACGAGGAAGTTGTACCTCCCATCGCCGTCCGTATCGAGACCGTACTCCGCATGAGGCGGTGCGAACGCTGCGGGGGGTTCCTCGAACCACTCGTATCGGTAACCGGCCGTCACGTAGTCCTCGAAGTAGAGGTCCCGGTGGGTCGAGTTGTCGATCAGGTAGAGGCGGATCGTGAAGCTGCCGACGTAGCCGAGGAGCCTCAGTTCGACGCCATCGAACCAAAGTCGGAGCCGGTAGGTGCCCGGTTCGTACGTCGAGACGTTCCCGGCAGCGACGTTCGGGCAACACGGGTTGATTGTCCACCCACTCAGGATCAGTTCGGCCCGGTAATAGACCTGGACGGGGACCTCTACCACCATGTAGTTGAACCGACCGTCTTGATCCGTATCCAACCCGTAGTCGGCCAGAGGGCCCGTCACGCGCGCGACAGGTCCCCGGAACTGTCGGCGGTCGTACGCGTGCGTCGTATACAGATCGGAATCGTGGCCCGAGTAGGATGAGATCGTCAGGTAGACGTGGTAGGGTCCGTCGAACTGAGACACGTTAATCGGTTCGCTCCGGAACCGCACGGAGACCTTCTGGACGCCCTCGGTCAGGTCCCCGTACGCGTAGGTCCGATCTATGTAGTAGTCCGACGTCTCATTGAAAACCCCCGTCAACGTGGCCTCGATCGAAAACGAGGCGTTCCCTTTCGCGACCACAGACAGATTGAGCTCGAGAAATTCGAAAAGTCCGTCGCCGTCGACGTCGACCCCGTAGTCGTCGTGGGTACCGAAGAAAGAGACTCTGGGACCGGCGAAGGACCGCCGGTCGTACGCGGCGGTCCACACCGTTACGTTGTCCAACGAAAGGCTGTCGTCGCGGAGATACACGTCCGCACGGTACGGCCCGTCCACATCGGATGTGTTGATCCAGATGCCCGAATATGTGAGGCGGACCGATGCCCAGCCAGGCTCTAGGTGCATGCTGACCTCCGCGAAGCCGACGTCTCGAACGGGTTCCCGGGTGTACAGCCAGCCCCACACGAAGTACGTGCCCGCCTGTTCGACGCGGACGCCCAGGTCGATCGCGAGCTCCTCGAACTGGCCATCGCCGTCCGCGTCGATCGCCGTGTCCGAATACGGTGGTTCGAACGAAGCCGGCGGGGCCTGGAACGAGGTTGGATCGTACGCCCGGGTCACGTGGACGTCCTCGTCGAGCACGGTGTTCGTCGGGGAGTGGACGAACGTGAGGTAGACGAGGTACGGTCCCGACGCGCCGCCGAGTCGGATGCCGACGCCCCGGAACCGGAGCTCGATCGTCACGGGGCCCGGCGCGTAGGACGAGAAGCGGTCATCCCACAGGCTCTGGTTCCCCGCCTGGAAGTACGCGGACAGACGGTAGTAGGGACCGTAGTAGTCCACGTACGGGTCGCGGGCGCCCACCGAGACGTTCACCCTCAAGACCAGGACGTCGAAGAGCCCGTCCCCGTCCTCGTCGAGAGGGAAGTCGTGATGCGGAGGGTTGAACTGGGATGTCTCGGAGGCCACGGTGACGATCTGGGTCGTGTTCGCGGAGCCCCCGATTCCATCGAGCACCCACAGGGTCACCGCGAAGGTCCCCGGGCTCCGGTACCCGATCGAGACGTACCGCTCCTGGCTCGTCTGGCCGTCGCCAAAGTCCCAATGGTACGCAAGGGGGTCCCCATCCGGGTCGAAGGAACAACTCCCGTCGAACGTCACCCCGTCGTTCACGGTGGGGTTCGACGGGTAGTACGTGAAACAGGCGATGGGAGGATCGTTCGACTCGAACCGCTCCGCCAGGATCGAAGTCCCAGGGCGGCCCTGCGCCGTGAACTCGAGCCGATACCGAACGTCCGCCTGGAGCAGGACCGGGCCGAGCTCCTGGCCCGTCCTCCCAAGCCTCCACTGACCGATCAGGAAGGGCACGCCCGGCGATTCCTCGTAGATCTTGACGGTCACGAACGGGCCCGAGAGACGGACAAGGCGGAGGGACCACTCGCCCGGGACGGCGGGCCACACGTACGTCACGTACACGTCGCTCTGGAGGCCGCCGGGTGGGGATCGCACGATGTAGAAGACCCGGTCCGGGAAGGCACCCTCCTCGTACCCCTCCGCCTGCGTGAAGCTCGCCACGAGGAAGGCGGTGAACACGACCGCGTAGGCGACGTAGACTGCAACGACGCGCCGCACGACACCCTCCGTCCAGCCCGGCCGCCCGGGCCCCGAGTTCGAAAGCGGATGCGGCGCCTTAACCGTTGTGTATGGAGGGGGACCGTTTGGCGCAGAGCCGTGGAGACCGAGCGGAAAGACAAATAGGCCCCTCCCGGATAGAGGCGGCCGCCGAGGTGGCTCCGCTGGACTTTGCCCTCTCCGAAGTGCAGGATCTTCTGCGGAGGACGGTGCGCGAGTTCGCCGAGAAGGAGGTCCGACCGGTCGCGGGCCATGTCGATCGGACCGGAGAGTTCCCGCGAGCGACGATCGGCAAGATGGCCTCCCTGGGTCTTCTCGGGATGACGATCCCCGAGAAGTACGGAGGCGCGGGCCTCGACACGGTGTCGTACGTCCTGTGTCTCGAGGAAATCGCCCGGACGTGCGGTTCGCACGCCCTGATCATGGCGGCCCACAACTCCCTGTGCACGGGCCACATCTACCTCGCGGGCACGGAGGACCAGAAGCACAGGTTCATCCCGGATCTGGCGAGCGGTCGGAAGATCGGGGCATGGGCCCTGACGGAGCCGACGAGCGGGTCCGACGCCGCCGCGATGAAGACGGTTGCGCGGCGCACGGCGCACGGATGGGTCCTGAACGGGGCGAAGAACTTCTGCACGAACGCCCCCGTCGCGGATACCTTCGTCGTGATGGCCGTCACGGATCCCGGGAAAGGGAGCCGGGGGATCAGCGCATTCATCGTGGGGCGTCACACGTCGGGCCTCACGGTCGGCCGGATGGAGGACAAGCTCGGCGTGCGCGGAAGTGTGACGGCCCAGGTCCTCCTCGCGGAGTGCGAGGTCCCGAGGGAGGCCCTGCTCGGTCCGGAGAACGGAGGGTTCCTTGACACGCTGAAGATCCTCGACGGTGGAAGGATCGGGATCGCGGCGATGGCCGTCGGGATCTCCCAGGGAGCCCTCGAGGCATCAATCGCCTATGCGAAGGACCGAGTCCAATTCTCGAAGCCCATCGCAGAGCATCAGGCGGTCCAGTTCATGCTCGCGGACATGGCCTCGCGGATCGACGCGGCCCGAGCCCTCGTCTGGCGAGCCGCGTGGCTCAAGGACATGGGCCTCCCGTTCAAGAAAGAGGCATCGATGGCGAAACTGTACGCGAGCGAGATGTCCTCCTTCGTCACGAACAAGGCCGTCCAGATCCACGGAGGCTACGGATACATCGCCGACTACCCGGTCGAGCGCATGCTTCGAGACGCGAAGCTCACGGAGATCGGCGAGGGGACGAGCGAGATCCAGCGGCTCGTGATCGCCCGCGAGGTCCTGCGAGGGGCCTGAGGAGGGAGGCGAGGGCACTCCGCGTGGCCTACGGCTTCCGAGGCAGCCTCTTGCGGCGCCTTGAGGCTAGCAGGAGGAGGCCTACGAGGACGACTGCGACGGCCACGCCGACTGCAATCAATACTCCGGTCATTCCGTCCGGAGGTACGAGCGCGGCGATCACGTCCGTCGTGACCTCGGGATCGTGAGCGATCCGGTCCCCGCCGTCGTACGACAGCGCACCAAGGAGAACAAATCCGAGGAACGCTCCGCCAAGCTCCCCGCGCGCGACGATGCGGTGGCCTGCGAGGACTTGCGCGTACACGGGTCGCGTGACACCGTCCACGGTGCTGTTCGAGACCCACGTGACGCGCCCGACCCGAGTCCAGTCCCCTTCGAAGTCGAGAGTCGGACTCCGCAGTCTGCGGGCGAATGACAGGCTCCCCGTCCGGTTGTCGATCGTCTCGTTGCCCGCCGTGGACTCATACCTGGCGCGACCCGTCTCATTCGTCCGATGGACGAGGTTGTCATCGATCCAGTTCGCGACGCCAGGCGGGATCAGGTTCCCGACGATCGCACCGAACTCGAGGAGGAGGCGTCGTGGGGTTCCAGGCTCGTAGTCCCAGCCTTCGATCTCCTGGTCCCACTTCAGGCCGTAGCGGGCGATTGTGCCGCCCCACGTCAGGTCGCCCTGCCGCGTCACGTTCGTGACGACGGGGCGCAGGGGGCGTGCCGTGTCCACGGTGACGCGCCACTGGGGGACCGTGACGTTGTCGATCTCCTCGAGGGAGGCACGAAGATGGAAGGTGAACCGGACCAGGTTGAGCATGTTGTCCCCACGCGCCACGACGCCCTCGTTCACGCCCTCATATGGGAGGTCCGTCGCAGTAAGGTTGAAGCTCCACGTCCGAGAGGAGGCGGTGCTGTTCCGGTCGATCGCTCCGCGCGTCCAGGTCGTGTTCAGGTCGACGCGCTTGAAGACCGGTTCGTCTTCCGTGTACGTTGTGAAGTCCGCGCCGTCATATCCGCGGGTGTAGTTCGCGATGCCGTCGCCGTCCTGGTCGCGATATTCAACGAGATCGAGGAGCTTCACGGCGTAGAGGGTCCAGTACTTCACGGGAACGTTGTCCGCGACGACCCGGCCGCTTTCGTCGACGACCTGCGCGACGCCGAGGTACCTTGCCTTGAGGGCTACCATGTATACGTGGTTCGGGTTCGTCGCGTTGCCCCAGAGAACTCCGAACGCCGCGTCCGCGCCGAAGCGGACGAACACTTTGTCCCCGCCGCCGAGCAGATCCGAAGGCCTGATGTCTTCGACGAGTCGCTCGTTCACGAGGCGCTGCGCTCCCGCCGGGTTCGCCCAGGCGAGACCCGCGAAGAGGAGCGCTGCCACGAGAGCTCCACCCGCTGCGGTTCGGAGTCGGGGGGTCATGGGTTACCTCGGGGCCTCGGGCTCCTCCCGACCCTCATAAACCCGTCGACGCGAAAGTCTGCCTCGATAACGGGAGGAGAGCGTCGGACAGGCAGGACGAACCACTTCTTGTTTGGGCGCGATGCGAAGAGACCCGGCGTCATTCGGCGACCGAGCGCATCGGCCGGGGTGTGAGGCCTGAGGCATGTTCTCACAGAAGACCGACCCGCTTCAGTAGGGCGTCCTGACTCCCCCCGGTCGCGACGGAAACAAGCCGATCGGAAAGCCCGCTCCCTCGAGCGATCACGACCGCCTCGTCTTGCGTGAGAAGATCCCCTGGGGCGTGGGCGTCGGAATTCACGACCGGCGTTGCCTTGGCCGCTTCCGTGATTCGAGCGACGTGACCGTTCGCCGGCGCGTGTGCCCTTCGGCTCGAGATCTCGAGGAACACGTCGTTCGCCCTCGCGAGGTCTGCCTCTTCGGCCGTGATTAGACCCGGGTGGGCGAGGATGTCCACGTCCGGGTTCGACACGGCACGGAGGTTCGTCCCGGGCGCGACCGGCTCTGAGATCGTCTCCCCGTGAACGACGACGATTTGCGCCCCCGCACGCCGAGCCGCGCGCACCGCTTCATCGAGCCGGTCGGGTGGGACGTGGGTGATCTCGACTCCCGGGATCGCGAGGATGTCCCACGACTTCGCAAGCTCGCAATCCGCAATCTCCTGCCGCACGACCCATTCAATGTTCCCGAGGCTCACGTGGTCGGTCACCGTGATGGCACGATGACTCAGGGCCACGGCCCTCCGAATCAGCTCAATGCCCAGGAGTTCCCCATCCGTGAGGACCGTGTGACTGTGAAACTCCGCCCGCTTCACGTTCATCGCCGCCTCGCCTCCAGCTGCCCGAGGACGTCCGCGAACGTCACGCGCGCCCGATACAGGAGGACCAGGGTGTGGAACAGAAGGTCGGCCGCCTCGTGGACGACGTCCTCACGTCGGCCGGTCTCCGAGGCCTCGACGAGCTCGCGCGCCTCCTCCTCGACCTTTGCGCGCATCGCCGCGGGGTTCGCGAGAAGTCGGGCCACGTAGGACTCCGGCGGAGGGCTGCGCTCGCGTTCCCCGAACACGCCCTCGAGTTCCGCGATGACGTCCCTCCGGGGTGCGGGCTCTCCGAAGCACGTCGTCATGCCCGTGTGGCATGCGGGCCCCTTCGGCCGGACCTTCGCGAGCAGGACGTCCCGATCGCAGTCCCACGTCAGAGAGATGACCTCCTGGGAATTTCCGGACTCCTCGCCCTTCCGCCAGAGCCGATCGCGGGCCCGCGACCAGTAGTGCATGAGGCCGGTCTCCTGTGACCGCCGGAGGCTCTCCTCGTTCCCGTGGGCGACCATCAGCACGTCCCCGGTGTCCGCATCCTGTGCAACGACCGTGTACAGATCCCCTTCGGCCACCATCTCAGGTCTCCTTCCGAATCCGGATGCCCCCTCGCTCCAGCGCCCCTTTGATGTCCGCGATGCTCAACTCCCCATCGTGGAGGACGCCGGCAAGGAGAGCCGCGTCCGCGAGGCCCTCCCTCAACAGGTCCGCCGCGTGGCGCGGTGCCCCGAAACCGCCCGACGCGATG
>Ga0209641_10003016_pt1 | contig 14194 bp, 15 predicted proteins | sample RifCSP16_1_FD_184022 | JGI IMG/M metagenome (GOLD analysis project Ga0209641, IMG submission 184022) | Soil microbial communities from Rifle, Colorado - Rifle CSP2_sed 16_1 (SPAdes) (version 2) | ecosystem: Environmental > Terrestrial > Deep subsurface > Rock core/Sediment | place: Rifle...
GCCGAACGAGACCGGGAGGAATTCGCGGTTCATATACTCCCGGAACAGGCTGATGTCGAAGCTCTCGAGCCTGCCGTCATGGAACCGCACCACGGTGCTCGGCGGGATCGCGATCGGCCGCGCGCCTGCCCGGAGGAGAGCGTCAAGGACCTTGAGGTTCAGGGCCTTCACGTCCCGCTGGACCTGCGCGACGGCGCCGAGCTGTGCCTTGTTCTCGAAGCCCATGTGGAGCCGGTGTTTCGCGGCAAGGATGTGGCCGTACGACCCCGCGCCGTGGACGACGACCGTCTCCGGCTCCTTCGCCGCGGTGACCTCGCGGGCGAGGCGGGATAAATCGGGTCCCCGGAGCGACCGGTATTTCCGTTTGTTCGTGATGACGGAGCCGCCGAGCTTCACGATGAGCATGGGAGCTGGGCGGAATTGGAGTGCGGGTTAAAAGCTTGCCACATCTCGCGCGCGGGGCCGCGATGAGGGGACGAACCGTTAAATAGCGGCGGTCGCTTCGAAACGGTCCTCGAACCATGCCGCGAAAGCCGAACTCGATGTACCGCCAGATCAGCGGACAGGCGTACACGCGCAAACAGTACATGGGCGGCGTGCCCCAGATCCGGATCAGCGCGTGGGACGTCGGCGATCTCCGGACGAGGTTCCCCCTGAAGGTCCACCTCATCGCAAAGGAACCGTGCCAGATCCGGCACATCGCGCTCGAGGCCGCGCGGATCAGCGCGAACCGGTACATCGCGAAGCAGGTGGGGAACGCGTACCACCTCAAGCTCCGGCTGTACCCGCACAACGTCCTGCGGGAGAACAAGATCGCGACGGGTGCGGGGGCGGATCGAATCTCCCAGGGGATGCGCGCGGCGTTCGGCCGGCCCGTCGGCACGGCCGCGAGGGTGCAGGCCGGAACGAAAATCATGACGATCGAGACGACGGAAGCGAACCTCGGGCACGCGAAAGTGGCCCTCCGGAAGGCCGGCGTGAAGCTGCCGACGCCGTGGCGCTTTGAGGTCGAGATGACGAAGGTGAAGTAGCCCAGATCGGCCCGGCGCAGTCGATCCTGTACCGTTCTCTACCCAGAGATTCCGATGCGACCCTTCGAAAGGGACGTCTCACACGGGTTGGCTGCAGGACATACAGAATCGGGCCGATTCCGGGTTCAGGCGCCCACAGTTTCGGCAGCGAACCCGCACGTCACCCGCACGCATCTCCTCCCGCTCACGAACCGTGCTCCCGCCTCCCGCTCCCGTCACAGCGCCCACGAGGAGGAAAATCCACCAGAGGCGGACGAGCCAGCCGCCAACTCCCGCGAGGACTCCGCCAATGACGAAGAGCATGATCGCTCCGAAGAACGACTGGAAGAACGTCCCGATCGAGAAGGAATCGCTCACTGCCGCGCCAATGAAGCCAGAGAAGAAGCCGATCATTCCGTAGACAATGATCAGGAGGCCAATGATGAGGAAGACCGCCCCCACGAGGAGGACCGTCACGGCCCCCCAGCCGAACGGGAAGGTCGGCGGGCCCCGGACGCGGGTCGCGGCATACGCGGAGGGAAGAGCGATGGGCGTCACGGTCCTGACGGGCCACGATGGCACATCGAATTCGTCTCGACGGTGTGCCGTAGGATAAAGGATTCGACCACGTTCCCGAGCATGGTATTCATGGCGGGCGCCTTCCAACCGACGCATTCATCACACGAGACGCGCCTTGACGAATCGTGGCGGCTCCCCGAACACTGACCCGATCGGCGACTGCTGCGATCGTCCTGCTCGCCCTCGGGGCCGTCACAAGTTTCTGGTCCGTTGGGTGGTGGGTCGATCGATCTTACGGTGTCTACGTCTGGGCAGACGAGGGAGTTTCTTGGACCCTCTGGATTCCTCACCACTCCGTCCCAATGCCCTGGAACGCGGAAGGCTCGGTCCAAGTCGCAGGCTCGGCGAGTACGCCGTACGGGTTGCTCCTGAATATCACGGGCTCCGGCTCGGCGCGATTGCGGTTTTTCACGACGGCAGTTGGATTTGCGGAGAAACCCTGGCACGTGGGCCTGGAGCTGAATCTGAGCGGGCACGGAGGAGGACCCTGGCCCTCGCGATACCACGTGTGGCGAGACAGCTCGGATCCAAGTGCGAACATCAGCATCGGTGGTGGGCTCGGGCTTCAAGGGCATCGTCTCGGGGAGGATTGGCAGTGCGGGGGACCAAGATATTCCGGATGGCCCAGCGAGGGATGGAGCGAAGTCCCTGAACGATTCTGGGATTGTCTGGGTATGGGCTACTTCTTGCCGGGAGTCATCCCCGCGGCCCTCCTCATGCCCGGGACGGTTCTCGCTGTCGTCGAGCTCCACCGTCGACGTCGACCATGAGGGAACAGGTTTTTCCGGGATCCCGTCCGTAGCGGAGGTCCCATGGGCGACATCGGCCGGGTCCTCGACGTAATCCGCGGGCGGAACGCGAAGACCGTCGGTCTCCAGTTCCCCGTCGGCCTCCGTACGAAAGCGGTCGAGCTCGCACAGGAGATTGAGGCGAAGGCGGGCGTGACGTGCATCGTTTCCGCGGATCCCTCATTCGGCGCGTGCGACGTGCCTGACATGCCCGTGGACCTCATCGTTCACCTCGGCCACGCGCCGATGCCGCACCTCCGCTACAACCCGGTGTTCTTCTACGACCTCGGAAGCCCGCCCCTCAAGGACCTCGGGTTCGTCGATGCCGCCGTCCCGATGCTGCCGAAGCGGGTCGGCCTCCTGACAACGTACCAGTTCCGCGAGTGGGTCCCTGCAATCAAGGAGCATCTCGAGAAGGCGGGGCGGGAGGTCCGGGTGGGCCCGCCGGACCGGCGGGTCGCGTACGCGGGACAGCTCCTCGGGTGCGACTATCACACGGCCACGGTCATTCAAGAGGACGTCGACGGCTACCTCTACGTCGGTACGGGAGATTTCCACCCCCTCGGTGTGGCGATCCTAGTCGACAAACCCGTTGTCGTCGCAGATCCAGAACGAGGCGACGCTCGACGGCTCGACGACGTGAAGGATCGCATCCTCCGGCAACGCCATGGGGCGATCGCCCGCGCGGGGGACGCTCAGATGTTCGGGATTATTGTCTCGAAGAAGATCGGTCAGGTCCGGATGGAGATGGCGGGGGACCTGAAGCGACTCGCGGAGAAGCACGGGCGCGTTGCGGAGATCTTCCTGATGGACCTCGTGTCGCCCGATCTCCTCGAGGGGTACCGGGTCGATGCGTGGGTGAACACAGCGTGCCCGCGGATCGCGATCGAGGACTATCTACTATACAAGAAGCCGATTCTGACGCCGCCGGAATTCGAAATCGTCCTTGGCGAGCGGCCGTGGGACGACTACGAGTTCGACGAGATTCGCGCGTACTAGACTCGTTGGACCGCGGGCCGATGGCGATCGAGAAGGGGTCTTCCGCAACGGCCGGCGGATGGTTATGGTTGAACAACCATAACGCGTCATCGGCGTGCCGCGATGGAGGACAAGGTTGCCTCTCGGAGCCTCTGGAGCTCCTGCCGCATCCGGGCATAGTACGCGTCGCACCGCTGGGCCGCGCGGGAACGCGCCTCCGGCGACGTCGCGGGGCCCATGTATTCCTTGATCTGCTTTCGGGATCCCGCTTTCGTCTCATAGCGCCAGAAATACAGATATCGATGCCCCCGGATCGTAAGTTCGTACACGCCACAGCCAACTTGCACGGAGGGACATCGTGTTATGGTTATTTAACCATAACTGCAGGACGACCGGACCTGTGGCGCGCGGCCCTCAGGCAACGTTAATCCCGACCTCGCGATGACGCCTCCATGGCACGTCCTCCGCGCGTGGTGCAGATCCTCCATCGACTCGCCGTCCAGCCCACCGCACCGCTTCACGAGCACGGGGTCGCTCGGGTGGCGACGGCGATCGCCCGTGGCTACGGCGCGTCTGTTCGTCGGGACGGATATGGAAACCTCGTCGTCGCACCGCCGGGCGCACGGCGAGGGCCTCCGATCTGGCTCGTCGCCCACATGGACCACCCGGGCCTCGAGGTCGTCGGCCCCCGGACGGCCCGCCTCCTTGGCGGCGTCCGACCGACCTACCTCCGCCGCGGAGTGAAGCTCCGGTTCTACCGCGACGAGGAGGCGATCGCCGCCACAATCCGGAAGTTCGACCCACGGACGGAGACGACCTCGTTCCATGGCCCGGCAGCCTCGCGGCTGCGCAGGGGCGCTTTCGGCGTCTGGGAGCTCGAGGACTTCCGCATCGTCGGCGACCGCGTCCGCGCGCGGCAGCTCGACGACATTGCGGGCTGCGCAATCTCGCTCGCGGCGATCGAACGGGCGTGCGGCGATCGACGCCAGAACCTTCGCGCGCTCCTCACCCGGGCGGAAGAGATTGGCTTCGTTGGCACTCTCGGCGCCGCGGTCGACGGACGCATCCCGAGGAACGCCTGGATCATCAACGTCGAGGCGAGCAAGGCAATCCCCGGCGTCGCAATCGGAGGCGGCCCGGTCATCCGCGTCGGCGACCGGGCTCGCACGTTCGATGCGGGTGCCGAGAACCTGCTGCTGGCCGCCCGGACGAAGCTTGGGGATCGGTCGCAGGTCCAGCGCGCCCTGATGAGCGGCGGCACCTGCGAGGCGACACCTTGGAACCTCCTCGGCCATCGCGCGACGGGCCTCGCGATCCCGCTCGGGAACTACCACAACATGGGGGTTCGGAACCGAATGCAGCCGGAGGTCGTCGCGATCGGTGACGTCGCGACCGCCGTGGACCTCATCGAGCTCGCGGCCCGAAACGTGCCCGCCGCCCTGCGACGGGATGAGACCTCACGGGCTCGCATCTTGAGGTACCTCCGGAAATACGGCGGCCGCCTGGCGCGCTCCCGATGAGCCGGCGGAAACCGCTTTAGGTCTGCCGCCGTTCGCGGTCCCGTGGGAAACCGCGCGATCATCCTCCTGAGCGGCGGCATGGACTCCGCCACAGCGCTCGCGATGACGAAGGCGGAGGGCTTCGAGGTCGTCGCGCTCACGTTCGACTACGGTCAGCGGCACCGGAGGGAAATCGAGGCCGCGAAGCGGGTCGCAGAGCACTTCGGCGTCCAGGACCATCGGATTGTCAAGCTCGACCTCACCGCGATTGGCGGGTCCGCGCTTACGGACGCGCGCATCCGCGTGCCGGAGCAGCGGAGCCTGGAGGAAATTGGCCGCGGAATCCCGCCGACGTACGTTCCCGCCCGGAACACGATCCTCCTGTCATACGCACTCGCCCTCGCGGAGGCCACAGGAGCGAAGGCGATCGTGATTGCGGCGAACGCAATCGATTACTCCGGCTACCCGGATTGCCGCCCTGAGTTCTACCGAGCCTTCTCCGAGGTCGCCCGCCTCGGAACCAAGCGGGGTGTCGAGGGCGATGCGATCGATGTTCACACGCCGCTAATCGGCATGACGAAGGCGGACATCGTCCGGAAGGGCGAGATGCTCGGCGTCCCATGGAAGCTCACATGGTCGTGCTACCATGGCGGGGAGAAGGCGTGCGGGGTGTGCGACTCGTGCCAACTCCGCTTGAAGGGATTCCACGAAGCGGGCGTGAAAGACCCACTTCCCTACGCCAGGCGCCCGCCTGCTGCCGCCTAGCCGACAGGTCCCCACTCTATTCCTCACTCTATTATACGGCGTACCGCCTTGCGCGCCATCGAATGGAACCCGCCGTCGTCGCTCGAGCGAAACCGGGGGAGACGGTCCTCCTGAGCGAGTGCTACGCAAGCATCCAAGGAGAGAGCACGCTCGTCGGGACGCCCACGGTCTTCGTTCGCCTGTACACGTGCAACCTTCGGTGCGTTTGGTGCGATTCGATGTACGCCGTCGAGGGCGGGGAGTTCCGCGACATTTCTGTCCCGGACCTCGTTGCGGAGATTCGACGGCTCGCAAGCGCAAGGGATTCGGGGGGGCGATATGGAATCTCGCATGTCTGCTGGACCGGTGGGGAGCCATTACTCCAGTGGAAGTCAATCGCAAGGGCGATCGGCCTTCTCCCGGGGGACTTCGTCCACACGATCGAGACGGATGGAGAGGTCGACTTGCGCCCATTCAACGAGGCGGTTCGAGGGTATCACGACGCGGGCCAAGTACGATACATCATGGATGTGAAATGCCCCGGTTCAGGAATGAAGGCAACGAAGGCGTTCGAGAACCTACGAATTCTGGACCATATGGACGAGGTGAAATTCGTCCTCCTCGACCGACAGGACTACGACTTCGCGAAGGAGGTCCTCGCGACCTACGCGATTCCCACGGACACGATCCTATTGTCTCCCGTCACGCCCGCGCACGAGGTCGCGTACGGCCTCGATCCCGCCACGCTCGCCTCGTGGATCCTCGAGGATCGACTCGACGTCCGCCTCCAGCCCCAGGTCCACAAGTTCATCTGGCCCGGGAAGGAACGCGAGATCTAGGAAGGCATCTTCATCTACTCCCGCCATCTTAGCCAGCGCGTGCGCTTCGAGGAAATCAATCACACCGCCGACGTCGCCATCCGAGCGTACGGCGCGACGCCGGAGGAGCTCTTCGCGAATGCGGCCGCAGGGATGTTCAGCCTCGTCGTCGACCTCGAGACCGTGAAGCCTGTTGGCGAGGTCGAGGTCCGCGTGGCGGCGGACGACCTCCCGGGCCTACTCGTGAACTGGCTCTCCGAGCTCGTCTTCCTCCACGAGACGCAGCGCCTCCTGTTTTCCGCGTTCGAGGTCCGCCTCGACGGTACCGCGTTACGGGGCCGCGCGCGGGGCGAGGCGATCGACAAAAAGCGGCACGATCTCAAGCTCGCTTTGAAAGCGGTCACGTATCACCACCTCCGGGTCGACCTCGACCACGGGGTCGCGGAGGTCGTGTTCGACATCTAGGGGTCCCGATGATCCGAGGGGTCACGTTCGACTGGTGGCACACGATCGCGGAGACGCCGGGGCCCGACTACGACGCGTGGATTCGAGAGATCCGGATCGCCCGCGTGCATGAGGTTCTCGAGGCCGCGGGGGTTGCCACGAGCGCGGATGCCCTGTACACGGCGTACGACCGGCACACAGACATTCTGAAACAGACCTGGAAGAGGGACATCGACCTCACGGCGGAGGAGCAAATCGACGCGTTCGTCGACTTCGCAGGTATTCACCTCCCCGATGATGGAGTCGTCACGGCCATCGCGGACGCGTTCGGCGGCGCGATCCGCGCGAAGCCTCCGATCCTGTATCCCCACGTCTCCGAGGTTCTGTGGCGCCTCCGCCGCGAAGGCTACCGGATCGGGCTCGTGTCGAACACGGGCCGCACCTGGGGCCGAGTCCTCCGGATTCTCCAGGACGGCTTTGGGATCGGGACGGCCTTCCATGCGAGGGTGTTCTCCGACGAGGTCCGCGTGCGGAAACCCGACCCAAGGATTTTCGAGATTGCTGCGAACACCCTCGGGCTTGCCCCGCGCGAAATCGCCCATATCGGTGACGACGTGGACGCGGACGTGGCGGGCGCGAAGGACATCGGGATGCGGGCGGTCTGGTTCAACACCGGGTTGTGGCCCGACGCCGCGACGGACCGCGCAGACGCGGAGATCCACGACCACGCGGAGCTACCCGAAATCCTCGCGAGGTGGCGGGGGTGAAGGCGACCGCGATCGCGCACCCGATCCAGGGGCTCATCAAATACCACGGCCTCGCGGACCCGGTCCTGCGGCTCCCGTTCCACGACTCGATCAGCGTGTGCACTGCGCCGCTCACGACCCGCACGACCATCGAGATCGGCGACTATCCGCGGGACGTCGCCGTGATCGACGAGAAGCCCGTCACGGGTCGCGAGATGGAACGGATCCTCGCCGTCGTCGACGCTGTGCGTGCCCGCGCCTCCGTTCGAGATCGGTTCCGGATGGAGAGCGTGAACGACTTCCCGTCAAACGTCGGCCTCGGCGCGAGCGCGTCCGGGTTCGCGGCCCTTGCGTTGGCGGCCTCGAAGGCCGCCGGAATGGACCTCTCGCTTGCGGAGGTGTCCCGGATCGCCCGGCTCGGTGCGGGATCCGCGACGCGCGCGGTTACGGGCGGGTTCTCGAAATGGCGCCGCGGGGTGAGCGACGCGGACTCGTTTGCGGTTCCGCTCGCAGGACTGGAGCTCCAGATGGGGATCGTCGTCGCCCTCGTTCCCGCGTACAAGGAGACGGAGTCCGCCCATGCGGAGGCGCCCGCGTCCCCCCTGTTCCAGGCCCGCCTCACAGAGATCCCGAGGCTCCTCGCTGAGATGGAGCTCGCGATCCGCAAACGGGACATCGGCGCGGTCTGTGCCCTCGCGGAACGGGACACACTCCTCCTCCATGGCATCACGATGACGGGGCCGCGGGAACTCCTCCTCTGGCGGCCGGAGACGGTCCAGGTCATACACGCCGTGAAGCGGATGCGGGAGGAGGGGATTCCTGCCTTCTTCTCGATTGACACGGGAGCGACCGTGTACGTGAATACGTTCCCCGACAAGGCCGACATCGTCGAGGCCCGCATCCGCGACCTCGAGATTCCAACGATCCGGTGCTCCGTCGGGGGGCCTGCGCACCTCGTGGAAGACCATCTCTTCTGAACGCCAAGTCTTTTTACCCGCATGCCCGTTTCGGTATTCGATGCGGATTATTCTCCTCGGCCCTCCGGGCGCGGGGAAGGGGACGCAGGCCGTGCGCCTCGCCGAGAAGCTCGCCGTGCCTCACATCTCGACGGGCGACATCCTGCGACGGAACGTCGTGAAGAAGACGAAGCTCGGCCTCCAGGCGCAGCCATACATGGCAACGGGCAAGCTCGTCCCTGACAATCTCGTGATCGAGATGACAGCGAAGCGGCTCAAGGAGAAGGATGCCCGCAAGGGCTTCATCCTCGATGGCTTCCCGCGGACCCTCGCGCAGGCGAACGCGCTCGAGGACCTCACGGAGATCGACGTGGTCGTGAACCTCTTCCTCGATCCGGAGGACCTCGTGAAGCGGTCCACGGGCCGCCAGGTGTGCCCGAATTGCGAGGCCGTGTATCACGTCCTCACGAACCCGCCGAGGAAGACCAACGTGTGCGACAAGTGCGGGAGCGACCTCGTCCAAAGGGAGGACGACAAGGAGGAAGTCGTCCGGACCCGGATCACAACGTACGAGGACCTGACGGAGCCGCTCTGCATGTACTACAAGGAGAAGGCCCTCCTGCGAGACGTGTACGCGAGCGGCCACATCGAGGAGATCTTCGAACGAATCCTCGAAGCGCTCCGCCGCTGAACCCGATACTCAGCCGGGAACCCTTAATACGGGGCACTCTGCTGAATTTCCCGGCCGACCGATGGATGACCTCCCGTGGCGGGTGCTGAACCTCGCGGCAAAACGTGGTTACATCGGGGCATCGCGCGAGGACTTCTTCCGCGAGATCCGGGGCGTCGTGTACGACGACCTCGAGAGGGCGGTCCTCGACCTCGAGAAGGCCGGCGCCGTGAGCGTCGAGTGGCTCGCGGACAGCCGGTTCCTCGTGTCGATCACGGAGCTCGGGTCGCGAGAGGTCCGGGAGGAATACGAGCGCCGCCTGAAGGCGTACGAGGAGAGGATCGCGGAACAGCGTCACAAGGCGGGGCTCGACCGTGTGTGATGCAGCCGCTTAAGGGATAGGATTAAACGAGGGGCGGGTTTGTGTGCGCCCGCGCCCGAGTGGGGTAGCTTGGATATCCTAGAGGCCTGCGGAGCCTCAGACCTGGGTTCGAATCCCAGCTCGGGCGTCCGCCTTGGAACCTCCCGGCTTCACATCATCCCGATTTCGCCGAGCTTCTCCGGGAGGTACGTGTCCGTCACATAGTCGAGGCCGTACTTCGCGAGCGCCTGTTGCTCCGCCTTCTTGTTGATCTGGAGCATCGTGTTGATCTCCGTCCTCCAGAAGTCCGTCGCAAACCGCGGATCGCTGAGTTCGGCGTTCAGCGCCCCGATGTCCCGCGGTGTGAGTGCGTCCGTCGGGAGCTCGTAGTTCAGGATGTCGGAGGCCGTGATCCCGACGAACTCCGCCGTGGGCGTTGCAAGAAATTCCGAGATGTGTGCGGTCTTTATCGCCCCGTACGCGACGGATGCGTGGATTCGGAAGCTCCAGGGGTCGCCGTCCACGAAAACCGCGCAAGGCAGCTTCAGCTCCTCGTTCATCCGCTTGAGGAGCCGGCGCGTGGAGCGCGACGGCTGACCTTTTAGGTGGACAAGGATGCACTTTCCGTCCTCGTCGAACCCGTTCTCGACGAGACGATCGAACATGCCGCCCGTCTCGATTGCCAGCAAGAATTTCGCGTCGGCGCTCCGGAACTTGACCTTGTCCTTCTCGACGTAATATGGGATCGTATATCCCGCATCACCGACATCGTCACGGCAGTTGATCCGCCTTCGTTCGCCGTTGCGGGTAACCTCCTCAATCGTCAGGTTCCCGATCAGACTCGCCCCGCTCTCCTCCGGACGGAGCTTGAAGTCCTCCCGCAAGAGGAGGGTGATTACCTCGAGGTCCTCTGCAAGGAGGTTCGACTCGTCCTGGCTGTGGAACTTTGCGAGATCCCAGCCCTCGGAGATGTAGTACATCTCTCGCAGTGTCGACGACTTGCTGTGCTGGATCATGTCGCGGATGAAATCGAGCACGTACATCGTCCGGAGGAGCATGAGCGCGCCCTTCATCTTCTTCGCAGAGCGGACGCCCATCAGTTTCCCGTACTTCCAGACCGCGTGCTTCGGATCGAACCGTATGTTCGCCTTCGTCCGCAAGGGGATATTCATCTTCGGGATCTGGCCGTCCTTCAGTTCCCCATAAATCTCCTCCGCGATCGCATACAGCTCCTGGACGGCCTTGTCCGCGCCCTCCGCCTCAGTCATCCTCCAGCACCTCCTCCGTCTCGTCGTAGTCGATCTCGCCTTCGTCCTCCGCGGGCGGTGGAACCTCCTCCCCGGTCTCGAACTCCGTGTAGTTCAGCTCCCAGTCCCCGGGCAGAGGCTCCGCGCCGATCACGAGCTCCGGGCTGATCCCGCTCACGTACAGCTCCGCCTCATCGTACTCGTCCTTGTCGAGGCCTGTGAACTCGAACGTGACGGACGCCTTCTCCACGGAACCAATCCGCTTCAACTCCCACGTGACCTTGCCGTCCTCGCGGACCTCGTCGGGCTTCGGCTCGACCGTGCCCAGCTTCGCGGCGCGCGGGAGGAGGGCATGGAGGTTAAACTTCTTCCCCGCGGGCGTGAAATTGTGCACATCGACCGTCACCGTATGCCTCCTCGCCTTCGCATCCCATGCGATCGATTCCTCGATCCACACGACGCCCATGATCTTCGTGATCGTCGCGTCGAGGTTCGGGACTGTCTTGTCAACGACCTTCGCGGACTTCTCCGCGATCTTTGGAAGGATCCTCAGGACGATCTCGAACTTCTCTCGGGTCTTCGCTCGCCGCGCTTTCTTCGTGAGGTGCGTCTTCAGCCGCCGCCCGCATTCCTTCAGCGCGAGGTCGAGTTCCTCCATGATCTCGGGGATCGGCGCGACCGCTTCCTTCGCCTCGGACGTAAAGGGGACCTTCACGCTCGCAACGTGGACAAGGATGATGGCGGGCCCATACGGGAGCCCTTGACCGCCTCGTTGCTCGAGACCGTAACGTCGCCAATCTACATTCTGCACCGCATGCGTAATCCCGCACGCACCCGCCTGGTACAAGAGAGGCACACGGTTTGCGAAGCGGAGAAATTCCACGGGCTGATCCGGCGGCAGCTCCCCGCCGTAGACGATCCCAACCTCGACCTGAAACGGATTGCCCTGCCATACCGCGGGGTCCCGCGTCAGTGGCGGGGAGTAGAACTCCGGCTTCAGGGAACCCAGGACGTTCTTGAGGCCCTTCTTGATCAGCTTCTCGCCGATTGGGGAGAGGCAGTCCGTCGGCGGAGCCATGATCTTGACACCCTTGATCGCGTCGACGATTTTCTTTGCGGCCTCAAGGTCCAAGGTCTTCGGCTTTGTGTTCGGCGGGACATCCGCCTTGTCGCAGATTTCCTTCGCGACACGGGAGGAGATCCGGGAGAACTCCTCTTCGAGGAACGCGCTGAGCCTGTAGGACTTCGTCTCCTTCGCCATCGCGAGGAACGTACCGAGCTCGATGCCATACGGGTGGGGTTTGATCTCAACTGTTTTCGGCGGGAGCTCCTCCGTGGCACGCTCGAAAATTTTCGATTCACCGTCGGGACCTTTGAACACAATCCTCGCGTGCGGATTCACGATCGCCGTCGCACGAGCGTACTCGAGCGGGCCCTGCTTCGACGAGATGTACCGCCCTTTTAGCGGAATCTCGACGCGCGTGCCATGGGGCTTGTCCCACGTCACAAAGTTGTCTCGCTGCACGCTCGGCCTGTTCCGGCGGGTGTCGACGATCAGCTCGACCTCGTACCCGACGTCCATCTCGGTCGTTCGCGTCCGGATGAGGGTCGGCTTGCCGGTCGTGACCTGGCCGTACATGATTGCGCCGCTCACGCCCAACCCCTGCTGTCCGCGTCGCATCTGCAGGGAGAAGAACCGGGATCCATACAGGAGGCGTCCGAAGACGTTCGCGACTTCGCGCTTCACGATCCCCGGTCCGTTGTCCTCAACCTTCACGACGAACTCATCCTTGTCAGTCTTCTCGATTTCAACGAGCACGTCAGGCAGGATATCGGCATCCTGGCAAGCGTCCAACGAATTGTCGACGGCCTCCTTCACGGCGGTCAGGAGTGCCTTCGTCGGCGAGTCGTATCCCAGAATCTGCTTGTTCCGTTCGAAGAACTCGGAGACGGAGATCTCGCGCTGCTTCTTCGCGAGCTCTTCCGCAATCGACAACGAGGACACTATCCCATCCCTTCCGGCCGCGATATTCTCGGACCCGATTTAAGGATAGCGCAGCGAAATGTGTGGCGGCGGCGTGAGATCATGGATGTCTCCTCCCAATCGAGGACCATGGGCCTATCGGGGGGAGGTGTCCGAAACTGCCCGACCACGCACGCAGAGTGCAACGACGTGGTACGCAACCGCGGCAATCGCGGCTCCTGTGACATCCCACGCGAGGTCGATGAGGTCCCCGACCCGACTCGGAACGAACGTCTGGTGGAACTCGTCGGAGACCCCATAGAGCGCAGCGGCAATAAACGCGAGCAAGGCGGATCGCGAGCGGATTCGGGGGTCCCGCGTCGTCGCAAGCGCTATCGCGAGCCCGAGCGCGAGGAGGCCATACTCAAGCGCGTGGAGCGCCTTGTCGCTCACCGGGACCTGGGCGACTTCTGGCGCGGGGGCCGGAAACGAGGATGCAACAAAGATTGCGGCGGCGTAAGCGACTACAGCGCCCCAGAGGGCGACGGCCCTACGGTTTCGCATCGGGCTTCTCGCCCTCTTCCTCGGCGGTCTTCGGCTCGAACACGGACCCGCATTTTGGACAACGCTCCGCGTCTTCCGCCACGTCGGTTCCGCAGTTCGTGCACATGAACCCGGTCCCGCCCTCCTCGCGGGCGACGGCGGTCGCCGTGCGTGACATCCGCCTGCGCCGCGGGAACCAGAAGAGAAAGACGAGAACGAAATAGAAGAGGATTGGGAGGAGCATGATCTGGAACGCGATGTACAGCGACAGGCCGAAGAATGCCCAGACGCTCGTTACCACGGGTCCCGTCTGCAGCGGCGTCTGCAACCACACGGTGGAAGTGCCATTCACGAACTTGACGGAAAACCAAAAGAAGTACACGCGGTCTTCGACGGACACGTTCGCATAGTATGACTTCCCATTCCGGAGGTCGAGATCGGTCGAATCGACAGGACTCATCGCGATCGGTGCCGACACGGCGGAGAGGCCTTCGACCTTCGTGAGATTCACGAACACCGCGAAGGCCGTTGCGTTCCCGGACCTGTCCGTCAGGTTCGCGGTAAAGTTGTATGCGGCACTCGGCGGCCCTCGACCCGGAGCGACCGTCGCGTTTGTAAGGGACACGAGGGACCCGGACCCGGGCGTGCTCACGGGCACGGGATCCGAGGATGCGATTGCCTGCGTGTCGATCGCCGCGAAGATCAGCGATGCGAGGACGAAGATCACGAGACCATTCATCGCAAGGACTCGGGGCCTTCGATCCTTCAGCCAGTAGGGGAGCACGAACATCGTGATCGGGATGATCCCGAAGACGAGACACCCGAGCGGGCCCAGGAGCGGAATGAGG
>Ga0209641_10003022_pt1 | contig 14177 bp, 14 predicted proteins | sample RifCSP16_1_FD_184022 | JGI IMG/M metagenome (GOLD analysis project Ga0209641, IMG submission 184022) | Soil microbial communities from Rifle, Colorado - Rifle CSP2_sed 16_1 (SPAdes) (version 2) | ecosystem: Environmental > Terrestrial > Deep subsurface > Rock core/Sediment | place: Rifle...
ACGGCACCCGTCCCCTATGGCCACCTGGCGGTGGTCCAACTCGGAGAGCAGTGCCATCTGAGCGGCCCGGGCAGAGCCCACGACCGATTCGAAGCGGACCAGCTCTTGTTCCAGTCGATCGGTCGACCACTGTTCTAGATTCGACTCCATAGCCGCAACGTATCAGGGGGGTACGACAGGAAACGGCCCCGCGTTGGAGGAGTCGGAGAACTTTTCGAGGAGGAGCCATCCATGTTTTCCAGACCTCGAACTGCGGGCTCGGCGATCGGTACCCTCGTTGCCAGTGGTCGTGACTCTCATCAACCGGATCGGACGAACCGCGGCGATCGCCGCGATCCTTTTCGGATCAGTCTTAACAGCCAGCGGGATCACCAGGTATGACGACATGGTGGCCGTTCTCTGGATTGTTGGTGCAGGCTTGCTCTCGCTGGCCGGCGGTGTGGCGTTCCTGGCGGGTCTCGACTTCGGTCGTGGTCGTGGCTGTCGCGTCGTCGGATGGGTGGCCTTCACGTTGGGGTTCCTGTTGCCAACCAGCCTGATCTTCCTCCTGGTGCCACTGAGCCTGCTCGCCTTGCCTGCGGCCCTCCGGAACGACTAACGAAGCGCCGCCATCGCCGCCGCCAAGGCCGCTCCCACGTCTTCGATTCGCAGGTGGACGCCCCCTGTCACCAGCGGCCGACCGCCGACGACCACGTCGGTGACATCGGCGGCGGTAGCTGCGAACACGACCCCGGCCACCAAGTCGTCAGGTGCGAGACCGACTAGACGCGGACTATCCAACGACAGCGTGACCAGGTCGGCGAGTTTGCCCACCGCGAGAGAACCGGCCTCCCAGCCGAGCGACGCCGCCCCGTGAAGGGTGGCGGCCCGCAAAAGGTCGGCGGGTGGATGAATTCCTCGCCGTCCCGAGACCAGCCGTGCGTTGAGCTCTACCGCCCGGGCCTCCTCGAAGAGGTCGATGATGGCGTTGGAATCGGACCCGAGACACAGACGGGCGCCGGCGTCGATAAGCGCCACCGACGGACCAACTCCGTCGCCAAGATCTCGCTCCGTAGTCGGGCAGAAACAGACCAGCGCCGGGGTGAGCAGCCCGATGTCGGCCGCGGTCAGGTGGGTGGCGTGAACGGCCGTGAAGGTAGGTCCGATCGCTCCGACCTCCGCCAGCAGCCCGGTGGGGGATTGGCCGTAATGGGCCAGGCAGGCCTCGTTCTCGGCTGGTTGCTCGCTGACGTGGGCGTGCAGGACCGCTCCGTGATCCTTCGCCCACGAGGCCACCTTGCGCATGGAATCGGGATCGACCGCCCGCACACTGTGAATGGCTGCCCCCAACCTCGCCGTGCCTTCGGCTGCCAGGGCGTCGACCCGCTCGACCCAGGAATCCGCCGAACCGTCTCCGAACCTCTCCTGCACCCCGCTCAGCCCTAGATCGATCCCTCCTCGCAGGTAACAGGTGTCGAGCAGAGTGATGCGAACGCCGGCTGCCTCGGCCGCGGTGAGGAGCGCCCTGCCCATTTCGTTGGGGTCGTTGTAACGGCCTCCTCCCGGCAGATGGTGGAGGTAATGGAATTCGCCCACGGTGGTGATTCCCGACAGCGCCATCTCGGCGAACACGGCGGTGGCCAGGCTGCGATAACGGTCGGGGTCGAGCCGGTCGGCCAACGCGTACATCTGATCGCGCCATGACCAGAAATCTCCGCGCCGGTGGGTGCGTCCTCGCAGGGCCCGGTGGAAGGCGTGGGAATGGGCGTTGACCAGACCCGGCAGAGTCAAACCGCCGAGCCGGACCGCCCCACGGGGAGCGAGGTCGGCTCTTGCCAGCGAGGCAATGCGGTCGCCGGCCACTTCGATGACGACGCCGGCCTCGGTCCGCTCTCCACCCAACCACGCGTACTCGCACCAGTAGGTGGTCATCCCTCGGCCAGCTCGGCGAGCACCGCTGCCAGGGCCCGGACCCCGACCAGGCAATCGGCCGGCTCGATGTGTTCGGCGGGGGAATGGCTCACACCGGTTGGGTTGCGGACGAAGATCATGGCGGTGGGAACCCGGGCGGCGAGCACGCCGGCGTCGTGCCCGGCGCCCGTGGCAAGCGGCATCGACGCGATCCCTTCGGCGGCTAAGACGCCGCGAACCCTCTCGCGGAGCGTATCGGAGAACTTGACTGCTGGCGTGAAGCTCTCCTGCTCGAGCTTCACGTCTACATTGTGACGGCGGCTGGCTTCGATTGCGACGGCCTCGACGCTCCGCACCACCTGCTCGACCAGCCGCTGGCTGTGAGCCCGGCAGTCGAGCCACGCCTCGACCCGGCTCGGCACCGCGTTGGTGGCATTCGGCACGACCCGGAACCGGCCCACCGTGGCGAGCGCTCCCATGGCCGCCGCCTCGCGGCGGGCGGCGTCGGCCATCAAGGCCATCGGCAGGATGGGATCACGGCGGTCTTCGATGGAGGTGGTGCCGGCATGGTTCGCCTCGCCTTCGAAGACGAAACGCCAGCGGCCATGCGAGATGATCTCGGTGCCCAACCCGATCGGTAGGCCCTTGGGCGCCAGTGCCTTCCCCTGTTCGCAATGGAGCTCGACGAACGCACCGATCAGCTCCACCCGACCCTGGGTCGGTCCGAGCTCTTCCGGATCGTGCCCGGATTCCCACATGGCCTCGGCCAAGGTCTTGCCGTTGGCGTCCTCCAGCCGGGCGGCCGCAGCCGGCTCGATGGTGCCCGCCATCAGGCGGCTCCCCAGGCAGGCCACCCCGAATCTCGAGCCCTCCTCCTCGGTGAAACAGGCGACGGCTATCGGTTTGCGTGGTTTCAGGCCGAGCCGGCGCAGATCGTCGATGGCCGCAAACGCCGAGACGATGCCGAGCGCGCCGTCGAACCCGCCGCCGTCGGGGACGGAGTCGAGATGGCTGCCTGTCACGACTGCTCCGTCGGAGGGGTCGCCCCACCATGCCCACAAGTTCCCGTTGCCGTCCGGGGCGGCCGGCATGTCTCGCTGCTCGGCCTGTTCGAGGAACCAGCGGCGAGCTGCGGCGTCGGTCGCCGTCCAGCTGAACCGCTGATAGCCACCGGCCTCTCGTCCAATGGGGGCAAGGGTCTCCCACAAGTGGGGAAAGCTCGAGGCCATCCGCCCCATTCTCGCCGCCTTCGCTGGTCTTTCCGGTATGTGCCCCTAGGCTTGCCGCCCCCGGCACCGGTAAGAGGCCGGGTCCACTCGACGAATTGGGTCTACCAACAGGAATGGAGCGAGGACGGCGTGGCAGGAGTTCGCGGCTATTACCGGCACCCAACCATCAGCGGCGACCGTGTCGTGTTCGTGGCCGAGGATGATCTCTGGTCGGCTTCGACAACGGGCGGATATGCCCACCGGCTGACCGCCAACCCCGGCATGGTGGCCTTCCCGCGCTTCTCCCCGGACGGGCGTGCCTTGGCCTTCACCAGCCGCGACGAAGGACAGCTGGACGTCCATGTCATGGACGCCGATGGGGGCCCGGCTCGTCGGATCTCTTATCTGGGGGCCTTCACCGATGTCTTGGGTTGGACCCCCGACGGTGACAGCGTCGTGGTGGCGAGTGATTGGCAGCAGCCCTTCGCCCAGCGCCAGGTGCTTTTCAGCGTGCCCCTCGACGGAGGAGGGCCCCGGCCGTTCGATATCGGTTTCGCCCGGGCGATCTCCTACCAATCGAAGGGCCCAGGGTTGGTGATTGGAAGGCACAGCCTCGACCCGGCTCGATGGAAGCGTTATCGAGGCGGAAGGGTGGGGAACCTCTGGATCGACCGGGACGGGTCTGGGCAGTTCACCGAGCTGATCGAGCTCACTGGCAATCTCGCCGACCCGATGTGGATCGGGCGCCGGATCTACTTCCTGTCGGATCATGAAGGCGTCGCCAACCTCTATTCGGCCACGCCGACCGGGGGGGGGTTGACACGGCACACCCACCATCGCGACTTCTATGCGCGGTTCGCCTCCACGGACGGCCGGCGGATCGTCTATCACGCCGGGGCCGACATCTGGCTGTTCAACCCGCGCCAGGGTGAGACTCGCCGTCTCGACGTGCGGCTGCCGAGCGCCGTGCCGCAACGGAACAGGCGGTTCCTTTCGCCGGGAGCGTTCTTGGAATCGGTCGACCTACACGGCAAGGGCCATTCGGCTGCGGTCGTCGCCCGGGGGGGGGTCTACACCATGCCGCTCTGGGAAGGGGCGGTGACCCGTCACGGCCGGCCCTCCCGACACCGCCAGCGGCTCGCCGCTTGGCTGCCCGACGGGCGTCGCGTCGTGGCGGTGACCGACGAAAAGGGTGAAGAGTGCCTGGTGGTGCGGAACGCCGACGGCAGCGGCGAACCGGACTACGTCGAACGGGACCTCGGCCGGGCCCGCAGCCTGGAGGCTGCTCCCGCCGGAGCTGACCGGGTGGCAGTCACCAATCACCGCCACGAGGTGGTGTTGGTCGATCTGCGGCGGAAGACCCGACGCGTCATCTACCGCAGTCCCCATCATTGGATTGAAGGTACGGCGTGGTCTCCAGACGGCCGTTGGTTGGTGTTTTCGGCCGCCACCACTCGAACCACGGTGAACCTCTTTCTCTACGACACCTCCAATCGCCAGCTCACCCGGATCGGACGTCCCGACTTCGACGATGTCATGCCCTCTTTCGACCCGGAGGGAAAGTATCTCTATTTCCTTTCCGGCCGGGCCTATGAGCCGATGGCGGACTCCCATTTCCACGACTACGGCTTTCCCCGTGGTTACTTGCCCTGCCTGATCCCACTGAAGGCCGATCAGCCGTTGCCGTTTGCCACGGCCCAGAGAGAACCACGAGCTCCGGGTGGCCCTTCTCCTACTCCCTCTCCAGACGGTAAGCCCTCCGAAGGCAAGCCCGCCGACGATGGCAAGCCCGCCGAGGGCGAACAACCCAAACCGGTCGAGATCGACCTGAACGGCATCAGCGGACGAATCGCAGCCTTCCCGGTTCCGGAAGGCCGATACCAGAAGATCGGGGGGGCGAGAGGACGCGTGTACTTCTTGTCCCAACCGTTGGCTGGATCACTCGGTGTCGAACAACCAGGGCCGAAGGGCCGCCTGGAGGCATGGGACCTGGCCGTCGACAAGGTAGAGCAGGTCACCGAGGGGATCAGCGGCTTCACGTTGTCGGCGGACGGCAAGGTTTTGGGGATCCTGGCCGGCAAGCGGTTGCGGGTGGTGGCGGTCGGCTGGAAGGAGGACAAGAACGGCAAGGACACAACGGGGCGGGAGACCGGTTGGGTGGACCTCGACCGCATCCGCATCGAGGTCCTACCGGTCGACGAGTGGCGGCAGATGTACAGCGAGGCATGGCGTCTGCAACGCGACCACTTCTGGGGGGAGGACATGGGCGGGGTCGATTGGGTCGAGGTGCACGGCCGTTACCTGCCACTACTGGAGCGGGTGGCCAGCCGGGCCGAGTTCTCCGACCTGATGTGGGAGATGCAAGGGGAGCTGGGTACGTCCCACGCCTATGAGTTGGGCGGCGATTACCGGCCAGAGCCCACCTGGACGCAAGGCTCCCTCGGCGCCGACCTGGAGTGGCGGAGGGGCGGGTGGAGGATCGCCGCCATCCCGGAAGGCGACTCCTGGGACGAGAAGTCATCCTCGCCGTTGACGGCGCCCGGGCTCGGCATAGCTGTCGGCGACCGTCTGCTGGCTGTCAACGGGCAATCCCTCGATGCGACCCACACCCCTTACCAGGTGCTGGTCGATGCCGGAGGCCGGGAGGTCACCCTGACGGTGCAGAGCGGTCGCAAAGCCCCCCGCCGGGTGGTGGCAAAGGCAATGAGTTCCGAGACCGCTCTCCGCTACCGGAACTGGGTGGAAACCAACCGGCGAACCGTGGCGGAGTGGTCGAACGGACGGGCCGGCTACATACACATTCCCGACATGGGCCCCTGGGGATTCTCCGAGTTCCACCGTTACTGGCGGTCCGAGGTCGACAAGGACGGTCTGGTAATCGACGTCCGCTTCAACCGGGGCGGCAACGTCTCGCAGATCCTTCTCGAACGCCTCACCCGCAAACGTCTGGGTTACGGGGTGGCTCGATATCGAGAACCGTACGCCTTTCCCTATGACAGCCCGGTCGGTCCGATGGTCTGTCTGACCAACGAGCTGTCCGGGTCGGATGGAGACATCTTTTCGCACACCTTCAAGCAGCACCGACTCGGGCCGCTGATCGGCACTCGCACGTGGGGGGGGGTGGTGGGGATATGGCCTCAGCAATCACTGGTGGATGGAACTGTCACCACCCAACCCGAGTTCGGAACCTGGTTCGCCGACGTGGGCTACCGCGTCGAGAACTACGGGACCGATCCCGATATCCTTGTGGTCATCACCCCGCAGGATTATCGGGCCGGTCGGGACCCCCAACTGGAAAGGGGAGTGGCCGAGTTGATGGCCATCATCGCTGCCGCCGAACCGCTCCGACCCGACCTCGGCCCCCGGCCATCGGTAAAGGCTCCTCGCCTGCCCACCTGATCCCACGCCGAGCCCCAGGCGTTGCTAGGCAGGAAGCAAGCCGAGGTTGGTACCGCAAACCTGGCAGAAGATGACCATCACCTCCAGCGGCGGGTCGGAGGATTGCACGGCCATGGTCCGACTGCCCATAATGAGGGCGCTCCGACAGCGCGGGCAGTTGGGAGCCTTCCGCCCGCCCTCGGGCTCGGGTTGGTAGGCCTCGCCGGCCAGGTGCTTGGACACGGCCTGGCGGGCTATGTCGAGCACGACGCCATTCCGTTGCAGCACCTGAGCCGCGATTCCCTCTCCCTCCCGTTCCAACCCGAGCAGGATGTGCTCGCTGCCGATGTGGTCATGGCCCAGGCCGATGGCTTCTCGCAAGGACAACTCCAGCACCTTCTTGGCGCGGGGGGTAAAAGGAATGTGGCCGGTCGGGCTTGCCTGCCCCTCACCGACGATCTCGATAACGTCCCGGCGCGCCTCGGACAACCCGACCCCTAAGGCCGCGAGTATTTCGGCGGCAGCCGACCCCTCATTGGCCAGCAGGCCGAGCAGTAGGTGCTCTGTGCCGATGTAGGGGTGGTTGAGACCCCGTGCTTCCTCTTGGGCGAGTACCACCGTCCGTCTGGCATTGTCGGTGAAGCGTTCGAACATTCCCGTCCAACCCTACGCCGTGCCACGCCAAATGAGATGCCGGGAATGGGACCGGAGTCCGTTTACCCTGCGCCCATGGTCGTCGAGGCCCTGTTCCACCTCGCCGCCGCACTGCTGATCCTCAGTGGGGGAGCCAAGTTGGGTGACCCAGCGCCCACCCAGGGCGCGCTGCGCTCGGCGCGCCTCCCGGCGGGGAGACAGGCCGTGTGGCTATTGGCGCTCGCCGAGGTCGGTGCCGGCCTCGCCGGTCTGCTCTACGGAGGAGCTGCCGCCCTCGGGGTCGCCGCCATCTATCTGGGCTTCGCCGTCTTCGTCGGCCTCGCCCTCCTTCGGCGCATCCCGCTCCAGTCCTGCGGCTGTTTCGGCCAAGAGGACACCCCGCCCACCCGCCTCCACCTGGTAGTTAACCTGGCTGCCGGGCTGGCGGGGCTTTCCGTGGCGACGGGTGGAGGTGGAAGCCTGTCGGAAACGCTCCGGAGTCAAATGTGGGGGGGGGTCCTCTATATCGGATTCCTGGCGGTAGGGGTCGCCTCGCTCATCTTGATGCTCACCTCCCTGGCCCGACTCCAGGCCGGCCGGCGGTGAGCACCCGCCTCGTCAACGCCGCCAGTCGAACGCTGGCCAGCCACACCTCTCGGAGAGGGTTCCTCCGCCGGTTGGCCGTGGCGGGGTCGGCGCTCGTGACGAATCCGGCGTCCTACGTCCTTCGTCCGCTGAACGCCTATCAGGTCGTGGTGCGCTCCGCCGACTGCCGTAGTGGTAAGTGCGCCCAGGGTTGGACCGAGTTCTGCTGCACCCTCACCGGTGTCAACACCTGTCCGCCTGGGTCGGTGGTGGCTGGCTGGTGGCGGGCAGAAGGGTCGGGCTACTGCAACGGCACCTCTCGGTATTACATGGACTGTCACGCCGCCTCTTGTGGAAGCTGTGGGTGTGGGTCGAGTGGGACCTGCGACAACTCCTGCGTCTACTGCGACTGCCACTGCGCTCACGACCGCTGTGATCTCTGGAAAACCTGCTGCATCCGGTTCCGCTACGGGCAATGCAACCAGCAGTTGGCCTGCGTGGGTCCGATCATCTGCCGGGTGGTGACCTGCGTGCCGCCCTGGCAGTGGGACACCAGCTGTACGACCGCCGACGCCCGCGAAGACGCCACCCGTTTCCACGACGCCCCCTGTCTCAATCCGAATGCGGTTCCCTATTTCGCTCGACCGGGGATAGTCACCGGTTCGAAGTGGGAATTGCGTTCGAACCTCTCGGCCGGTCCAGCCGAACAGGCCTTCGACCTGGGGGTGGAAGGCGACGTACCGCTGATGGCCGACTGGACCGGCGCCGGGGTGGCCACCGCCGCGGTGGTGCGGGGCGTGCGGCACGGTGTCTCCGGCGACCAGGCCCTCACCTGGTACATCCGACAGGTCGAAGGTGCCGGGCAACCCGAGCTCGCCTTTGATTACGGGTCCCCCGGAGACCTGCCCGTCGCCGGCGACTGGAACGGCGACCGGGTGCACACCGTGGGGGTGTTCCGTGGTGGGCAATGGTTGCTGCGCAACTCGAACAGCACCGGTAACCCCGACCTCGTTGCCACCTTCGGACAACCCGGCGACATCCCGGTGGTGGGGGATTGGAATGGGGACGGGATCGACGGCATTGGCGTGGTGCGGGGGACGACGTGGATGCTTCGGAACACCGCCTCGAGCGGGCCTGCCGAGATCACCTTCGACTTCGGCGACCCGGCCGGCGCGCCGGTGGTGGGGGACTGGAACGGCAACGGGGTCGACACGCCCGGCCGCTACACGGCCGGGCTCTGGGAATTATCCGACAGCTTCAGCGGCGGCGCACCCGTTGTCTCGTTCAGTTTCGGCGGGGCGGGCTCACGACCGGTGGTGTGGCGGCGCCTCCCCGAACCGGGAGCAGGCTGATGCCGGCGCTGGTGGCACTAGAAGGCGTGGTGATCGTGCTCTTGGTGGTGCTGGTGGCCGGGCTGCTGCGAAGCCACGCCGAGATCCTCCGACGCCTGCACGAGCTGGGTGCAGGTGAGGATCTGAGCGCGGTGCCCCTGACCGCTCCCCGCCGCCACCTCGGTCCGGTTCCCGTGGAGTCGGTGACGGGGGTGAGCCCGGAAGGCGCCGCCGCCGCCTACTCGATCAGCGCCTCGCGGGGTCACACTTTGCTGGCGTTCCTCTCCACCGGCTGTACCACCTGCGGGCCGCTGTGGAAGACGCTTGGCGAGGTGGAAACGCCTGAGGGTCTACGCACCGTGGTCGTCACGAAGGGGGCGGAGGCAGAGAGCCCTTCGGAAGTGAGGCGCCTGGCCCCGCCCGGCGCCGCCGTGGTCATGTCCACCGATGCCTGGGACGCTTTCCGGGTACCGGCCACACCCTATTTCGTGCTCGTCAACGGTGTCAGCGGCCAGGTGGTGGGGGAGGGCTCTGCCCGTTCATGGTCGGGGGCGTTCGGACTGATGCAAAGGGGACTCGCCGACGCGGCCTCCTCCCGAGCGACCACCGCCCGGCGGCTTGCCGACAGTGGCGAGGAGTTGACGCGAGCGGGGATCGAACCGGGGGACCAGAGCCTCTACAGCAAGCCGGAGCAACCCTGATGGGCTCGGTGATCGCCATCGCCATCACGGCCGCCCTCCTGGCGGCGATCCGTTCCGCTTGGTCACCTTGAGGGGAGTCGATGCTGTCAAGCATCCACCCGCTCGGGGAGCGGGCACGCCAGGGCAACTGGTGGGTGGCGGTCAGCTCGTTTGCCATCACCTCGACGGCCGCGGGTGCGGCGGTCGGTTGGGTGGCCGGCTGGATCGGCACACTTCTCGTCCGCTGGTCAGCCCATACCCAGATGTTGTTGGTCGGGTTGACGATGATCGTGGCCGCCCTGCTCGAATTCGCCCGCGTCCCGGTCCCCTCGAGCCATCGACAAGTGAACGAACGTTGGATAGGTGCCTACCGCAGTTGGGTATACGGCGGTGGCTTCGGATTGCAGCTCGGCACCGGGTTCCTCACCCACGTGGTGACGTGGGCAGTGCCGGCGGTATTCCTCGCCGAGCTGTTGCTGGCGAACCCGGGCACCGGCGCCCTGGTCGGGGCGGCCTTCGGGGGGGGGCGCTGGCTGCTGCTGGGGGCGGCAGGATGGATCGACCGACCGAGCCGGCTGAGTCGTTTCACAGCCACACTGGCCCGTTGGGCGGCGCCAGCTGCCTGGGCGGCTCCAGTCGTGCTGCTGGGGTTGGGATCGACGGTGATGCTGCTCGGCTGGGGGGGGGCGACCCAATGATGGAGGCATGGTGATGGAGGCCCAATGATGGAGGCCCAATGATGGAGGCATGGTGATTGCACCATGGTGACCCTGCGGGGCGCAGGCATCAGCGTGACCCTGCCAGGCGGTTGGGAGGGCCACATCGATACCGGCGGAACCCAGGACGATGGCGCCGAAAGACGGGCGGTGGTGCATTTCGGCAACTTCCCTCTTCCCGCCAAACGGGGGGACTATGGAAGCGGAGCCGTCGACGAGATGAAACCCGGAGACGTGCTGGTGGTGATGCTGGAATTCGGTCCCGAGGCCGTGGGAACGCCCCTCTTCTCGGGCCAGGGAATGCCCCGTCGCCTGGCCGCCTCCAACTTCGGCCGGGAGACCGTTCACCGCCCGCTCCCCGGCCACGGCGGGATGCAATCTTTCTACGTGGAGAAGGGTCGAGCTTTCTGTTTGTACGTCGTGGTGGCAAGCCATCTCGACCGCGCCGACTTGATCCCGGACTTGAATCGGGTGTTGGAAACGGTGGAGATCGGGTGAGACGGGCGAATTGGGGGCCGGTGGCGGTGTCGACGCTGCTCCTGGTGGCGAGCCTTTCGGGGGTGGCCACCGGTCTCGACGTCAGCGGGCCCTTCATCGACGATGACTTCAATCAACATGAAGCCAACATCAATGCCATCTCCTTAGCAGGGATCACCGCCGGGTGCGGTGAGCGGCTGTATTGCCCGAGGAGCCCGGTGACCCGCGCAGAGATGGCCACATTCCTCCAGCGAGCGCTGAAGCTGGTCCCGACCAGCAGCGGTCCGTTTACCGACGTTGCGGGCAACCCTCACGAACAGGCCATCAATGCGATCGCCGCCGCCGGCATATCGATCGGTTGCGCGCCCGGCCTCTACTGCCCCGGCGCCCCGGTGGCCCGCGATCAAATGGCCTCCTTCTTGGTCCGCGGGCTACGACTGGCTCCGCTCTCCGCCGGACCCTTTTCCGACATCACCGGCAACGTCCACGAGCAGGCGATAAATGCGGTGGCAGCGGCCGCGATCACCCTGGGCTGCGGGGGGGGGAGGTACTGCCCGGGTGATTTGGTGACCAGGGACCAGATGGCCACCTTCGTGGCTCGGGCGCTGAAGCTGGCGCCGATCTATCCCCAGCTACCCCTTTCGTCGGGCTTGGCTCTGCGCTGCACGAAGGACGGTCTGGCCTGCTCGGCCACGGCCACCGTTCCTTATCGAGCTCGTTACAACATCTCCGAGGGCTTCTATCACGCCCTGCCTTATCAGTCCGGCGAAGAGGCGGCGGTGACCTCGGCGGCGACCCGGTTAGACGTGACCGTGGACGGACAGGGGCTGGGTTTGACCCCCCTGCCTGTCCACACGTCCTCGGGGCGGGCGCAGAAGCTCTTCGCCGGGGAACTGACCCTTGCCCCCGGCACCCACACCATGGTGGCCCGCTGGTTGTGGAACGGCTCTCTGACCCTCACCCATACCATCACGGTGGTGGTGACTGGCTAGGCACTGCGGTGCTCTCTCAATCCTGAGGGGCTAGTCACCCCTTAATTACCACTCAATGACCGGCTGGGTTGGGTCGAAGGCAACTGGTGCGCGCCCAGCCGAAAGCATGGCGGCCCTGGGCTGGTGTCGGGTTGGCCCTGGTGCTGGCCCTTCCCGGTTGGCACTCCTCCGCCGTCGGTGACGACTCCCCGAGCGTCTTGCTGAACCTCACCAACCAAGCCCGGGGGTCGGTTGGGCTTCTCCCTTTGTCCCAGCATTGGGATCTGGCCGACGACGCCAGCGCCCATGCCGCCAACATGGCTGCCGCCGGGCAGATCTTCCACAATCCCGGGTTGACCTCCGCTACCAGCGGCTGGCGGGTCATCGGGGAGAATGTCGGAGCTGGCGGTTCGGCTGTCCAAATCCACGAGAGCTTCCTCGACTCCCCACCTCACCTCGCCAACATCCTCTATGCGCCCTACGACTACGTCGGAGTCGGGGCAGCCTGGTCAGGTGCCCGGTTGTGGGTGTCGGTCGTGTTCATGGACGCGGCCGTTTCGTTCCGGCCGCCTTTTGCCGACGACGACTACTCGATGTACGAGTCGGCCATCGTTTCCCTTCACGCCGCCGGGATCGTGGTCGGGTGCGGCCCGCAGCGGTTCTGTCCGGAAGATGCCGTGACCAGCGAACAGCTGGCGACGATGCTCGCCCGGTCGGGTCACCCTGTCGCCGCCGCTTCTCCCAACGCCATGACCCGGAGCGAGGCGGCCGAGCTGCTGTCGTCTGTTCTCGGCCTTTCACCAAACTCGACCGACTACTTCAGCGACGACAACGGGTCGATCGGTGAATCCGCCATCAACGCCCTCGCTGCCGCCGGTATCACCTCGGGATGCGGGGGGGGGAAGTTCTGCCCTCGCAGTTATCTGACCAGGGGGGAGGCGGCGACCATGCTGGCGAGGGCGCTCGGGATCTGAGCTGACCAGGCGGCCAACCGGCCAGCCGACTCGTAACTAATGCACCGTCTGGGAACCTGGCGTCGGTCGCCGCCGTCCAAGCCTCAACCGATCTCGGAGGTGAAGGATGCGCAGGTTGATCACCGTTGTCGTGATGATGATGGTGGTGTTCGTGCTGGCAGGCCCAGCGCTCGCTTGTGGGTTCCTGGTGTCGGCCAACGGTGCGGTGCGCCTTGGTAAGACCTCCACGTTCGTTGCTTGGGAGGAAGGCATAGAGCACTACATCACCAACTTCACGTTCGCCGGTCCGGTCGAGTCGTTCGGTTCCATCGTGCCGCTCCCGGCCGAGCCGATCGAGGTGGTGAAGGCGGGTGATTGGATTCTGCAACGCCTCGAGAGAGAGGTGACCCCGCCCGGGTTCGACGCCCTCCGCCAGGAGGTTGCCGCAGGGAACGCGGCGAGTGTTGAGGTGCTGCTCCGGACTCGTATCGATTCTCTCGACGTGGTCGTCTTGAAGGGCGGGGGAGCCGACGTGTTGGACTGGGTGAACGACAACGGTTTCAACCTTCCCTCCGGTCCGGCGACCGACATCTCCTGGAGTTCTACGGCAGCCGGTCTCCTTACTTCCTGGCCGCCCGATTCGACGCCGAAGCCGCCCAACAGGATCAGTTTGTCGAAGGCGACGGTATCCCCGTGCAGATCACCGTCCCCACCATCCGACCGTGGGTCCCGTTGCACATCTTCCATGGGGCGGTGCCCGATTCAGCTGTCATCGAGGCCGACATCTTCCTGCTGACCCCGGAACGACCGGATCTGCTGTACGGCGAAGGCCTTGTCATCGAACGATCCGAACGGGCGAGCGATCTGCTGCTCGACGACCTTCGTTCCGATTTGCGGATGGAGTGGGTGCCCGAAACGGGTTGGTTCACTTATCTCTCACTCGAGACCCAGGCCGAGAACCTTGTCTATGACCTCTCGGTGGGCGTGGGAGATGTGGCCCCTTCGTACGTCGACGCCGGGTTCACCCGCTTTGAACCGACCCCCGAGCAGCTCGACACCCTCGGTCTCGACCCCGCTCAGCCGTGGTGGAGAGATGTCGGAGTCGCCGTGCTGGTGGCGTTGGTGGCTGGTGCGATAGGGGCGTTGGTCACGCCGCGTGATCGGCCGGCGCAGATGATCGAGTCTGGGCGAGTAGATCTGACGGGGTGACGTGCGGCATGGGACCGGCGAGTTCCAACCCCACGACCGCCGGTATTGAGACAATGGCGGTAATGGGCCGGGCGCGCCGAGAGGGCAGTCGACTCTGACCGTTCGAGGTGCATCGGCGTTGGGGGAGCGGGTGCTAGGTGTAGATG
>Ga0209641_10003023_pt1 | contig 14177 bp, 11 predicted proteins | sample RifCSP16_1_FD_184022 | JGI IMG/M metagenome (GOLD analysis project Ga0209641, IMG submission 184022) | Soil microbial communities from Rifle, Colorado - Rifle CSP2_sed 16_1 (SPAdes) (version 2) | ecosystem: Environmental > Terrestrial > Deep subsurface > Rock core/Sediment | place: Rifle...
CGAAGGAAGCGTGGCAGTCCCGTTGTTAAAAGACGGAGCCAGTTCAATGGGATTGCCACGTCGAGCCGATCCTTCGACTACACTCAGGACGAGTGTATCGGCTCTCCTCGCAATGACTGCAGCTATCATGATATGACCCCTCCTTAGTCCTCCCTTCAGGGTGAATCCTTCAGGATGAACCCCTCTAGGGGAGGAGACTAAACCCCCTCTCCTGTAGGAGAGGGCTGGGGAGAGGTGAGTTCTCCTCTTAGTGGGATGGCCACGTCGTTTACTCTTGGCAATGACGGAGAAACTTAGAGTCGTACGTGGCCAGCTCGGACGCTACGAAAGAAAAAATTCTATTTTTTCTTTTCTTGAGTTTTCAGCCAGTCCGACATCTCCTGCAGATTCTTGGTCAGCTCCCACCAGCCGTTCTTAAAAGCCGCATAATCCGGCCCGGACATTGCCGAAGCATAGCGGACGGAGTTAGCGTAGAAAAGCCACTGGGCCACCCATTTCTGCTCGATAGCTTCATCAAAGGGATTGGCTGGGTCAGCCCATTTTTTGTCCCACGCTTTTTGGAGTAAACGGGTAGCGGCTAAAGTCATCTGATTAGTCTCCACTATGGTCGAGTCTAATTTCTCAAAATGGCCATTGACCCAGCTGGAAGAGTGGCAGGATAAACAGACCTTGCGCATTTTGTCCTGTTTAGTTTTCTGCTCTTCTATACTGAGCAAATGTTCAGTAGCCAATTCTCCGGTGAATGTAGTCGGTAATGCTAAGCCGTCTTTATTTTTGATCAAATAAGTCTCTGGAGATTTAGGCTGGGGGTGGGCGTAGATTAAACCGAAGAGCCTGACCCATAATCTATCGCCGAAATCATGGGTCCTTTCGGCAATCACTTCTCCGTCTGGAGAGACGATTAAGCTGTTGTGGCAGGTCGCACAGGTTGGCGCCCTGAAATCTACCCCCACTTTCCAGGGAACAGCTTCCCAGTTCCACTCTTTCTCTTTGGAGGCGAAGATGTTGCCATGCTTGCTCTCCATGTAGACGTTATAGGCTGGCACGTCAGGCTCTAAATGGCACTGCGAGCAGGTGTAAGGCTTCCTGGCAATCTCTATGGAAAAGCTGTGCCGGGGATGGCAGGCAGTACAGGCTCCTTTACTCCCATCTGGATTGATTCGGCCTACCCCTTGATTGGGCCAGTCAGTCAAGACCGGCACCTGGATTTCACCTAAGTCAGTCTGCACCGTCCGCATACCACTGACTCCTACTTCTGTACCATGACAGCCGTAGCAGGTCTCACCTTTGGAAAAATGAGAGGATTGGAGCTGGATGATTTTGTTATCCTTGACTTCTTTGTTGCTGGTCACGGTCTCGACCAGAGTATGAAAGATAGGATTCTTTCTCAGAATATCTAAGGCTAAGGCTTTCTTGGAGTTGGAGTACTGCTCGTATTCAGTAATATGGCAGGTTTTGCAGTCGTTGGGAGAGACTATGATGTTTATCTTGTAGCCAAAGTGCTCGAAGTTGTCTTTATGTAACTCAGGATTCTGGCCATGGCACTCAAAACAGCCGATCGCCACGTTCTCAAAATTAGTCGGAAATGTTTCAGCGGTTACTCGCCGCTCTAATTTGGGTTTTTCTAAAGCTTGCTTGGGGGTGGTCTTGGCGTGCCGGCTGGAGAGCCAGTCCTGGACCAGGCCGGGGTTGATGGTAGAGTGGCAGTCGAGGCAGGCCTGAGTTTCCGGAGAAACTGGCGGAGTTTGATTCTGAGTGTTGCCGAATTGGGTGAAGGTTGTCAGAGTCAAAACAACTATAAAGAATACGAAAGGGGGCAAAATTTTATTCATTTCATTCTCTCTTGATTCAGTGAGTGAATTATAGGTGAGGTGCTGGGGTTGTCAAATGAAATTGGCAAAAGAGGCGGGGTAAGAAAACCCTTCAGGATGAACTCTGCCTACCAAAAAGATCAATGAAACTTACCTCTCCCTTGCCCTCTCCCAAGAGAAGAGGGAATGAAGGCCGCCCGAGACGAGCTCGGACGCTACAAAAGATTTTCCCACCTTGAGGGCAACCTGAGACTAAGGCTTTTTTATGGAAGCTAACGGTGGGCGCGGAGAGTTAGGCCGGAGCCGTTGAGGAAGCCGTTGACCAGGCCGTGGAGGATGCAGACTAAAAGGGCATTGTCTGAACGGTAACGCAACCAGGAAAAGAACAGACCAGTCACAACAATCCCCACCCCCTCAAAAGACGCTCCGAGCAGGTTGCGGCCGCCAATCTCGATTAAACCGGGCCCATGCAGAGGCCCAATTAAGAAGATAAGAGTATTTAGAATAGTGGCCCACCAGAAGCCTTTTAATCTCAAAAGGCCGGTCATAATCAGGCAGCGAAAGCCCGCTTCCTGATTGAAGCCAAAGAGGAATTCTTCGATGAGTCGGACTACTCCTTCGGCCCCCCAGCCGGCCCCAAAGATTTTGGGCCAGCGGGGACCGGCAATGGAAATAACCACTATCATTTCGATAATTCCAACTATGGCCAAAGCTGTCCATTCAAATTTAGTCCAGCGCCGAGGGGGTACCCCAATGCCAGGAAGCCCAATCCCTCCTATCTGAGCCACTGCTAAGACATAGAGTACGAAACCGATTTCGATTGATAGACGTAGAGGCAGGCTGAACCAGAAAGTATCAGGATAGAGGTGGAGCATGTCCGGCCGGACTATCCAGCGGATGGGAATTTCCAGAATGAGTCCGGAGAGAAGCAGCAACCAGGCCTGTTTTAAGGTTAGGGTTTGCCAGTGGGATGAGATAGGGGCTTTCATGATGTGTTGAGTGCTGAAAGAATACTTGCTGTCATTTTTCTATTAAATGCCAGGATAGCTTTTATAAAATAGAGCAATTATACAGGAGATGAGGGGAAAGTCAATTAAAAATTGGTGAAGAGGCGGGGTAGAAAAAACCTTCAGGATGAACACCGCCTACGGATGAGAATAGTCACTGCGAGCCCCGACCGAAGTCGGGGCGTGGCAGTCCCAGGTTATGTGGCGGAGCCAATTCAAGGGAATTGCCACCTCGAGCCGATCCTTCGACTACACTCAGGACGAGTGTATCGGCTCTCCTCGCAATGACTGCCTTTGACTAATCTCACCCTAATCCTTCAGAGTGAATCCTTCAGGATGAACCCCGCCTACGCAGTGGGTTAATATCTACTTACTTCTCCTTAACTCTCTCCTAAGAGGAGAGGGCTGGGGAGAGGTGAGTTCTCCTCTTAGTGGGATGGCCACGTGGTTTACTCCTGGCGATGACGGAGAAACTTAGAGTCGTCCGAGGCCAGCTCGGACGCTACGAACGGAACATTTGTTCAGGACAAATGGCGATAACTGTACCGGTTATTGAAAGTGGAAAGTAAGAGCAGATTCTTCGTCCTCCGATATTATAGGGACGACTCAGAATGACAGCAGCCCTGTTTTTGTCATCCTGAGCGACTTGTCCTGAGCGGAGTCGAAGGAAGCGAAGGATCTGCTTTTCATTTTTCTATATGGGATTGCCACGCCCCCCGACAGGTCGGGGAGGTCGCAATGACGGCCTTTAACTAACCCCACCCTAACCCTTCAGGGTGAACCCTTCAGGATGAACCCTCTCCTCTTGGGAGAGGGAACAAAAAACGTCCGAGGCAAGCTGTGGTTACCTGGTTGTGGAGAAGAAAAAATTCTTTACAATTGGGGCTAGCAGACTAAATTGGGCGGATGGATGGGTTTGGTTGCTATCATTGGCCTGATTTGTATCTTAGCGTCTGTTAAACAAGGAGATACGGCAAGTATGCCTGAATATAATGAATTGACCAAGGAAGCCACCGGGATTTTAGTTGACTTAATCAAAATCAACACCGTCAATCCTCCCGGAAATGAGATAGAGGCGGTCAAGTATGTGGCCAAGATTTTAGATAAGGAGAAAATCCCTTACCAAATTGTCGAATCCCAGCCCGGAAGAGCCAGCATCATTGCCCGGCTGAAAGGGGATGGCTCTAAGAAGCCTCTGGTCTTGATGGCTCACTTAGATGTGGTCGGAGTAGAAAAAGATAAATGGTCATCTGACCCGTTCTCCGGGACAATCAAAGATGATTACATCTATGGCCGGGGAGCAATTGATGACAAAGGGATGGCGGCTTGTGAGCTGTTAGTTCTCTTGGAATTTGCCAGAAAGAAAGCGCCCCTAAAAAGAAACCTGATTCTGCTTCTGTGTGCTGATGAAGAAGCCGGCGGAAGGATGGGGATTGATTTTTTGGTGAACCGGCATCTGGAGAAAATCAAGGCGGAGTTTGTCATTAACGAAGGGGGCCGCATAATTATAGATGAGCACACCGGTAAGGTTGCTTTCGTCGGCATCCAGAATGCCGAAAAAGTGCCGGTTAATATAAGATTGGTCGCTAAAGGGACTCCTGGGCATGCTTCGGTCCCTTTGCCGGACAACTCTATTTTCAGGCTGAGTAAAGCCTTGGCCAGACTTTCAGAATGGCAGCCAAATGTCAAATTAAACCAGACCACCCGGGCTTTTTTCAAAGGCTTGACCAGATCAGCGTCCTTTCCAGACAGTTTTTACCTGGAAAACCTCGAGCATCCGGAGTTAGGAGCCTTCTGTGCCACGCAACTGAGTAAGAAGAACCCCATCTTAGGCTCTACCATGCGCAATTCGATTTCCCCCACTATCTTAAAGTCTGGTATCAGAAGCAATGTCATCCCCTCTGAAGCGGAGGTGAACCTAAACGTGCGACTTTTGCCGGAAGAGAATGTGGAAGATTTTGTCGAAGAGCTAAGAAAAGTCATTTCTGACACCAGTATTGAGATTGTGTACGACCGTGCCGAGCATCCGGATACGCCGGCATCGCCAGTGGAAACAGAATTATTCCAAGTTATGGAGAAAGTTGGCAAAAAGCTCTGGCCAGAGGCGGTAACAGTTCCCTTTATGTCCACCGGGGCTACTGATGCGGCTTATCTGCGGGCTAAAGGGATTCCCACTTACGGGATTCTGCCCTTTCCCCTAGATGAAGACGATCTCTCCCGGATGCACGGGCACAATGAAAGATTGTCTCTTTCGGATTTAGAGGCTGGGTTAAAATATTTGTACCAGACTGTCGCAGAATTGAATAGATAAAAGGAGGAAAATTGGCAGTTGCCAAAAACCAGGTAGTTCTAGCCCCCAAGAATCAGACCAAGTTAAGCAAAGATACTCTCTTGGAAGCTTATCAGTTGATGATGACCTCCCGGGCCATTGACAAAAGAGAGAAGATTCTCAAGGCCCAGGCCAAAGTCTATTTTCAGATGTCCGGATCCGGGCACGAGGCGATTCTAACTGCAGCCGGGATGCAGCTTAAACCTGGTTACGATTGGATCATCGGCTACTATCGGGATAAGGCCTTAGCGGTCAGCTGGGGGGTAACTGCTTATGACTGTTTTGTGGAGGGCATGGCCGCAGAAAAATCCTGTACTGGCGGCCGGCAGATGCCCTATCACTGGACTAACAAAGAGCGGCATATCTTGCCTTTTTCCTCACCAGTCGGCTCCCAGTATCTCCGGGGAGTAGGGGCAGCCCTGGCTGGGCAGCTCTATCAGCAGATTGAAAGCATTCCAGACCGGCAAAAATTCTTCAATGAGGATGAAGTGGTCTTGGTCTGTGGAGGGGAGGGTTCTACTTCAGAAGGGGAATTTTGGGAAGCCTTAAATCGAGCCGGGATTCCCTTGGGTAAAAATCTTCTGCCGGTGATTTTTTTAATAGAGGATAATCAATACGCCATCTCCGTTCCCATTCAAGCCCAGACTGCCGGAGGGAGCATCTCCAAGCTTTTGCGAGGTTTTGAGCCTTTAATGTTAGTCAGAGAAGTGGATGGCTGTGATTTCATCCAATCTTACACCGTGATGCAGGAGGTAATTCAGCTTGTCCGCAAGGAAAGAAGACCGGCCCTGGTGCATGCCCACCTGATCCGCTTAGATCCCCATTCTGAATCCGACCGGCAGGAGGACTACCGCACCCAGAAAGAATTGGAAGCAGATCGGAAAAAAGATCCGATTTTGCGCCTGGAAACTTTTTTAGTAGAAGAAAACATCTTCAGCCAGAAAGAATTAGACCAAATCAAAAATCGGATCGAGCAGGAAGTCTCAGACGCAGCCGACCGGGCTTTGGAGCAGAAAAAGATTGTTCCCGGAGATGTAACAACCTGCATCTACTCTCCAGAGGTCGACCCCACCTCAGATAAATTTGCCACTCCGCCTCAACTTGAAGGGGAGCCTTTGAATATGGCCACCATGATTAACCGGACTCTGACAGATGAGATGGCCCGCAATCCTAAAATAGTAATCTCCGGTGAAGATGTGGCAGACTGCACCAAAGAAGAAGAGATTGACAAAGTCCCGGGCAAGGGTGGAGTTTTCAAAGTGACCAAAGGATTGCAGAGAAAATTCGGTTCCTTAAGAGTTTTCAATTCATCTTTAGCTGAGGCAACTATTGTGGGAGTCGGAGTCGGCTTAGGCTATCGCGGTATAAAGTATGTAGGAGAAATCCAGTTCATTGACTACATCTGGCCGGCTATGAATCAGATTCACGATGAATTAGCCTTAACCCGCTGGAAGACCAATAATGACTTTTCCTGCCCGATTGTCATCCGCACCACTTATGGCGGCTACTTGGGGGGTGGCTCAATCTATCACTCCCAGTCCCGGGAATCGATTTTCACGCACATACCTGGGCTACGAGTAGTATTGCCTTCCACCGCCCTGGACGCCTGCGGGCTTTTACGGACCGCCATCAGATGCGACGACCCGGTCTTATTCTTGGAGCAGAAAAAACTTTACTTCGCAGTAGAAAATCGATCTCCTTATCCTGGTCCGGATTTCATGATACCATTCGGGAAAGCCAGTATCAGAAGGCCAGGGAAAGATGTCAGCATTATCACTTTTGGAATAATGGCCAATAAGTCAGTCCAGGCGGCAGAGAAGTTGCTCAAAGAAGAAATTGATGTAGAAGTGATTGATCTGCGGAGCTTAAATCCGGTGGACTGGGAGACTATTTTCAATTCGGTCAAAAAGACCGGCAGAGTGGTGGTGGCGCATGAAGACACCCGCTTCTGCGGCTATGGGGCTGAAATCTCAGCGGAGATTACGGAGAAGTGCTTTGAATACTTGGATGCGCCGATTGTGCGGGTAGCGGCCAAGGATGTTTTTGTCCCTTATTATCCGGCCTTGGAAGAGGAGGTTCTGCCGCAGACCGAGGATATTATGGAGGGGGTGAAGAGGGTGGTGGAGTACTGAAACGGTTAAGATTCAGGAATTTGAATAAAATCAATTTTGCAGCAAATTAAATATCAGAAGGTTTATATATAGAAATCATAGGAATTGTACCCATATCATCTGTATCATTAGTAGCGAGTAGTTTGATTCCGTACTCCATCGCCGCAGCAATAATTAATGAGTCATTTGTTAGCAGACCATACTGACTTCTAATGTTGTGAGCTTGATAAAGTCTTTGTTTGTCTGATTCAAGAACCAATAAGTTCATTTGAAATATAGTACTAACCGAAGTCCAATAATTTGTGAGCGAGGGTATTTTTGCTCTTTGCTTTTTAAGTTGATCTGCGGTGCCCTTAGTGATAAAACCCTTATCGAGAGCTTCAGCTAGCATCAATCTATGGGTAGCTTCATTAACGACCTCAAGCGTAGTTATTCCAACCACCTCTTCGTTAGCACATCTTTTTAAAAGATCAAGACACTCGGAAGATTTTTGAGCAAACGCATAAATGAAAATGTTAGCATCTAAAAGGACGTCTGCATTATCTGGTATGCTTGTGAGGGTTGGATATATCAACTATAGGTCCTCCAAATCAACGTCTTCTGCTATCCAACGCCAGGTTTCCTTATCTAGAGTATAATTAATCAATGATCTGTCTAACGCTGCGTTTGCTAATGTTATCCTCAGAAAGCGATCCTTATCAGTAAAGTGCCGACGTTTTAATTCTTGCAACTTTCGAATTGCTGTTAAGTATTCAGCTCCTATTAAGATAACATTCCCCATGTTTTGCTGCTGAAAGGTAGCTGCAGACTCGAAAAATTCAATGATATTGTAGGGGAAAGTGGGTTTAACAAAAGAGGCGGAATTGTTGCTCACCAACTTCCAATAAGGTGAGAAATTGATTTTCGGACCTTTTAATATTCTTTCGTATTCTTGAGTCTGAGTAGTCCCGGTCTCAGATGAAAATCTCCTGGGTTTCAAAGATTCTTCAGTCAGTACATCTAAACTGGAAATTTCGTAATCAGCAATCATACGTTTTCTCTTAGAAACTCCTTTAACAGTTCACCTTCAGAGAGTACGAAAAACCAATGCTCAATTATAGTGTGTGCATCAACCAGCCAAGAATTGAATATATCCTTCAAATTACTTGAAAAGACTTCTGTTGACACAAACTGAAGTTCCCAAATTATAGCAGGTTTTTCCTTCAATTTTCCAGACGTGAATCTTGTAATAGAAACACCGCGGGGCTTAGTAGCAGCTACCCCTGATTGCAATAAAAGCCCCATTGGTTTATTCTCTAATGGGAAGCCCTCCGACAATTTAGTTGGTAATGAAATATTTACGTGAAGTTTATCGTTCAATATCTTCAAAATATTTGAGCTAACATAGTCTGCAGGAATTCCATTGATATATCTAAGCATCAGACTGGTGATTTTCAAATTTTGAGCATTTGGATGCAAATCAAACAAGAGGGGGAAAACTTTGTTGGCGGTTTGGAGAAAACTTTCCCAGTTATATTCGACTGTTTCATTTAAAGTTAAGATGCCCGGACCTATTTGAACTAGAGGCCAACGGTTTTCAGCTTTACGAAATCTATGACGAACAATGTGTACTGACAGGTCAGGTGGAATTACATTGATGGGGAGATCTTCTATATGAGGAAATTCTTTCATAATCTTTTCATACAGCCTGCCAACTATTAGGGGATATCCATGGTCTGGTTCCGTTTCTATACCCCATTTTAATTCGATAATAGCTTCGACAAGTGGTTTGTTAGGTAGATTAGATGGATATTTTGTTTTATTCATAGAGCCTCATTTAGATTCAAACTTAACATATACAAGAAAATAAATCAAGTCATTCGTGGACTTCAGTATTCTATATTTTTTCAAAACATCGCAATCGGTCTGATCTACGGTAGATTTATCCGCGGATTCCAGTTTGGTGAGAATCTCGTTGGTTTTGTGGGCTTAGCCTGGCAGAACTTTAAATGCTATTCCATCGGGATTCCGCGTAATGACAGCTTAAATTCAAAACCTCACCTTGGCCCTTCCCTGTAGGCGAGGGGTTTTTTACATAACTCTCAGCACCAGCAATAACCCCAGCACCACCTTTCGATTAGACTCAAGATTTGCAACAATCCCCCCGGCCCACAAAGAACTAACCCCTCCCTTACCCTCCCCTAAGAGGAGAGGGAAAATAGCCACACCACTCTGTTGCAGAAGCTGCCGGCTTTAATCATTGCCTGAACTCTTGATGGTTCGGCAAGCTCACCATAAATGAATTCCCTGACCTTTTGGAAATACTCCTCTCCCCCCCTCTCATAAGTATCATTATGCCCGGCGCCTTCCACCGTGTAGAAATGTTTGGGCGGATTAGCTTTATCATACAAGGCTCTCCCCATCTGAGGAGGGATGATTTCATCCTGCCCGGCGTGGATGATCAAGACCGGGGCTTTGACTCTGGAGATTTTGCCGAGGTTATCGAACTTGAAGCTGGCAAACCAGTGAAAAGGAAAAAAGGGAAAGATTTTCTGGCTCATCTCCTTGGCAGAAGTAAAGCACCCTTCCAAAATCAGCCCACCCACTTTGACGTTAGTCGCCAAATCAAGGGCGGCCGCGGCGCCAATGGAAGAGCCCCACACGATTACATTTTCGGGCGGGATATTTAGAGAGTCGGTCAATAACTGGTAGCTAGCCCGGGCGTCTTCATAAATTCCTTTCTCGGAGGGCTTACCGGTGGATTTGCCGTATCCCCGGTAGTCCACCAAAAGGACCGAAAGCCCCAGAGCCAGGAGCCGTTCGGCAAAGTCTAGCCGAGAGGAGATATTTTCGGCATTGCCGTGGAAGAACAAGACTGTGTAGCGGGCGGAGTCGGAGGCTAAGTGCCAGGCCCAAAGAGTCTCCCCATCTCCGGTTTTGATATTTGCCTCTTTATAGTTTAAGCCCAATTGCTGCGGATAGAGCGGGTAATCTTGGGGCGGGAAGAAGACCATTTTGCGCTCCCAGTATAGGACCGCCGACTTGACCAGCACCGCTAATACCAAGAGGACTAGAATTATTGTCATTATCCTTTTCATCAGATTATTCTTAAAATAAGCAGTAAACCCAAAATCACCACTGCCAGAGCCGCTATTTTCTTAAACACTCCCGCCGAAATTCTCTTCACCAGCCCCCCTGAGTTTGATGATACATCTTTTATCGGGGGATTGCCACGTCGTCCCGACATAATCGGGACTCCTCGCAATGACGGCCCAAAATCAAAACCTCACCCTAACCCTTCAGGGTGAATCTTTTCACTCTGACAAATCGGAACGAGCAGGGTGAACCCTCTCCTCTTAGGAGAGGGGACAACACGAGAGCCGGGGTGGGAAAACACCGCCTACGAAACTCCTGAGATTGCATACAGGGCGGCCCAATTGGGGTCTGAAGTATCCCAGACTGTGTCCTCTTTCATGCCCAGAAAATATTCGCTATGCACATCAGAGAATTGTTCAGATATAAAATCTATAATAGGCTGGTAATTTGTCTGCCGAATGGTTCTGAAATAAGAGTTTTCATCTGATATTTGTTGCTTAAAATAGTGCGACTGCTGATTCAAGAGCATGACTAAGATTTTCCCCCGAGGTGTCAGCACTCGCCTTGCCTCTCTTAATGCTCTCTCATAGGATTCCATGAATTCTAGGCTAGTTAAGAAGAAAACCCGCTCAAAAACACCCTCTCTGAAAGGAAGCCGACAAGCATCGCCCAGAACAAAATTCTTACTACTTTTTTTCTTGGCTTCGTTTAATAGAAGGAAGGAATTGTCAAGACCAACCAGAGGCAGGTCTTTTAAGTGAGCCTCGATGCTTCCAATGCCACAACCTACATCTAAAATTAACTGGCAAGTTTTAAACTTCTCAAAAATGTATTGGGCCTCTCTTTGCACCGCCTGCCGGCCTAAGTGGGAATTGCAGAACCGGATAAACTTTTGAAGGATTGCTTCCTCACTCAACATTATTGCCACAAATATAGTTCATTCCTGGCTCAAAATCTCTGTGATTACAAGGAAGGCGGAGGAAGGGCCCGCCAACGATTATTCAGAGTCACGTCCAAGGCGAGCTCGGACGCTACAAAAGATATGACCTCACCCTCGCCCTCTCCTTTAGGAGAGGGGAAATCTAACCTCTCCCTATCCCTCCCCTACAAGGGGAGGGAACGGTTTAATCATTTCTTGGCGGCTAAATAATGTTCGTTCACCTTCTCCCAGTTTATCACGTTGAAGAAGGCTTTAATGTAATCGGGCCGCCGGTTTTGATACTTCAGATAATAAGCGTGCTCCCAGACGTCTATGCCCAAGACCGGTTTTTTCCCCTGGCTGAGAGGATTGTCCTGATTAGGAGTGGAAACAATTTCCAATTGTCCATTGCTGACCACCAGCCAAGCCCAGCCGCTTCCAAAGACTCCTGCCGCTGCATTGGAGAAGAGCTCCTTGAATTTGTCGAAGCCGCCGAATTTCGTGTCCAGGGCCTTGGCAATCTCACCTGAGATTCCGACATCTTTCTTTAGAATCGGCCAGAAGAAAGAGTGGTTGGCGTGACCGCCTCCGTGATTGCGAGCCGCAGTCCTGATATTCTCCGGAATACTGTTCAGATTGGCGATTAAATCTTCCACTTTTTTGGCTTGCAGATCAGGCTGCCCTTCTAAGGCGGCATTCAACTTATCCACATAAGTCTGATGATGCTTGGTGTGGTGAATGGTCATAGTCTCTTTATCTAGGTAGGGTTCCAGGGCATCAGAGGGATAAGGCAAATTAGGCAGGGTGTGGGCCATTTTTTCCTCCTGTTAAATATTTTGCATCAAGGTCGAACATAATAGCGAAAGTAAATTCAATCTGTTGGTTTAAGTTCTCGTTACTTTTCCGTCAAGTTGTTTAAGGTCTTGAAAATAATTACAAAGAATCGGCTGGAAAGTCAAGCTCAATCAGAACAGACTGCAATTTTGTCTATCTTGACAAATGGCTGGACTGGAATATCTTGAGGATATGAATTGAGTGTGTTAAATTGAGCATAACGGATTGATTGCAGTGAATTAGTCTTCTGATTAGATGGTTTGAAATTAAAATTTTAAGCTTTATTCCCCGGTAACTCAATGGTAGAGTGAGCGGCTGTTAACCGCTAAGTTGCTGGTTCGAGTCCGGCCCGGGGAGAAAATTGCCGTGGTTTAACTAGAAGGGGGGAGAATTAACGGAAGAGCTCTAGCCCTGAGCCAAAGGAATTATCAGTGTACTCAAAGGCAATATCATTGGATGTCTTGCGATAGTGCTGAAAAAAGCCAGTCAGGACCAGATTTCTTGCCAAGGCGTGCTCCAGCTTTAGTTCAAAATCGTGGTAGTGAATCCAGACCCGGTTCAAAAGGCCGATTCGGCTGGTCCAATAGTTGGGATAGTCTTTGGTCTTGTACCGATAGGTGGCGGAGACCTTTGACTCCGGCAGATGTCTATTATGAACGGGATAATTAAATCCCGGACAGGCGAGAAGAAATTAGGCCTAGAGCCTTCAAATTAAGCCCTGTTCAAAACTGAGAAGTAGGGCTGGCCAGAGTATTAAACTACTGCAATTGAAGACCGCTTGCTTGGCCAAAAGAGGTTACTTGACTTTCGACTCCAGTGTTTAGAAAAACTCTGAGAAGGTAGAATCCCATTTTGGTAAGCCCCGCCATTGGCGGGGCTTACGCTTACCGAGTCATCCCTAGCTTACTTCAGAAAAATCATCCTGCCGACTTGAAAGTCATTCTCGGCAGTTATCTTGTAAAAGTAAACTCCTGAGGCTACGGCATTGCCCGCACCGTCCTTGCCGTCCCAAACCACGGTCTGTTCGCCAGCGGTCTTGGCTTCATCGACCAGGGTCCGCAGTTTCTGACCCACCATGTTGTAGACCTCAAGCCGTATAAAGCCATCTTGCAGAAGAGAGAAGCGAATCGAGGTGCTGGCGTTGAATGGGTTCGGATAATTTCCTCGCAGTTCTATCTCTGCAGGAACGCCGCTGGACGCATTTCCATTGATAGGCGCTGTGCAGGGTGCCAAATTCAGTCCGTCAGGATCTCGGGCGACTTCCAGCGCGCCAATCTTGGCGGCAAAGTCGTAGTGCACCTGAGGCCAGATAGAACCGACTGAAGTACCAACTACCGAACTGCCTGAGTACTTCACCGCAATGGTATAGGATTGGCCGACCGTTGCGCCGCTGACGCTCACTTGCGCCTGCCCAGGGCTGTTGGAGACGCCCGAGCCGATCGCAGTGCAATTGCCATCGTACAGGGTGACTCCGTTCCGCGCTACTCCAATAAACGGGAAGGCTGCATTGTTACAGGTCTGAACCACGTCAATGCTAAATGAGGCGCTTGGTGCTGCCACCGAGAAGTAATAAATAAAACTACTTGGTGAAGTCTTACCGACCTTTCCTTTTCTAACCGTGTAACAAATCTGGCTCAGATCAGCAGAGGTTTTACTCTTAAAGTTGCCGCAGGTGGCGCTCGTCTGGGTGATTTGGCTGGTCCCATCATTCTGACAGGCGCCGACCACTATCTTCTGGATGCAGGGAGCAGAGATGTTTCCACTGACATCTTTAGCAGTCCAGGTTCTGGTATTAGTGACTTCCCCGGAACCCGGACCTGAGCTCTGGGTGGTGGACACGATAGTTAGAGTTGGACTCGCGTCGCAGTTGTCAGTAGCTGTCGGCTGATCGAACACAACCGTACCACCACAGGCAACTTGCTTGTCTGCCGCGCAAGTTAAGGTGGGGGGTGTGATGTCTGGGTCGCAAGGCTTTACACTGGTAGTGCCACTTCCATAGATGTAAGCGGATCCGGCATCATAGCGTCCAGATGGATCGGCTAAGAGCGCGCCTACAATGAACTCGGATCCTCCATCACCATTAAGATCACC